>JAEEGL010247753.1_pt1 | contig 62072 bp, 43 predicted proteins | sample 9134231 | NCBI WGS metagenome assembly JAEEGL01 (sample SAMN16246548, study PRJNA631951) | gut metagenome | biome: gut microbiome; feature: rumen; material: fiber-attached | host: Bos | place: Iran: Karaj | collected 2018-10
AGCATCAATTATCCGCCGGTCGCGATCCTGCAGGAGGACCGCATCGGCTTCTATATCGACGGTCATTCCCGGGAATATGCCACTCCGGAGTTCTACCATGAGCTCGACACGAAGGTCTTCCTGCACAAGCTGATCCCCGGGGACAACGGCACCTCTCTCCGTCTGATGCGTGACGCAGTGGACGCGGTCATCGTGGAATCCTTCGGCGTCGGCGGGCTGCCGGAGACCGGCGGCGACGGTTATTTCGAAGCCGTCAGCGAATACATTTCCGCCGGCAAACAGGTCGTTATGGCCACACAGGTCGTCCATGAAGGCAGCGATATGTCCATTTACGAAGTCGGCAAGCGCATGAAGAGCCGCTTCGACCTGCCGGAATCCTATGACATGACCCTGGAAGCCTGCGTCACGAAGACCATGTGGGCTCTCGCCGTGAGCCGCGATCCCGCGGAATTCCGCCGTCTCTTCTATAAGCCTGTCAATCACGACCTGCTCTTCGCGCCAAAACCCTGAAATGTTCACCACATCCCTTCCGGGCCCCCGCTTCGACGGGGGCTCTTCTTTGCCCGAAGCCCTGTCCAAAATAGAGGCCTGATACCTGCGAAACAAAATCGTAGGTATCAGGCCCGTTGTGACAATATCGTTTTTGACTTGTCAGTTGTCTGTGCTTATCGCATCAGCTGAAATCATTTAAAAAACACCTGCAGCGAATTGTAGTAATAATGAGGCGTCCAGGGATCACCGTGGTTATAGTCCGCCAATGAATAATACAGATTGTTTGCAGACGGGTCTTTTCCGTATGAGAAATAATTCTGGCTCATATAATAGGCCATCTGCTGACGGAGGGCAACTGCATCTTCACTTCCACCGCTTGCCGCGAAAATGAAATAATCCAGATCACTGTGAGATTCTATCGTGTTCCTGATCCGGTTAAAGGAATCTTCATCCGTCCAGCTGCCGCCGGGTCCACGGTCATTTCCGCTCATCGGTGAATACCATTTAAAGTATTCAAAGCAAGTATTCAGGACATTCCATGTGCACATTCCGCCTCTTGAATAACCGGTGAATGCTCTGTGATCACGGGAGGCGATCAGATCTTCTTTGCTGCCTGATGCCGCATATGTATTATAGTGAGATTCCACAGCAGGAAGGATATCGTTGATGATCTCCCGGTCAAATATAAATTCACCTGATCCTTCTTCGAAATAATCTGCAGCCGGTCCGGCTGAATTCATCGCGTAATAGAATGTTGTATTCACGATGATCACAGGTTCGATATCCGTGTAATAGAACATATTGTCTATTTCTTTTAAGCATTTGCCGGTCATGATGATGTCTATCGTCGAATTATTGCCATGCTGGAAATAGACAACATTATACTTTTTCGAGGTATCTGCCGGATCGTATCCATACGGTAAATACACGAGGACGTATTTGTCGTATACTTCATCATATACGCTGGTCTGATAGTTTAATGTTTCAATTGTTCCCTGTTCAGGGCAGTCTGTATTGGACCAGAAAGCAGGAAACCGGTAAAACGTCGTTTCGGCGCCTATCACGTCATTCGTAATGACGGACTCAAAAGTATATCCGCAGATTGAGCACGGGACGCTTTCACTGGTTCCATGTTCATGCCTGCATTCTAATCCGCATACACTGCATTTCCCTTTTTTGGCGTTCCATTCATGAGAACATTCTTCCCCGCAGATTTTGCATTTTCCGGTTTTGGAATCCCATTCATGCTTACATCCGCATGCAGACAGTGAAAAACAGAACACAAGAACTAAGATGAAAATAATACTTTTCTTCATAAACAAGCCCTCCCCCAGGTTGTTATTATATTTGTATGTTAACTGCTTATCGGACTAAAGTATAAAGTAAATAACATTTCGTTTCTGTTTGATTGCGCTTTTATGGATGTTCCGGAAACTATGTGCAGACTACTGTGACCATCGGACTCCAAACGCTTCCGACCGTTCTTCGCGGGCGTCTTAGCTTCCCGGAAGATTTATTCACGTGAATGGGGGTTGTTTTTCCTCCGGATTTCATATAAGATGCAGGTGAAGAGACTTCGCAAAAAGTCGGATCAGGTGAAAGGCTTATGGTTTTCGCCCTTTTTTTGCGCCCTCTCCTCAGAAATAAACACACAAGAAGAGGTATTTATGTCCAACGGTTACTTTACGATCAAACGTCCTGAAAACGACGCTTTCCGCGGTTATCTGCCCGGATCGAAGGAGCGTGCGGAACTGAAGGCAGAGCTTGAGAAGCAGGCAAATGAAGTCGTCCGTATCCCGCTCATCATCGGCGGAAAAGAGATCTTTACGGAGAAGACCATCACGGTCACGATGCCGCACGATCATAAGCACGTGATCGCCGAATGCTCCATGGCCAGCGAGAAAGAACTCAAGATGGCCGTGGACGCCGCGCTCGCAGCGAAGGAAGCCTGGGAAGCGATGCCCTGGGAGCACCGCTCGGCGATCTTCCTGAAAGCCGCGGACATGATCACCGGCCCGTACCGCAAGGTCCTCAACGCCGCCACCATGCTGGGCCAGTCCAAGACCGTCTTCCAGGCGGAGATCGACATTGCGGAACTCGCGGATTTCTGCCGTTTCGGCGTATGGTCCGCCCAGGAGATCTTCAAGGATCAGCCCGCCTCCGCACCGGGCATCTGGGACCGTCAGGATTACAGAGCGCTGGACGGCTTCGTCTGCGCCATCACGCCCTTCAACTTCACCTCCATCGGCGGCAATCTTCCGATGGCGCCGGCCATCGTCGGCAACGTCTCGGTCTGGAAGCCCTCCCGCACGGCGGTGCTTTCCAACTACTATTTCATGAAGCTCCTGATGGCCTGCGGCCTGCCCGCCGGCGTCATCAACTTCGTGCCAGCAAGCGGCTCGGACGTTGCGAAATACGTCATCACACGCAAGGAGCTCGCCGGTTTCCATTTTACCGGCTCCACCGCGGTCTTCCAGAGCGTCTGGAAGCAGATCGGCGAGAACATCGCCTCCTATCAGAGCTATCCCCGCATCGTCGGCGAGACCGGCGGCAAGGACTTCATCTTTGCCCACAAGTCTGCAGACATCCGTCCGCTCGCGGCAGGTCTTTTAAGAGGCTCCTTTGAGTACCAGGGGCAGAAATGCTCCGCCTGCTCCAGAGCATTTATCCCCGAAAGCATCTGGCCGGAAGTCCTTTCGACCATGAAGGAAATGATGAAGCAGGTGAAAATGGGCGACGTGCAGGATTTCGACACTTTCCTGGCGGCGGTCATCGACAAGGAGTCTTTCGTCCGCGCGAAGGGCTACATCGACCGTGCGAAGGAAAGCCCGGACTGCGAGATCGTGATCGGCGGAAACTGCGACGATTCGAAGGGCTGGTTCGTCGAGCCGACCGTCATCGTCTGCAAAAAGCCGGACTACGAGTCTATGGTCAAAGAGATCTTCGCCCCCATCCTCTCCGTCTACGTCTATCCGGACGACAAACTGGACGAGACGCTACGGATCTGCGACGAGGCCTCCCCCTACGCGCTCACCGGCGCGATCTTCGCACAGGACCGCGAAGCCATCGTAAAGATGGAGAAAGCGCTTCTGCACGCGGAAGGCAATTTCTACATCAACGACAAATGCACGGGCGCGGTCGTCGGGCAGCAGCCCTTCGGCGGCGGACGGCAGTCCGGCACGAACGACAAGGCCGGCACGGTGCTCAACATGATCCGCTGGATGAGCCCGCATTCCGTGAAGGAGACGTTCAACCCCTCCGACGCGATCGTTTATCCCTACATGTCGGAGAAATAAATCATGGGCATCCAAGTCTGTTCCGAAGTCGGAAAACTCCGGAAGGTACTCCTGCACAGGCCGGGACGGGAACTGGAAAATCTCGTCCCTGCTTACCGCGAGCGCATGCTGTTTGACGACATTCCTTACGTCCGCATCGCCCGCGAAGAGCACGATGCCTTCGCCAATGTCCTCAGGGAGCACGGTACAGAGGTCGTCTATCTCGAAGATCTTCTGGCGGAAGTCCTCCGTGATCCGGGTCTCCGCTCCTCGTTTACCAGAGAATTTCTTGAAGACGCCGGTATCCGCCATCCGGATACCCTGGCCTGGCTGACGGAATACTACGCGCAGTTCAAGGATCCTTCCGCGCTGGTATTAAGCCTCATCAGCGGCCTTCGGAAGGAGGAATATCCAAGAAGCGAGCAGATCTGGCTTACAGACTGGCTCACAAAGGATTATCCCTTCATCCTGGATCCGCTGCCGAATCTTTACTTCACGCGCGATCCATTTGCCACGGCGGGAAACGGCGTCTCTCTCCACCACATGAAGACGCACGTCCGGAACCGCGAGACGCTGCTCGGGAGCTACGTGCTCCGTTATCATCCGGACTTCAAAGACAGCCCGTTCTGGTTCAAGCCCACGGACGGCCCATATATCGAAGGCGGCGACATTCTGGTGCTCTCTTCCCGCGTCATCGCGGTGGGTCTGTCGGAACGCACGCATCCGGACGCGGTCGAACTGTACGCCCGGCGTATCCTGGCTTCGAAATGCGGCTTTGAAGAGATCCTGGCCTTTGACATTCCGAAGAGCCGCGCGTTCATGCATCTGGACACGGTCTTCACACAGGTGGACCGGGACAAATTCATCGTCCACCCGGAGATCCGCGAAACGCTCCGCGTTTTCTCGCTGAAGCTCCAGCCGGATTCAGTCTCAGGCCTTCGGATCACGGAAGAAAACGATTCTCTCCAGCACATTCTGGAGCATCATCTCGGCCTGGAGCAGATCACGCTGATCCATTGCGGCGGCCAGAGCCCCGTGGACGCTGCGCGCGACCAGTGGAACGACGGTTCCAACACGCTCTGCATCGCGCCGGGAGAAGTCATCGTCTACGAACGGAACTACACGACGAACCGCATTCTCAAAGAATACGGCATCAAGGCCTATACGATCCCGAGCTCGGAGCTTTCCCGCGGCCGCGGCGGCCCGAGATGCATGAGCATGCCGCTCGTGAGGGATCTGCTGTAACTTCTTCAGAATCAACCCGGGAGACATCCTCCCATGTCTCCCGGGAGGACGTTAAACACATTTCTCTAAATCAAGGAGGAAAACATGGCAATCAATCTGAAAGGCCGGTCTTTTCTGTCCATCATGGACTTCACCCCGCAGGAAGTGCGCTACATGCTGGATCTTGCGCATGACCTGAAAGCCAAGAAACGGGCCGGCATCCGCACGAACTCTCTCGCAGGCAAGAACATTGTTCTTCTGTTCGAGAAGACCTCGACCCGCACCCGCTGCGCATTTGAAGTCGCGGCGATGGACGAGGGCGCAGGCGTGACCTTCCTGGATTCCAAGAGTTCCCAGATGGGCAAGAAGGAATCTCTGGCGGACACTGCGAAGGTCCTCGGCCGTTTCTATGACGGTATTGAATACCGCGGCTACGACCAGAAGGTCGTGGAAGACCTCCGCACCTATGCAGGCGTCCCGGTCTGGAACGGCTTGACCGACGTCGACCATCCGACGCAGGCGCTGGCGGACATCATGACCGTTGAGGAATACGTGCACAAACCCCTGAACGAAGTCAAACTCGTGTTCTGCGGCGATACCCGCAACAACGTGGCCTACTGCCTGATGTACATCTCGGCGAAACTCGGCATCCATTACGTCGGTTTCGGTCCGAAGGAGCTGGCCCCCGCAAAGGAAGTCCTGGACAAATGCCTCGAGGCTGCGAAAGAGACCGGCGCTACCTTTGAGATCTCCGACGACCCCAAATGCCTCGACGGCGCAGACGTCCTTTATACGGACATCTGGGCCTCCATGGGCGAGGAAGACAAGATCCCGGAGCGCGTGCGGCTGCTGACGCCCTTCCGCGTAGATGCGGCGCTTGCAGAAAAGACGCACAATCCGAACTACATTTTCCTGCACTGCCTGCCTTCCTTCCATGATTTCAATACGACGATGGCGAAGGACTGCCTTGAAAAAGGCTACGACATCCGCGAAGTGACCGACGACGTGTTCCTCTCGACGCACAGTCACTGCTTCGACGAAGCGGAGAACCGCCTGCATACGATCAAAGCCGTTATCGTGGCCACGATCGCCTGACGGAGGCGCAGCATGTCAAAAGCAACGAAAGTCATCGTCGCACTGGGTGGAAATGCGCTGCAGGAGTCGAAAGGCCCCGGCACCGCGGAAGCGCAGCTCGAGGTCGCGAAGAAGACCTGCGAATACATTGCAGACATCAATGCAGCAGGTTACGAGATCGCCATCGTGCACGGCAACGGCCCGCAGGTCGGGCGCATCATCCTGGCCAGCGAGACCGCCAAAAACACGACTCCGGTCATGCCGTTTGACGTCTGCTCCGCCATGAGCCAGGGCTACATCGGCTACCACGTGCAGCAGGCCTTACAGGATGCGCTCCGGAAGCGCGGCAGAGCGGATCTCCCGGTCGTCACGCTCATCACCCAGGTGGCGGTGGACGCGGACGACCCCGCATTCCAGAATCCCACAAAGCCGATCGGCCCCTTCTATTCCGAAGCGGAAGCCAGGGAACTTGCGGAAACCAAGGGCTACACCGTGAAAGAAGACGCCGGCCGCGGCTGGCGCCGCGTCGTGGCCTCTCCGATCCCGAAGGAGATCGTGGAGCTCGATACCGTGAAACGGCTCTGGGACTCTTCCATCGTGATCACATGCGGAGGAGGCGGCATTCCGGTCGTCAAAAATGCGGACGGCGGCTATGACGGCACCGCGGCGGTCATCGACAAGGACTTTGCGGCTTCTCTTCTCGCGCGCTCCCTGGACGCGGACATTCTCCTCATCCTCACCGAGGTGGAGAAAGTCTCTCTGAATTTCCGCAAGCCCGATCAGAAAGATCTGGACCATATGTCCGTCGAGGAAGCCAGACGATACGTGGAGGAAGGGCATTTTGCCCCCGGCTCCATGCTGCCGAAGGTAAAGGCGGCCATCGATTTCGCAGTCTCCGGCCCTGGCCGGAAAGCGATCATCACCTCGCTCTACAAAGCCGTCGACGCCCTTCAGGGCAAGACCGGCACCGTCATTGAAAGTGAAGCATCCAGCAAATAAACCAGGAGGAACCCATGCATTCTTCACAAGAGATCATTAACCAGACCAATCACTACGGCGCGCACAACTATGCGCCGAAGCCTGTCGTCATCGTGAAAGCGGAAGGCGCAGTCGTCACGGATCCGGAAGGCCGGAAATACTATGACATGCTCTCCGCCTACTCTGCCCACAACTTCGGTCATCGCCATCCGGAGATCGTCGAAGCGGCGAAGGCCCAGCTCGACAAGGTCACGCTGACCAGCCGCGCCTTCCACTGCGAGAACCTCGGCGAATTCTACGAGAGCCTTTCCAAACTGACCGGCAAGGACATGGTCCTCCCGATGAACACCGGCGCGGAAGCCGTCGAGACCGCCCTCAAGACCGCACGCCTCTGGGGATGCAAGGTGAAAGGTGTCGAAAACGGCAAACAGGAGATCATTACCTGCGCGAACAATTTCCACGGCCGTACGATTTCCATCATCTCCTTCTCCACCGACCCGCTTGCCAAAGAAAACTACGGCCCCTACACACCTGGTTTCAAGACCATTCCCTACGGTGACGCCCAGGCCCTCCGCGACGCCATCACCCCGAACACGGTCGCTTTCCTCGCCGAGCCCATCCAGGGCGAAGCCGGCATCATCCTTCCGCCGGAGGGATGGCTCAGGGAAGTCCGCGAGATCTGCACGGAGAACAATATCCTCTTCCTTGCCGACGAAGTCCAGACCGGTTTTGCGCGTACCGGCGACATGTTCGCCTGCTGGCATGAAAATGTCATTCCGGACATCTACATCATGGGCAAGGCCCTCGGCGGCGGCGTCATGCCGCTCTCCGCGATCGCGGCAAACGAGGACATCCTCGGGCTCTATACGCCCGGCTCCCATGGCTCCACCTTCGGCGGCAACCCGCTGGCCTGCGCCTGCGGCATCAAGGCGCTGGAGATCCTGCAGCGTGACGATTATCCGAAGATGGCCCGCGAAAAAGGCGAATACTTCATGAACGGCCTCCGGAAAATCCACAACCCCGAGATCAAGGAGATCCGCGGCCGCGGCCTCCTGATCGGCGTCGAATTCTACGGCGATGCATTTGACTACGTCAAGGCCTGCATCCACGAAGGCGTGCTCTGCAAAGAGACCCACGACCACACGATCCGTTTCGCGCCGCCCATCCCGGTCTCCTATGAGGAACTGGACGACGCCCTCGCGCGCATCACGAAGGCGCTCAGCAAATAAGGCTCGGCTTTTCCTTTTACGGGAAAAACTGACATCCGCACAAAAACCAGGCCATAAAAGTCCGGACGGGCTTTCATGGCCTGATTCATTATTGTGAAACGGTCTTACCCTGCCGTTTATCCCTGGGACACGGTGAACAGCGAGTAGAAGTAGCCCTTCTGCTCCATCAGTTCATGGAAGTTGCCCTGCTCGGAGACTACACCGTTTTTCAATGCGAACAGCTCGGTGCAGCGGCGGAGGATGTTCTCATCGAGATCGTGGGTCACGATCACGCGGGTGAAGCCGTCCAGTTTCAGGATCGCATCCAGCACCTCGAAGGAGGTCTCAGCGTCCAGGGAAGCTGTCGCCTCGTCTACGAAGAGCACGGGTGTCTTGCGAAGCAGAGCTCTGGCGATGGAAATGCGCTGGCGCTCGCCGCCCGAAAGGCCGGATCCATTTTCCCCGCAAAGATACTCTTCGCCCTTCTCCTCGATCAGTCTGGACAGACCGGAGAGCCGCACCGCGCGGTCGATCTCGTCTTGGGGGAATTCAGCGAACATCGTGATGTTGTCGCGGATGGTGCTGTTGAACACGAACACGTTCTGCTGAATGATGGACACCAGATCGTAAAGTGAACTTGCTGAAATGTCCTTGAGTTCTTTGCCGTCGTATAGGATCTCGCCATTGTATTGATCGGACGAAGCCATCAGAAGGTTCAGGATTGTGGATTTTCCGCTGCCGGAGCCGCCCACCAGCGCGTAGCAGCCGCCAGCTTTGATGTCCATGTCGACGTCATGGAGAACCGTCTTGCCCTCCTCATAGGCAAAGTTCAGGTCGCGGATCTCGATGCCTTCCTTAAGCTTCGGTTCGATGGCTTCGCCCTCGTCCGGGACGTTCGTACTGAGTGCCTGCGCGAGTTTGTCGATGAGGCCATAGGCGGACTTCTTTCCGGCGTAGAACGTCGGGAAGACCTGGATCGGCGCAAGCACGTAGTTCAGAAGCTGCACAAAAACGATCGCAGTACCGGCGGTAATGCCGGCTTTGCCGGAAAGCGCAAGTGCCGCTGCAACAAAGAACACCCCGAACTGCAGCAAACCACCTGCAATACCAGAGGCATAGGAAACATGGAGTTTGACCTTCTCACGCGTTTTTGCCGCATCAGCGACGCTTTGGTTGCTCTCGTCATGGATGCCGGAGATGTTTTTCTCCGCCTTGAAACTCTTGACCACCGCAAAACCCGAGAGGACGTCCTTCAGCATACCGGTATAGCTCTCTTTCTTGTCGGAAACATCCTTTTCCGCGACTGCGGCCTTGTTGCCCAGCACCACGGAAGCGAAGATGGGAAGCAAGGAGAAGCCGATCGCGATCAGCGTCAAAAGCGGACTGTACCAGATCATCAGCACCAGCGCGCCAACAAAGGTGAGGGCGACCTGGATGATGTTTTGCAGCATCCGGACGTAGTCCTGTTCGATGGTGTTCGCATCGTTGGACAGGGCAGAAAGATAGAGTGCGCTGTTCTCACCGGAAAAAGCCTGAATTCCTTTTTCCAGAAGCCGGTCAAAGGCATATTTTCGGTACTGCTGCATGGCTTTTACGCGGAATTTGGAGAGAAAGGTCCAATCCAGCACCCAGGCGATCAGCATCAGCGCTACCCCGATGTCCAAGACGAGAAGCAGCGTTCCAAAACGGAGATCGGTATCTCCGGAGATCAGATCGGAGATTCCTTTGATAGTCCATGAGATCACGAGTTCCGAGGCCGCAGCGAGAAAGGCGGCAAGCACAGTCATCACAAGATTGAACTTGTTCTTCCGGTAGAATTCTTTGAGAAACGGGCGCCTGAGCGCCTTTAATTCTTTTTTATCCATGCTTTTTACTCCTCTTCCCTGATATGGTTCCAGAGCGCGGTAAAGGCTTCATTTTCATACTTTCTGACGATGTTTTCGATCGCCTCCATGGCGGTCGCGCCCATATCGTCGTGCGCGCTCGCGCCTTCGATGCGGTCGATGAAACGAATGTCGCTTTCGTCGTAACTGGGAGCGGCGTCGAAGAACGCGGCAAGCTCCTTTGCCTTTATCAGGGATTCACGTGCCGCATCCTCTCTTCCGGACTCGAAACGGATCTCTCCGATTGCCGCAAGAAAAATGCTGTTCACTTTGTCGAAATAGTTCGGCCTGCCGTCCTTCCGAAGTCCCAAAAAGGTCTCGACGCCCCAGTTCAGGATCGCCTCAGCGGAAGCATAGTCTTTGCGCTGCGCAAAGACGTTCATATACCCGATGATCACGTCGCAAAGATTCGTGATGATCATTGCAAGCGCTTCGGAAAGATACGGCGCCGCCTCCTCGGTGCGGTCGCACATCGCCAGATTATGCCCGATCTTACTGTTGAACAGGCCGCCCGCGTTGTTCTTCTTAAGAAGCTCGATCCCTTTTTCCGTCTCCTCAAGTCCCAGATAAGTCTCCGCGATCTGTCCGCTGATCGTCTGCTCGCTGACCTCCGGGTCGGTGTTCTGATCGAGCAGCAGACGGGACTGTTCCAGAAGCTCCAGCGCCCGCCGCAAAAGTTCCCTGTCTCCGCTCTCAAAGCCGCATGCGCGGTACATCACGGCACTCTCCCTGACGATCTGAAAGGAGTTCGGGTATTTCTTCAGCGCCTTTTCCGCTTCCGAAAGACCTTCCCAATTCTTCTGGCGGCGGCAGTTCTGCAGCCGCTTTACCGTCGCTTCCATGCGGTTGTCCTTGATCTCATAGCCGAGCAATACATCCACCGAGGTATCGAAGAAATCCGCCATCTCTACGATCAACTCAAGTTCCGGGATCGACAGATTTGCCTCCCACTTATATACCGCACCGGCCGTCACCCCCAGCGCTTCGGACAGCTGTTCCTGGGTCAGTGAACGGGCTTTTCGGAATCTGCGGATGTTTTCCGCGAGCATCATCTTCATGTGAGTGCCTCCTGTTCAGGTTTCTCGGGATGATTATAATGCATCAAAACCGGAAAATGAACCGACTATTCATATCAATTGTATTTTATTTTCTCTACTGCCAGTATGATTTTCTCTGTTTGGAGCAAAAAGGATGCAAAAATAACAAGCCGCCGCTGCCGGTTTTCGAAAAAAGCGCCGAGGGATCCGCCTTGACGATTTCATGAATCTATTTTAGGATTTCAGAAAGAAATACGATTCGGGAGCAATTTATGGAACAGACTCAGTGGTATAAAGACGGCGTATTCTATCAGATCTGGCCAAGAAGTTTTAAGGACGGCAACCATGACGGAATGGGCGACCTGTACGGCGTCATCGAGAAGCTGGATTACCTTCAGAGCCTTGGCGTGGACGGCATCTGGTTCTCGCCGCTCTACCCCTCTCCCGGCGTGGACTGCGGGTACGACATCGCGGATTACATGGATATTGCAGAGGAGTTCGGCGGCATGGAAGCTTTCCGGAAACTGCTTTCGGAGGCGCACCGGCGCGGCATGCGCGTCATCATGGACCTCGTCGTGAACCACACAAGCGACGAACACGAATGGTTTCAGAAGTCCCGGCAGCGCATCGATCCGTACACCGATTATTACATCTGGCGGAAGGAAAAGCCGAACGGAAAGCTCCCGAACAACTGGGACAGCATGTTTGAGGGCGGCACCGCGTGGCATTTCGACGAAGTCCGCCAGGAGTATTATCTGCACCTTTTTGCGATCAAACAGCCGGACCTTAACATGGACAATCCCCTTGTCCGCGAGGAAGTCAAAAAGATCCTCCGCTTCTGGCTGGATCTGGGCGTGGACGGCTTCCGCGAAGACGTCATCACCTTCATCAGCAAGAAGGAAGGGCTGCCAAATGACATCCCGGTCCCGGGTTTTACGGGCATCCTCAAATACAACCACGGCCCGCACATCCATGAATACCTGCAGGAATTCCGGAAGGATGTTCTCGATCATTACGACTGCCTGACGATCGCGGAAGCCGCGCTCGTCACCCCCAAACGCGCCATGCAGTACATTTTCGAGCCGGATCCCCGGCATCATGACATCGACATGATGATCCAGTTCCAGTGCATGTGCGCAGACTGCCTGTTTACTGACTATATGCCGCTCAGGTTCTCTCTCCGCCGGCTGAAGCGTTCCTTCCGTACCTGGCAGAAGAAGCTTTACGGAAAAGCCTGGAACATGCTCTATATCGAGAACCATGATCATCCGCGCGTGATCTCCCGCTACGGCAGTGAAAAATACCGGACGGAGTCCGGCAAGTCGATCGCGGCCTCCTATCTATTCCAGCAGGGAACGCCGTTTATCTATCAGGGCCAGGAGATCGGCATGCTCAACTGGAGACCGGAGAAGATCTCCATGTACGAAGACGTGCAGACGCTGAACAAGGCACTGAACGCGCCGGAAGAGAAGCGCCTCAGGCTTTATCACCGCGCGTCCCGCGATTCTGCCAGAACGCCCGTACAGTGGAGCGCAGAAAAATACGCCGGTTTCTCAGACCATGAGCCTTGGTTCTACGTGAACGAAAACTATCCGGAGATCAACGCGGAAAAAGAAGACCGCGACCCGGAATCTCTCCTGAACTTCTACAGGAAAGCGGTCGCGCTCCGGAAGTCCCTTCCCATCGTCCGCTACGGAAAATACAAGGAGTACCGGAAGGCATCGGACAAGCTCTATCTCTACGAGCGCTATCTGGATGACGGCAGATACGGCCGGCTTTTTGTGATCTGTTCATTCTCCGAAACGCCTCTCCGCATGAAACTGCCGAAAGCGTGGGCGACGGCTTCCAGAGAGCCTGTGCTCACCTCGCTCCCCGCGGATCTGTGCGACGGTCTGAATGCGCAGGCGTTCACGCTGAAGCCCTATGAGACGCGTGTCTACTTCTGCGGGCCGAAACAAAGCGAAGCGTAAGGGAGATCAGAAACAGCAATACGCTGACCGCGGCGAAGCCGGCTGTCAGATAAATAAGGACCTGGATCCAGGAAAAGGAGGACGTTAGGGAAGTCTTCGGAACGGCGCCGCCCTCCTGAACGTTCAGCGTAAGAACAGGGGAAGGATGAGAAGCCCTCACCTTCTCCTGTTCTTTTGTCAGGGCGTCACGAAGAACGGAAAATACCGCCGCTGTCTCTTCAGCGGGTTCTGGCGCGTCCGCATTTCCCGAGGTCTTCGTTTCATTGAACTCTGCCGGAACCGGAGCATTTTCTTCTTCTCCCCTGAAGGCCGTAGCCGGAAGCTTTTTCCAGAGCGTTCCTTCCACGATCAGATCCTTATAGCGCGTCGAAACGCCATTCAGGAGCATATAGTCCCGCCCGCAGGTGAAGATATAGCAGAGGGAAGGATCCAGCGCATCGTTGTAGGCATAGGCCGCACGCCCCGCGCCCCGCTCCGCCGCGAACATGTCCGTCACAAGGTAAACGTAGACTTCCGTATCCTTCGTCAGCGTAAAATAATCTCCGACCGACACTTCGGCGAGCCGGTTGAAGCTCAGGTTCTGAACCGTATGGTTGTGCCCGAAGATCGCATAATGCGTTTTGCCCGGTATCAGCGCGCCGGAAGCCGAAACCGTGAACCACATGTCGAGATCCGCCACGATCTCCTCGTCTGTCCCAGTGTATACACAGCGTCTGAGAGAAATGCATGGGATCTCCAGCACGCAGTCGATCCGCCCCACGGCATACTCGGGCGTGTACACGATGCCGCCCCGTTCATAGTAGGCATCGTCCGTAATGGGTACGTAAGAAGGCACTTCCGGAGACGGTTCGAGGCTCTCCACGGGTTCCGGCACAGTTTCGGGCTCCTGTGAATGTGTCATATTTTCCGAAACCTCTTCCGATACTTCCGCAAGTAAAGTTTCTGTCTCCATCTGTATATTTGTTTCTTTTAACTCTGAGCTCTCCGGAGTTTCCGTTTCTGTTTTTAACCATTTTTCCGTCTCTTTTGCCGCTGCCGCCTGAGCATAGGCTTCCGCGGCCTTCTCATCCTTACGCTGCCGGACGAGTCCCAGGATCGTCTTTTTGGAGAACAGGAAAGAAACCAGCGCAAGCAGAAGAAAGCACAGCGCGGCAAGGAACACTTTTCTCGATTGCTTCATCATTTGCCTCCAGATCTCTTTTCTCAGGAGGCAGCCGGCAGAAGCATTTTAGTCCTTGCGGAGGCTAAGGTCTATCTTCCGGGACTTTTATGTGCAGAACTCTCCCATTTTGTGGAAGCAATGGGCATAAAATGTGAAGAGCCCTGAAACGCACACTGGCATATTTGCCGTTAATCTGTTATAATCTGTGCTGATCATAATCAGAAAGGATCCTCTATGACGGACCTGAAACAGATATTTGCCGCCAATCTGCAGTCTCTCCGCCAGGCCCGCGGCCTGACGCAGACAGATCTTGGCATTCAGCTGAATTACTCGGACAAGGCCGTTTCCAAATGGGAACGCGGGGAGTCCATCCCGGACGCCGCTGTCCTGAAGCAGATCAGCAGCCTGTTCGGCATCTCGCTTGACAGTCTGCTGACCGATCATACCAATGAGACCGAGCCTTACTGGGAGAAGAACCTGGAGGAACACGCCGCGAAGGAGAAGAAGCACCGGCAAGCCCGCCCCAGGAAAGACCTGACGCCCGAAGAGAAGGCCCTGGAGAACAAGAAGCACCGCCGTATCGCCTTCGTCGCGATCGCCGGTGTCTGGGTCGCCGTGATCCTCGCCATGATCATTGTCTGGGGCATCGAGGACGCCTTCACGAAGCCGGTCTGGATGATCCCCATCTACGGCGTCGTCGGCACCTGTCTCCTGGTCGTGATCTTCAATTCGATCTGGGGCAGTTACAAGCCCGTTCTCCTCTGGATCAGCATTTCCCTCTTCGTCCTGAGTCTTCTTGCGGCGGTCTATATTCAGCTTCTGCCCCGCAATTTCTGGATGCTTTTCCTTCTGATGATCCCGCTGGAAGTGCTGCTCTTCGCCGTCTTCCGCCTCTCGATCCTGAAGTGGCCCTTCAGGAAGGATGCCCGGGACGAAAGCTGATTTTCCGCAGCAATAAGCCGTTTACGAAAGACTCTACCCCCGGTAGAGTCTTTTTCTACCCGCAGTGGCTGCGGATCCGTGCGCATTCGACCGACGGGAGGTTTTCCCGTCCCGCCGTTTCCGATAAAATAAACCTCGTATCAAACCACTTTCCATACGAGGTGAACGAATTGAATGATTATGTATTAAGCTGCTGCTCGACTGTCGACGTTTCTGAGGAACATCTCAGTGCCCGCGGGATCCATTACTTCCCCTTCCATTTCGTTTTAGGCGACCAGGAATATCCCGATGACCTCGGCAAGACCATGCGCTACGAGGACTTCTACCGCAGAATGGCTGAAGGCGAGATGACCCGCACCTCCCAGATCGGTTCTGGCGAATTTATTGACGGTTTTGAGGCCTTTTTGAAGCAGGGACGTGACATTCTTCATGTCACCCTCTCAAGCGGTATTTCAGGCGTTTATAACTCTGCCTGCATCGCCCGCGATTACCTCAAAGAGAAATATCCGGAACGCACGATCATCGTCGTGGACTCCCGCGCCGCCTCTTCCGGCTACGGCCTTCTGATGGATCTTTTGGCTGACAGGCGCGACGAAGGCCTGACGCTTCAGGAATGCGCCGAGTGGGCGGAAGCCAACAAGCTCCGCGTCCATCACTGGTTCTTCTCCACAGATCTCACCTTCTACGTCCGAGGCGGCCGCATTTCCAAGGCCTCCGGCTGGTTCGGCACACTCCTCCGGATCTGCCCGCTCCTCAACATGGACCCGCCCGGACGTCTCATTCCGCGCTATAAGTACCGCGGCAAGGACGCCGTCCGCAAAGCCATTGTCCGGAAAATGGAAGCGCATGCGGAGGGCGGCAGAGACTACGCTGGCAGATGCTACATTTCCCAGTCCGCCTGCCGCGAAGACGCCCAGATCGTCGCTTCACTCGTCGAAGAGGCTTTCCCCAATCTCCGCGGCAAAGTCGAGATCAACTGGATCGGCACCACCATCGGCGCCCATACCGGTCCCGGAACCGTTGCCCTCTTCTTCGTCGGCGACCCCAGGGACGAGGATCCCGAGAGCGCCTCGCCGAAGGAGAAGTGACAGACCGTCCAAAAGTCTTTTATAAATGATATGTACCCTCTTTTCCGGACAACCGGCAAGGAGGGTACTTATCTTTACGGGTATGGCTGCTGTTCTTTCTTCGTTTTGATCTTCGGCTTCGTGCGGTAGAAAGACTCATAATACCAAACGGTACTTTCGGTCTTCGACCAGTCCGCTTTCATCTTCTTCATTTCTGTCGAATCATAGCCGTTCTTCAGCGTACAGTATAAACAAAACCGTTTATAGTCACTGTCGCGATACATATCTATGACGAAGCGGCCGTTGGAAGTTTTCAGCGTCCAGTTGCCTTTGAGCTGGTTTTTATCTGATCCGCCGTCATTCCATACTACTGTCCCGTCCGCATACAGAATGAACTCCGACCCCAGGTCTCCGTACCATTTGCCAAGGAACTGCTTGTTCATTTCCGTCGGCGCTTCAGTGGTCGTAGGCGCTTTGGTGGTCGTAGGCGCTTCTGTGGTCGTTGTCGGTGCAGTTGTGGAAGGCGCTTTGGTCGTCGTAGGTGCCTGGGTGGTCGCAGGCGCTTTGGTGGTCGTAGGTGCCTGGGTGGTCGCAGGCGCTTTGGTCGTCGTAGGCGCAGTCGTGGATGACGCCCTTGTCGACGGAGCTTTTGACGTTGGTGCAGCGGTTGTCCGCGCATCGGTTTCCGCATTTGCTCTCGTCTGACTGGTGCTGTTCTGATTCTTGGACGAATTGCAGCTCTGCCCAAGCCCGATGATGAGCCCCAGAATCGTCAGAAACACTGCCCCGGAAATGATCAGGATAATAAGCCCGGTCTTTTTCTTCCGGGCTCCCTGCTGACTGCGTTCCTGCTCCTCCCGCTCTCGCTGAGCACGCATGTGCTCTGCGTCTTCCAGCTCCCAGACACGTCTGCTCAGCGCATTTGCCCTGATCCTGGCATCTTTATAGTCGCCAAGCCTGTCAAAAGCCGCCAACGCTTCATTTAACTGTGCCGCCGTGGTTCCGGTCTGTTCGATCCGGCATGCATTCTGGTAGATGCTCTCCTGAGAGGAACCGGGCCAGGGCCCTTGGCTGACGAAACCTTGCGAAGCCGGTCCCTTAGGCATCTGCCCCTGCATTGAGACTGTCTGGTTCGGGCCCGCCGACATGTTTCCGGCTCCGTACCACACACCGACAGTCCCGCCGTCCGGAATGGGTGTGACAGGCGGCACCGGCGGCGCCGGAGAAGCCGCCATTTTCTCAAGGTTCTCCAGATCCCGCAGCATTTCCTCCGCGCTCTGGTACCGGTACCTCGGATCAAATGCACAGGCCTTCAGCACGATTCTTTTCAGTTCCTGACTGCCATGCAGCGGCGCCGGAATAGGTTCTCCCCTGAACCGCCTCTCCCTGGCCGCATCCTCCTGAGTCGCCAGCACCGGCGCCGGTGGGAGCGGCGCAAAGGGCGCCCGGTATTCATTCAGCATCCAGTGCAGCACCATTCCCAGCGAGTAAACATCGACACTGTGATTGTACGGCTGGTTGTTGTAGACCTCCGGCGCCATATACCGGAAAGTCCCCGTCTTCGTGCCTCCGCTCGTTCTCTCAGCAACCTTCGCAATGCCGAAATCCCCGAGCTTGTAATCTCCGTTCCAGGACACAAAAATGTTCTGGGGCTTAACGTCCCGGTGCACAATGCCTAGCTTCCTGCAGAGGATCAGCGCATTGCAGATATCTTTGCCTACTTTGACAGCCTGCTTTTCCGGCTCATTCTGATCCAGCACTTTCGTAAGCGGCGTCAGGAGTTCCATTTTGATGAAAATGTCCCAGCCAATGCCATCATCATGCTGAATGACTCGGAAATCGTCACAGTTCACCACATTGGCCGCGCCGGTCATCTGCCGCATCAGGGTATACTCGTTGACGATACTGCGAAGATGCGACTTGAAGGATTCGGTAATGCTTTCCTTGTCAAAGCCGCAGTCATACATCTCTTCGATCTCACTGTCATCCCGAGGGATCGAAATGTATTTCAGCGCAGCCTTTTCCTGCTTGCCGAACACATCCCGCTCGATCTCATAGACCGCGCCGAAGCTGCCTCTTCCGATGAGTCTTATTGTTTTCCATCCCGGCCAGACTGCGCGGGAGTCTAAGGTAGACATAGGGTGCTCCTGAAAATAGGTATTATTGAAAGTAAACTACTTTTGGAACTCAATCTTCTTTTCGAGGTCTCATCTTTCCGCATGGGCAGGCTTCAAAATAACCGGAAACAATCAATCCACATTCAGGACACTCCCAGATGTCCTGATTAATATATGTCTTCATCCTCTTGAGCAGGTTCTTCCAAATCATCCTGTCCCATCGTTTTATCTATTGTCCCAAGATCCCAGCGTCATTACCACCGTGAGAATCACGAATTAACGCTCGTGCTGCTCCGGTTTCTGATGTTCTTCATTATTTTTGCTTATTCTTCCAAATGATTATGCGCGCTGAATAATAATGCTCATTATCAAAACAAGAAGCAAGAAAACCGTTAATACGATTGCAATTGTTATATTTTTGTGTTCATCTTTTTTCTTTGTACTTTCTTCTTCATTGATAGAGTCCTTATCCGCAAATCTCAGTCTATTCAGTTCTTTAATTCGATTGTTTTCTTTCAGCTCGAGCATTTTCCCTAGGCATTTACGGATTTGTTCCGATGAGTCTTTATAATCTCCGAGTTTTGAAAACGCCTCTGCGGCTGCCCGATATTCTGCCTCAGTCTTCGCAGAAAACAGTTTCCTCCGGGCATCCTGATAACCCATCTCTAATTCAAATACCGACTTTTCCTGTTTAGAATCAAAGGCGGGCTGAGGACCTTTTTCAGGTGTATCTTCAGCCTTTGCGACTATTGTATGCCCAGACTGCTCCTTGCTTTCATCCTTTGTGTTCTGCTCTGGCCCTTCTTTTGCTTCCTCTTCTTTCTTCTGGTCCTCCGGCTCCTTCTTTTCTTTTTTGCCCTCTGCATACCACAGTCCAACGGTTACATCATCGTCTTTCTCTTCAGAATCTTCTTTTTGAACATCGGCTTTGTGCGACTCTGATTCCTGGATTTCCGCCTCCTGGACAGTCTGCTCTTCGGGGGTCTCAGTCACACTCTCCGCTTCTTGGCCTATTCTTCGCGTCGCTTTCCTATCCCCCAGCATTTCAAGGTCCTCGAGCATTTCCTCGGCGCTTTGATAACGGTCCTTCGAATGATACGCACAGGCCTTCTGAATGATCTTATTTAGGCCGTCACTGCCATGAGCCGGGGCTGGGACGGGATCCCCGCTGAAGCGTCTTTCACGGGCATTTTCTTCCAGAAATGCGGTGGCCTTCGCAGGGGGCAAGGGCATGAAGGGCTGGCGGTGCTCGTTCAGGAGCCAGTGCAGTGTGAGCCCAAGGGAATAAATATCCACGGTATGGTTATAGCGCTGGTTGTTATAGATCTCCGGTGCCATGTACTTGTACGTACCGATCTTTGTGCCCCCGGTCGTTTTCTCCATAGTCTTGGCGATGCCGAAATCGCCCAGTTTATAGTCTCCGTTTTTGGAGACGAAAATATTCTGGGGCTTGATGTCTCTATGGATGATATCGTACTTTCTGCACAGAATCAGGGCCTTGCACATGTCTTCGGCGATCCGGATCACCGTCTCGTCCGAAGGAATCATTTCCACGACCTTCGTCAGCGGCGTCAGGAGTTCCATTTTGAGGAGTATGTCCCAGCCGATGCCATCGTCATGCTGTACGATACGGTAGTCATTGCAGTTGACCACATTGGCTGAACCGTTCATTTCCTGCATAAGGGTATATTCACTGACGATGCTTTTGAGGTGCGACTTGAAGGTGTCCGTCACACTCTCCTCATCATATCCGCTGTCATACAGTTCGTCGATGTCGCTGTCGTTCTGAGGGATGGAAATGAGTTTCAGCGCCGCTTTTTCCACGTGCCCGAACACATCCCGCTCGATCTCATAGACCGCGCCGAAGCTGCCTTTCCCGATAAGTTTTACAGTTGTCCATTCCGGCCAGACGGCACGGGGGTCTAAAGTTGGCATTCTTATAAAACCCTCTCTTGATTTATGAGAATTGAAGTCTTATTTACCACATCATACAATTCCAGTTAGGGTCACATACTTTCAGTGTGTTCAGTGCCCTTTTCAAAGGTTCTTTATTTCCCCTATTCCCTGCATCGATTCGCTGGCTCCGCTTGTCAGCCAGTTCCTTCTAAACGATGAGAAGAAGAAATAATGCCACACAGTTAGGAATCTTGTCCAAATGATAGTACCACTGGTGTTGGCCATCTCTTACGGAATCAATCCCATTTCCTCGTAGAAAGCTTTTGCGCCCGGATGCACTTCAATTGGAAGATCTGTCGCTATGAAAGATTTGTCTTTCAAGCTCCATAAACTAGTGTACTCTTGGCTCAAACGTTCTGCCTGTTCATATAGTGTTTTTGCCATTTGATAGGCTTCCTCAAAGCCCAAGTCTTCACGACATATTAGAAGAGTTTTGACACCAAATGTTGGCACATCATATTGCTGATTACTATAGGTTCCTGCTGGGATAAATGTTTTCAGTGTATGATCCTTTATCCGCAAAACGTCCGGTTCCATTGACTGCTTCTAGTGCAGAAGTTCCTGAGCATAAGCCGAGTGCCATTGTACCTTCATGAATCTGTAAGGCATTTTCATTGGATCCACTAGATGTATTGGCTACAACCGTCATTCCTTTGATAGAGCCAGAAAAAGTATCTGCAATAGTTACGGCCACTTGATACATAGTCCCAGAAGAGTCGGCTCCTCCAAGTATTAGCTGAGCTCCATTATACTCATATTCCTTGTTGTCGGCTTTTCCCTCACATCTTTTACATAGCCTTGTCTTTCCATTACTAATAGCCTCTTCTACAGATCCACTATGTAGTTTCTCTGCGTTATCCAATAATGGACATTGCACATAGAGATGATAAACGGTTCCATCATCAGTCCAAAACACATTTGAATACTCCTGAGTAGTTTCCCCGTTATTCTCCTGAGTAGTTTTCCCGTTATTTTTCTTATCAGGTATATGTATGTTCGCGACAAAAGTTGCCAAGATAGCAATGGCAAGAATCGCAAGGCCTAACAGTACCCCAAGCACTATACGCGAGTAATTTCGTTTTCGAGATTCTGTTTGATCGTCTTCGTTTTTTTTCTCTTCTATCTCTATGGGGTTCATATCTCCATAGATTTGAAGATGAATTGCCTCTTGTTCATCCTGTCGCTTTTCTTTATTATCTGGAACAGACTTCCCTTCCTCCTCTTTTTCTTCCTTCGCCTTCTCTTCCTTTACGATCTCCGGTTTCTCCTTTTCATCCTTCGGCTTTATCTTCCACAGTCCAACCGTCACATCATCGTCTTTAATACCGGGATCCGCTTTCGGCGCATCCGTCTTCTGGCTCTCCTCTTCCTGAATATAAGTTACTCTATCGGATTCCTCTTCGGGGGGCTCAGTCACATCCTCTGTTTCTTGGATTGTTCTTTTCGCTGCTTTCCCAAGCCCTAATTCTTCAAGGTCTTCAAGCATTTCCGCAGCACTCTGATACCTCTCCTTCGGCTCAAATACACATGCCTTTAGCACGATCCTCTTCAGTTCTTCACAGCCATGTGCAGGCGCCGGGATCGGTTCTCCGGAGAAACGACGGACTCGTGCTTTTTCCGTGTCAGAAGCATTTACAATAGACGGAGGCAAAGGAAGGAACGGCATACGCTGGTCATTCAACAGCCAGTAAAGGACAAGCCCAAGAGAATAGATATCTGCGGTATGTCCATATGGCTGGTTGTTGTATACCTCGGGCGCCATATAGCTCAAAGTACCGATTCCTCGCGTTCCGGCACTGGTCTTTTCCATCGTCCTGGCGATGCCGAAATCTCCCAGCTTATACGCTCCGTCATCAGAGACGAAGATGTTCTGGGGCTTGATGTCCCGATGGACAATGTTCCGTTTTTTACACAGAACCAGTGCGTTTGCAATATCCCGCCCGGCTTTAATGACTTCTTCTTCCGAACAGGCCTTTCCGAGGGCTTTCGTCAGCGGTGTCAGGAGTTCCATTTTGATGAAGATGTCCCAGCCGATGCCGTCGTCTTTCTGCACGTAACGGAGGTCATCGCAATAGACCACATTTGTATGCCCCTTGATCTTTGTCATCAGGGAATACTCGCGGATAATGTCCTTAAGATAATCGTTGAAATGTGCGGTAATGCTCTCCTCATCCAGGCCACTGGTGCGGAGTTCTTCAACATCGTTATCATCCTGTGGTATAGAGATGACCTTGAGGGCAGCTTTTTCCGACTCTTCAACTAGTTCCCGCTCGATCTCATAGACCGCGCCGAAGCTGCCTCTTCCGATAAGTTTTACTGTTGTCCATCCCGGCCAGGCGGCCTTGGGGTCTAAGGTAGTCATCTAGTCTTTCCTTCGAACTCTATCTTGTAAAAAGAAAACAAACTTCACACAATCACAATTGTGTTATAGTATGGAGTAGCGAACCACTGAGTCAGTTCATTTATCTAGAAATCTGTTCTCCATTTCTTTTTTTGTAAAGATACTATCTACTGGACATCTTGTCCATAACGTGGCGACATATGATCCATCTCGCCTAATCCCGATAAAACTCCCATAATCACCAACAATGCAACCCACATCATGCCAATCTGAAGTAGTTATTACATTCCTAACACTATCAAGTCCTGTATAAACTATTGTTCCATCTGACTTTAGGCCCATTAAGCCCTCCATAGTACCGCACAAAAACACAATATCCGTCCAACCAGATGTATCAAAATCGCCCGTTCCTTCGTAAAAATCCAATAGATTGCCTGCTGTTATCACCGTTCCATCTTTTCTCAATCCAGCAGTAAAACAGTATCCTGTGACTACTTGAATAATATCTTTCCAGTTGCCGACATCACACTCACCATATTCATTTTGTCCTCCGGCAACCACTGTCCCGTCTTTTCTCAATGCTGCTCTATGATAATAACTCTCCGAAACAGCAATTAGATCGTGCCATCCTCGCCCAGTTCTCTCTGTATAATTCACTGTTGCAACAAGTTCTCCTGATGATGTTACACCTGCCGAACTATACTGCCCCGCATCTATATAAACTACATCTCGCCATTTAGATGTGTTTAGTTGTCCCGCATAATTATCTCCCGCGCTGACAACAGTACCATCTTTTTGTAATCCAAGCAAATGACAATTCCCCTCTGATATTTGAATGATATCTTTCCATTCGGTAGTATTCCCTTCTCCATACTCGTTTGGTCCAGCAAATATGACTGTCCCATTTGATTGCACAACAGCGATTTTGCTACCCGCATTCGACGACGCCATCAGAACAACATTCTTATTAATATCCGCTGCGGTATTAAAATCTAAAACATATGCCTTCGGTGTTCCCTTTTTTATTCCGCATCTAGAGCAAGTTGCCGGAGCGTCATAGGTGGCTGGAATCCAATTATGACCCAACGCAGATTCTCCTATTGCTCCACATCGGGTACAGATTTGCGGATCAGTGCATGTCGCATCTTTCCAGGAATGCCCCAAAGCATTGCCTTGCGTCGCCCCGCACCTGGTACATGTTTGTGGACTTGTGCATGTCGCATCTTTCCAGGAATGCCCCAAAGCATTGCCTTGCGTCGCCCCGCACCTGGTACATGTTTGTGAGTCAGTACATGTTGCACTTCTCCAATCATGTCCCAACGCGTTGCCTTGTGTAGCCCCGAACCTGGTACATGTTTGAGGGTCAGTGCATGTTGCATCTTTCCAAGAATGCCCCAACGCACTACCTTCTGTCTCTCCACATACGCTACAGGTTTTGGGCGTTGTACAAGTCGCATCTATCCAGTGATGTCCTGGTGCTGATTCTCTGGTCTTCCCGCAGATTATACAAGTCGCTGGGGTTGTACATGTGTCTTTCGTCCAAATATGGATTGTAAAATAGGCAACTAATAGAAGAATTGGAATTATCCCGATTGCAATCCAGATTCCCTTTTTTTTGTTTTCTTTGGTTACTTCAGTTTCTTTCTCTCTCTTTTTTTGTCTTCTAATTGCAGGAGCCTTTGCTTTTTTTTCTTTCGTCAGTAAGTCTTTATATTCATCCTCATGCTTATATGCTACTTTCTGATCATTGCTTTCATCTTTATAATCTTTTGCTAGTGGAATCTGGCCTACTCCTTCTGAATCATTTTTGACTTCTTCCTTCTTCATCGAGACTTCCACGACTTTCTTTTCATATACAGGCGTCGTCCAAAGCCCGATGGTACCACGCTTTTCCTTGCGTCCCTCTTTATCAGCACGAACTTCTGCCTCTTTCTTGAAATCCAGATATTCAAAGTCCGTTTTGTTTATAGCAATTCTCTCCAGATCCTTTTGCATTTCTGATGCGCTTTGGTACCGATCTTCGGGCTTAAACATACACGCTTTTATAATAACCCTTTTGAGTTCAATACAGCCATGTGCAGGCGCAGGAATCTGCGCTCCAGAAAAACGACGATACCGTGCATTTTCTGTATCAGCCGCATTTAAGACTGAAGGCGGGAGGGGAAGGAAGGGCATACGCTGCTCATTCAGCATCCAGTAAAGAACAAGACCGAGTGAATAAATATCTGCCGTATGTCCATAAGGCTTATTGTTGTACACTTCTGGCGCCATATAGCCCAAGGTGCCAATTCCATGTGTTCCTGAAGTAGTCTTCTCCATTGTCCGGGCAATACCGAAATCGCCCAGTTTGTATTCTCCGCCCTTGGAGACGAAAATGTTTTGCGGCTTAATGTCGCGATGAATGATATTCTCACCCTTGCAGAGAACCAACGCACTTGCAATATCCCGCCCGACTTTGACGACATCTTCTTCCGAATATGCCAGCCCAAGCTTCTCCGTCAAAGGCGTCAGGAGTTCCATTTTGATGAAGATATCCCAGCCGATGCCGTCGTCTTTCTGCACATAATGAATGTCGTCGCAATAGACCACATTCGTATGTCCTTTCACCTTCGTCATCAACGAATACTCACGGATAATGTCCTTCAGGTAATCATTGAAATGTGCGGTAATACTCTCCTCATCCAAGCCATTGGTGCGGAGTTCCTCAATATCTTTTTTATCCTGCGGTATAGAAATGACCTTCAGCGCAGCCTTCTCAATCTCTCCGCTGACAAGCTCCCGCTCGATCTCATAGACCGCGCCGAAGCTGCCTTCTCCAATGATCTTTACTGTTTTCCATCCTGGCCAGACGGCCTTAGGGTCTAATTGCGACATAAGGAACTCCTATGTTGTATGCCTTGATTACGAAATCAACCAATTAACCTTAGTATTTAATCTCTAAGGTTATACCAAACTGCCGGGCGAACCGTTATCCCATCATTTGTAAGATTTGTCCAGTATGTTGTTAGAATACCATTCTGATCCTGATTGACCCAAACAATAATAGTTGATGTTTTCTCTTCTTCTGTCGTTATTCGCAGCCACCATGGACAAAACGTATCTCTAAACACTTCAGCGCCTCTTGCTTTTGCATATATGGTCGGATGTCCGTAAGCTATCTGCTCATCTGTAATGGATATGTACTCCCCCCATGAAAGGCAGAAAACCTTGTCTTCTGCGCCATTCAAATGCGATATTTCCGATTCACTAAACGCTTGCTTGATGAAAACGTTGTTAAGCCAGGTTCTTAAAGAAGAATATGCCCATTTATTATTGGCATCATCTCTATCGGCATAGGTAATCCGGTCAAGACAGTAGCGGCTTAACAATAGAAGTGAATCTTTATCTTTGCCAATCACGATCCATTCTATTGCTTCTTTTCCATTTGAAGAATTATTATCCTGCTCGTAATGGCCTTTTACGAAAATGTCTCCAATCTGATAATTGTCTGAATAGTATTTCCTGCTCCCCTTAGTTAATCCACATCTCGAGCACGTTGCCGGGGCGTCATAAGTGGCTGCAATCCAATTATGATCCAGCGCAGCTTCTCCTGTTGCTCCGCATCTGGTACAGGTTTGCGGGCTAGTGCATGTCGCATCTTTCCAGGCATGCCCTAAAGCATCGCCTTGCGTCGCTCCGCATCTGGTACAAGTTCGCGGTTCAGTGCATGTTGCATCTATCCAGGCATGCCCTAAAGCATAGTCTGTTGTCGCTCCGCACCTTGCGCAGGTTTGTGGGTCAGTACATGTTGCTCCTCTCCAATCATGTCCCAAAGAGTTGCCTTTTGTCGCCCCACACCTGCTACAGGTTTGCGGGCTAGTGCATGTCGCATCTTTCCAGGCATGCCCTAACGCATTACCTTCTGTCTCTCCGCAAATACTACATGTTCTGGGCGTAGTACAAGTTGCATCCATCCAATGATGCCCTAACGCTGTTCCTTTGGTTCTTCCGCAAATCTTACAAGTTGCCGGAGTTGTGCAGGTTGCTTCCGTCCAAATATGAATTGTAAAAAAGGCTACTACAAGAATAATCGCAATTATTCCGATAGCAATCCATATTCCCTTCTTCTTATTTTGTTCGTCACCTGGGGTTTCTTCGTTTTTCCCCTTTTGTTGCTCTATTGGTCTATGACTTTCGGACAGATATACTGTTTCATCAACTGTTTTGCGATTGCTTAATCCTCCAAATACTCCAACCGTTCCTTCATTTTCGGCGTCCATATTCGGCAACGTTTCTGTCGCGACAACTACTGAGGCCTTATTGTTTTCTTTGGGAGTATGCTCTTCCGCTTTTTTTTCGTCCTTTTCCGATCTTGATGCTTTCTCCTCTAAATCCTCTGACGCGTTGTCTTTCCTTTCCTGATCAAAACCAAATAAACCAATCGTTCCATCGTCTCCTATGTTTTCCTCTTTTAGAATCTCTTGCTTTTGTGTTTCTGGCTTTATGCCGTCAGCCGCATACATCATGAATAAAGATGCGCGGTTCCGTTCTTCAGACGTTTCTGGTGCCTTAATTACATCCACCACTTTCGGAACTGTTCTTTGCGATGTTTTCAAAACCCCAAGATTTTCAAGATCCTCAAGCATTTCCTCCGCACTCTGATACCGCTCTTTCGGATCATAGGCGCAGGCTTTCAAGACGATCTGTTTCAATTCTTCACTGCCGTGAGCAGGCGCAGGGACTGGCTCTCCTTTGAAGCGCCTGAGTCTGGCTTCTTCTTCCAACGAAGCTGTAGGGGTTACCGGCGGCAACGGAACAAAGGGCTGACGATGTTCGTTCAGCAGCCAGTGCAAAACCAGTCCCAGTGAATAGATATCTACTGTTTGATTATATGGTTGGTTGTTGTATACCTCTGGGGCCATGTATTTATAGGTCCCGATTTTTGTACCGCCAGTTGTCTTTTCGACCGTTTTCGCGATACCGAAGTCACCCAGCTTATAGTCCCCATTCTTGGACACAAAGATATTCTGAGGCTTGATGTCCCGGTGGATGATTCCATACTTTCCGCACAGGATCAATGCCTGACACATATCCTCACCGATCCGAACCACCTGTTCGTCCGAAGGCACTAATGGAACCGCCTTTGTGATCGGCGTCACCAGCTCCATCTTGATGTAAATATCCCAGCCGATTCCTTCATCTCGCTGGACGACACGATAATCGTCGCAATTGACCACATTGGCTGTGCCGTTCATCTCACGCATCAGTGAATACTCGTTGACGATGCTCTTCAGATGCGACTTGAATGTCGCAGTCACACTCGCTTCGTCGTATCCGCTGTCGTACAGATCATCTAGATCACTGTCATTCTGAGGGATGGAAATGACCTTCAACGCAGCTTTCTCAAGATGATCAAAGTCTTGCCGCTCGATCTCATAGACCGTGCCGAAGCTGCCTTTTCCAATGAGTTTTACGGTTTTCCATCCCGGCCAGACGGCTTTGGGGTCCAGTTGTGGCATGGTGTGCTCCTGGTTTTTATTTAATGTCGTTAATACATTCTGTTTCGAGGTTTACTTCTTTCCGAAAAGCCTTTCGAAGAAACCTTTCTTCTTCTCTGCTTCCAGCGTGATGGCCGGCGGCATTTTCCGGGGTTCGAAGTGCGGAGTCTCTGCCTCCTTAACGAGCACCAGCCCATCAAACGCAGGGGTGTCTTTCGGGAACCACATGGCAAAGTTGACAAAGAAGACCTTGGTTCCCAGTTCGCTGCTGTCCTGAACAACTTTGTTGTCGGCGCTGACGATCTGCATCAGCGGGCAATGCTCCTGAAGGACGTTGAACTTCCCATCTGTCACAGTCATGTCGTCATGAACACGGAACTGACCGTTTACATTTGTCACCTTTGCAACGAACCGGCCGATATCGATCTGCTGAAGGGACTGCACGACCAGCATGCCATTACTGATATCCAAGCCGCTCCGCCTGGGAACGGATGGCTTAGGGGTTGGATCGCTCATTCTGGTGACAATCTCTGCATTGGTCACTTTCGCCTTCGCTTCCTGAAGAAGGTCTCTGAACGCCTTGGTTTCCGCCGTTTCAGGCACGGACAGTGTCACGGAGACCTTTTTCCCCGCCGTCACGCCCGCATCATAGAGAAGGCTCAGAAGTGCCAGCAGTGCGCAGCTTGGAAAGTGCTCGGCATTCCTGACCTCAACACTACCGTCTTCATTCCTGGAGAGGCAGGACATGCCGGCCGTAAACCCCCACTCCACTTTTTCAGGTCCGGAAGCAAACGGTATGATCATGGAGGGGATTTCATTTTCCTCACACGGGATCTCGTTCGGGTAGCGACGCAGCTCATTCATCATCCCCGTGATCCACAGTTTAGCACCCAGCTGCGGCCCAACCATCTCATCCATCTGTTTGTTTGTAAAATGCCTGACTTTGATCATATATGAATGACTCCTTTTCCTGTATTGTCAGCCGAGTTCCTCGGGCCGGGAAATGTTTTTCGCTTATCTATAAAACGCTGCAGTGTACCGGCTTATTCCGCGGGGATCGCACCCATCAGATACCAGTTGTAATCACAATACTGCTGTTCGGCCTTGGGGTCTAATTGTGCCATACTCTACTCCAGAACTTCTATCTTAGCCAAGATACTATCCGTTTTGTCTTCATCAAGACAAGAAGCTGTGATATACACATAGCAATAGCCTAGGTTGATCAGTACGGTTTTCTCGTAGTTTTGTATACCTTCGTACTGATATGAAACAGATTCCGCTTCATACTGCCGCCCTCCGATCTGGGCTTTACATTGTTCGCCTTCCACATTCTCAAAATACCTGGAATAATAACTAATGTCACTGGACAATACCATCCCCATGATTTCTTCATCAGTTAAAAACTGGTATTCCGGATCTACTTTCTCAGCAGAGATATCAATCGTATAAAACGAGTAAGGCGAATTTGCGCTAAACACGTAAACATATCTGGCCTTACCGTCGTTTTCCCAAAAAGCGGAATAAGAGCCTGCTTCCTGTATTTCTTCCTGATAATCATTCTCTGTGTCCGTAAGATCATAGCCCGGCAAAGAAACTCTCAGCTTTAAGAAATCATTTTCATAGACGCCATCTGTGAATGTCCCAAACGTAAACTCGGGAATGATGATTTCTTCTTTTGTGGTTGTTTCTTCTGCAATCGTTGTCGGCTCTTCAGTGGTCACAGCCGTTTCTGTGGTTGTCGCGGGAGCCTCCGTTGTGGTTTCGATGACCGTCGTAGTTTCCGGCGCTTTAGTCGTGGTCTCAGATACGACGGTTGTCGGTGCAGTGTCTTCCGTGGTTTCCATGGAATCACCGCCTTCCCCTGTGTTGTCAGTCGCTGCCGGAGAATTGCCACAATTCTTCAAATTCTTGGCAAGCAAGAATGCCGCACCGGCCAGCACTGCCGCAGAGGCAATAATGACGAGAAGCAGACGCAGTTTGTGATTACCGGGTTCCTTATGGGCCGCCTTCTGTCCCAAAACTGTCTGTCTCTCAGTCTCTTCAGGCTTTTTCAGCGGAATCGTATTTCCCTGCCCTGCTTCCGTTCTCAGCGTGTTCAGGTCATTCAGCATCTCCTCTGCAGTCTGATACCGGTCTTCCGGGTCATATGCGCAAGCCTTCAGTACGATCTGCCTAAGCTCCTCGCTGCCATTTGCAGGACCTTGAGTGGGCAGAACAGACGGACACCTGCGCTCGTTGAGAAGCCAGTAGAGCACTCGTCCCAGTGAGTAGATGTCCCCTCTGTGGTCAATACGCTGGCCGTAATAATACTCCGGGGCTCTGAAGGCACTTTCCCCGGCAGGCATATTCACAGTAATTGATCTTTCCAGAAAATCGCCAAGTTTATAGTCCCCGTCTCCGGAAACATAAATATGATCCGGGTCGATCTCCAGGCCTGTGATCTCTCGCTTCCTGCAATAGATCAACGCATTGCACAGGTCTTTTGCAACAGCAATCACCTCTGAATCAGCGGGATTTTTGCCCAACGCACCGGACAGCGGCGTGAGCATTTCCATTTTTACATATATGTCCCAGCCAATGCCTTCCGGGTTCTCTTCATAACGGATATCATCACAAATGACGATATTCGAAGCGCCTGTCATTTCCCGCATCAGGGTGTAATCATTGACGACGCTCTTAAGCAGTGAGACGTCATTCTGCGGAAGGGTGATGCATTTCAGCGCAGCATTTTCAAGATGGCCGAACACATCGCGTTCGATCTCATAGACCGTGCTGAATCTGCCCCTTTGCAGCAGTTTTACGGTTTTCCATCCAGGCCAGCCTGCCCTGGAATTCCACTCTGTCATCACAGCTCCTCTGGTTCAAAACAATTCCCGGAAAGCGTACGAAGGCCTCAAAGGAATCAGTTCATGTATTCCACTTTTTTAAGAATACGTTCTGTTGTATCTACCTGATATGCATGGATTTCAACAAGCAGGTACACATCCCTTCTCCGGATCAGTATGGTTTTAACAAATACTTTCATTCCATTATCTACGAATGAGATCGAACCACCTTCGTACCAGCTGCCGCCGATCTGAGCTTTGATGAATTCCTCATTTAAATCCGGATCGATCTCCTTGTAAGACTCAGCCAACGCATTCATTCTTTCTTCTACGATCTCACGATCACTCAATGACTGATATTGGGAAGTCGGTTTTTTTGCGATGATCAGTATCGTTCCCGGCCATGAAGAAGGCCCGTCCAGATACCCCAGCGTAACTATTTCCCTACTCTCCCAGAACGCCTCAAGCGACTCTGTTTCTTGTATCTCTTTTTGATATATTTTTTCGCAATCTATATAGTCCCACCCTGAAAGAGTCACCTTTAACCCGGCAAATTCATTTTCATAGACCCCGTTTGTCATGGTTCCGAAGGAGAACGCAGCGGATTCGTAATCCTCTGCAGTTGGATAATCAGCGCCTTGAAGCGGTATGGCGCCCATCAGATACCATTCATATTCACAAAAGTCCTTAATGGCAAATCCTTCCATCCCATTTGCTAATCCCACATGGTAATAACCGTCTTGTTCGCCTTTATAGGTCATGACCGCGCCATAAGGAACCGTTGCGATAACCTCACTATCCGAGGATGCCAATCTGCGGATTCGAAGACCGCGGTCAACAGTCACGAAGACGTATTGTGAAGCGTGCTCAAGTGCCATCTGTCGGGCTTCATCGCCCGTTGTGATATACTTTTTCCTGACGTAGCCTGTAATGCCGCCTGATGATATTCTGGCCCAATCTTCACTTTCCTCCAGCACTTCGCCACCGCTGTAAGGTGCGATTTGAGCAATGATCTTAGCCCCATCAAAATCTTCGTTTCGCAGGTACAGTGTACCGTCGTCTGTTCCGCCGGCTTGATTTCGTACGACGAAAAGATTCTGAAAATGCGCCAGTAGTGATTCTATCTGTTCTTCGGCTGTCGTTTCCGATTCCGTTGTGGTCTCTTGTACTTCGGCCGTAGTCGATTCAGACATGGTTTCCGTCTCCTGCTCAGCGGTTGTTTCTATTGAATCTGTAAGGTCTGCGACGCGTTCAGTGACACCAGAATCGCTATTGTCTTTCTTCAGGAGGACCGCAAAAAGGACCGCGGCTACCGCAAGCACAGCTGCAGCTGTGATAATGATCATGAGCGCTTTGCGGGAGCCTGATTTCTTCCCTTCCCGCTCCTTATCTTCCGGCTCCTTCGATGATATGGCTTTCCGAATAGGCCTGGTAGGCGCTCCTGCAGCAACCGCAGGCTCAGAAGCTGTTTCCGCCATGACTGGCGCAAATGCTTCAGCGGGCACTCCCTCTTCAAGCGCGTCGAGATCTTTCAGCATCTCATCCGCATTCTGATACCTCGCCCGCGGGTCGAATGCACAGGCCTTTAGAACGATTTGTCTAAGTTTTTCACTGCCATGTGCGGGTGCCGGAAGGATATCTCCGCGCATTCTGCGGTTAAACGCCTCCTGCAGGTCCCCCGCCTTTATGCTCGCCGGCGGCAGGGGAACAAAGGGATGTCTGCGCTCATTCAGGAAACAGTAAAGAACGATTCCCAGCGAATAGATATCGACCGTGTGATTATATGGCTGGTTGTTGTAAACTTCCGGGGCCATGTAATTATAGGTCCCGATTTGGTGCGTGGCCGCGACGGTCCTGCTCATCGTCCTCGCGATACCGAAATCGCCCAGCTTATAGAATCCGTCATTGGAGACGAAGATGTTCTGCGGTTTGATGTCCCGGTGGATGATGTCGTGTTTTCTGCATTGGACCAGCGCCTTGCACATATCCTTCGCGATCGCGATCACCTTTTCTTCGGACGGACTGCGTTCCAGCACCTTGGTCAGGGGCGTCAGCAGCTCCATTTTGATGTAAATGTCCCAGCCGATGCCATCCGTATGCTGGCTGTAGCGGAAGTCATCACAGTTGACGATATTGACGGCGCCCGTCACTTCCCGCATCAATGTGTATTCGTTGACGATGCCTCTTAGGTATGACTCAAACGTGGCGGTTACGCTTGACATGTCGTAGCCGCTTTCGATCATTTCATTGATCTCACTGTCTTCTTTGGGGATGCGGATGTGCTTCAGCGCTGCTTTTTCCACATGGCCGAATACGTCCCGCTCGATCTCATAGACCGCGCCGAAACTGCCCTCTCCAATCTGCCTTACGGTCTGCCATCCACTCCAAACCGGAAAGCTGTCCGCCATAATGAAACTCTCTCCTTTTACAGAATACGGCAAAGGATCGTCGTTACATTATCTCTTCCGCCGTTCTCAAGCGCTTTGTCGATGAGGGCCTTAACCGCATCCTCCGTGGACAGGCGGCGTGTCAGGATCTCATCGATCTCCAGATTGCTCAGCATATCGGTGAGGCCGTCGCTGCACAGAAGGTACTGGTCTCCCCTTTCGAGTTCCCCTTTTGCGATATAGGGGTCTATTTGGAGCAGATCCTTCGGAATCCCCAGATACTGGGTCAGGGGCTGCTTTCTGCGAGGTTCGTCGCCCCTTTTTTCCACGTGATCTGTGGAAAGCTGCAGGAATTCCCCGTTCCGAAGGCGGTAGGCCCTGCTGTCGCCCAGATTACAGACATAGACGTAGTTGTGGGAGAAATACAGGGCGGTCATGGTGGATCCCATGTGCTCCGTTTTAAGTTCTTCTGTCTTCTCCGTAACGGCATCGTTCAGTTCCCGGCACATCCGCTGAAGGAACTCCCGCTCGGGAATGAAAAATTCGTTCAGTTTCAGCATGTTTTTCTGCATACATGAAGCTGCGGTAAATGATGCCAGTTCTCCATAGTTTCCGCCGCCCATGCCGTCGAAAACGGCAACGCAGACTTCGCGGCGAAGCTCGCGGGTCATTGAGACCGGATGTTTCAGGCCGTCGTTATCGGCTTCCAGAATACGTCCGTCGAAATAGAGATTGTCTTCGTTGTTTTTTCTGACCTTGCCTGTGCTTGAGAAGCACGCGGCATCCAGGATGAAAGACATTGTGACCTCCTCAGTCCATCGGATTTAATAGATCTTGACCAGGATCGACGTCAGGTTGTCCCGGCCTCCTTTAATGATCGCGGCATCGGAAAGCTTTTTGACAGCCCTGCGTACGGACTGGTTTCTGTTCAGGATCTCTGTAATCTCATAGTCGCTCAGCATATCGGTGATTCCGTCGCTGCACAAAAGGATCCTGTCGCCGCGTTTCAGTCTGACTTCCGTATTGGAAGGCTCCAGCACCAAAAGTTCCGGATCAACGCCAAGATACTGTGTCAGAGGCGCTTTGCCGGAACGGCTGGCAAAATGGCTGTCGACGTGATCGACGGAAAGCTGCTGAAGCTTCCCGTCCCGGAGCAGATAACTTCTGGAGTCTCCGAGATTGGCGAAAAAGGCAGAATGGCTGGTAAAGTACAGCAGATTCATCGTGCAGCCCATGCGGCTCGTGCCAAGCTGTTCTTCACGCGCCACGACGACCCTGTTCATTTCCTGTGCGGAAGCATTCAGGAAATCTAGCGGCTTTTCGAGCGTCTTCCTGCGGATCGTCAGGCAAAGTTTCGCGGCGGCGGCAGAAGCTTCCTCGCCGTAATCCTCTCCCCCCATGCCGTCGAACAGACCGAACAGCAGGCCTTTGATCTTCCTGTCGTAAGCCAGCAGCGGCTGGTCCGTCTCAGAAACATCGTTCTCAAGAAACTGTCCGTCAAAATAAAAATTGTCTTCGTTGTTTTTCCGGATGCGGCCGATCTTGGAGACACAGGCGGCGTCCAGACGAAATGCGCCGATCACTTGCCGATCTCCTTTACCGGGTTCTGGTATACGTAATAGTCGTTGGAACCGCTGTCCACAATGATAAAGCCGTTGGGATAACAGTTTATATAGTAGAAGCTCAGATAGCCGTCCTTCCCATCATCCTGCATCCTGCCGTTATAGGGGATCATCTTGGATTCCCATCTGACCCTGACTGCGCTAAGACTCCTATAATAATCGGAGAGCGACCCGGATCGAATATATGACCCGTCCGAGAAAAGCACCTCGCAGGCTGTAACAGAATTGATTTCGTCGCCTACAGCAAAGAATTGCAAATCCATCGAATCTATTCCGCTAAAGCAATGATTCGGATCTGAAGCGCTTCCCTGAATGACAATTCTCTTGCCATCTATAGCGGGAGCGTTTGCATTCACATATTCAACCGCTGCTCTCTCTACTTCTATTCTCAGCTTTCCAAAGCTCTTGCTCAATGTGTATGTCAAAGGATCCGAGATTGCGGAGCGGCCTTCTGCTTCCAGCGTGGAATTCTTCTCCGGGACCGTCAGCTGGAGTTCTCCCTTGCTGAATGTAAAGGCCGCGTAGGCATTGTATTTCTCGCCGAAGCGGTCTTCAAAGGTCAGTAGAACTGTGTTTTTATCTTCCTGGGGATCCACTTCGATATGTGTCGGGATTGCTATAAGTTCGCACTCCACCCCGTTCAGCGTCTGTTTCATGAACTGGTTTTTTGCATTTGAACTGATGTAATCTGCTTCCCAGGCGCAGTTCAGGACCTCGGCCGGCATCTTCGTCTTTGACTCTTCTTCTGCCTTGGATCTGGATTCCTCATATGCTTTGTCTTTGGCAGCAGTGGCGATCAAGGCGGCTATTACGATTCCGCCAATGATCACGGCCAGTGCTCCGCCAATGATCACCGGAATCAGCCACCATTTCTTTTTCTTCTTCGCGCCGGTCTGTTCAGGCTCCGTCTTCTTTGGGGCTTTTTCCAAGTCCTTGCTCTCGCCCTGATTCCTTGCCTGTTCCAGATCCTGATAAGCAACCGACAAGGGTTTCACACCAGCCGGTGCTTCGGCCTTATTCACTTCACTCTGCTGGACCGGATCCTGGCCGAACATCATCAGATCGCGCAGCATCTCCTGCGCGTTATGGTAACGTTCTTCGGGATTAAAACTGATGGCCTTCAGAACGATCTTCTGAAGCTCTGCGCTTCCGTGCTTCGGTGCAGGGATCGGTTCTCCGTTCATCCTCTTCCCGACCGCCAAGGACGAATCTTCGGCCGTCGGGACCGTCGGCGGAAGCGGCAGGAAGGGGCCTCTCCGCTCATTCAGCATCCAGTACAGGACCATGCCGAGCGAATACAGGTCCACCGTGTAGTCGTAAGGCTTCGACGCGTACACTTCCGGCGCCATGTAGTTAAAGGAACCGGTCTTCGTCCCGATCGTCATGTGGTCGGAATTCTTCGCGATGCCGAAGTCGCCCAGTTTGAAGTTCCCCTGCTTGGAAAGGAAGATATTCTGCGGCTTGATGTCACGATGGATGATTGCATTCTTCTCGCAGATGTCCAGTGCCCGGCACAGGTCCTGTCCAAGCTTTATGACAAACTCATCATCGATCACAGACGTGGGATACTTCTCCCTGAGAAGCGCTGTCAGCGGCTTCAGAAGTTCCATCCGGATATAGATGTCATAACCCATTCCGTCTTGGTGCGGGATCACACTATGGTCCTCATAGGAGACGATGTAGCTGTTGCCTTTGAGTTTCGACATCAGTGAAAACTCGTTGGCAATGCTTTCCATCTGCTTTTTGAACATCTGGGAAAGGCTCTGTTCGTCCAGACCCATCTCGTCCGAATAGGACTGTATGTCCACATTGTCCGCCGGAATCCGGATATGCTTCAGCGCGGAATTCTCCGTAATGCCGAAGCCGTCTTCTTTCTTGACCTCGAAGACCTTGCCATAGCTTCCGCTTCCCAATTCCCGGACCACTTTCCAGCCGGGATACTGAACCTTCTGATCGGCCATTTTCTTCTCTCCTGTATAACTGTTTGCCGCTGAGACCGGATCATCCCAGTGTACTCATATAGCACTGCACTCCCCGAGGTTCTCCCGGGGAGTGCTGATTAAAGCTCATCCGATGAGACATTTCCGATAGTTCAATACTGTTCAGGCGGTCCGGACTGCTCTTGCTCCTGCTTTTTCTTTTTCTTAAGACCGGGCCAGATGAAAATGTAAAGGAACGGAATGCCTCCGTAAAACGTGACGCAGGCAGGACCTGCAGAGATCAGTGCAGCGGTTCCGACAATGACCAGTACGCCGGTCAGAATGAATACGAGGATCATTTTCTTTTTGGTCCTTACTTCCTCGGAATCCGCTGCTGAAGGGAATGGCCGAAACCCGTGGGCAGACGTTGCTTCAACTGTTTTGGGCGGTTCTGCCGGCTTCCCCTCGGGTGCTTTATACGGCTGTGCATAGATCGGTTCTGGTGCTTTAGGCGCTTGTGTATGGATCGTTTCAGGCGCTTTCTGCGGCTGTGTATGAAGCGCTTCAGGTGCCTTACGCGGCTGTGTATAGATCGGTTCTGGCGTTTTGAGCGGCTCGGGTGCTCTGAGCGGCTCCGCATAGATCATCTCGGGTGCTTTAGGCGTCCCCGGATAGACCGTCTCAGGTGCTTTGGGCGGCTCCGCCGGCCTGGCCTCAGGCTTCTTCGGCGCTGCGGCCGGGTTTGGAAACATATTGAAAGCGCCTATCGTCTTGTCAAGATCGTCTTCCGTTTCTTCCGGTGCATCGTCCGGAGAAGCTTCCGCATCTGAAAGAGCTTCTTCCGGCGAGGCTGTCTTCTTCTGAACCGGATCTGCCTGATTTCCCGGAACAAACTTTGTACTCCATGTGCTTTCAAATTCTTCGGCTGTTTTGAACTCAGGTCTGTCGCCCACAGTATTGTCCTCCCATGACATTACGAACTTGTCTGGCAGTTCTGAAATGACTCATATAAAGCCCTTACTCATTTCTAGGTATTCTACCATCCTGTACCTGAAAAGTCTACACTTCCCTCGCCAGTTTCAGCGCGATCTCCATGCAGATGGAGGCCGTGCGGCGGCAGGCTGCCCAGAACTCGTCCGGGCCGCCTTCCACGGCGTCTGAAACGGTCTTGATGAGGAGCGCAGGAACGCCGGCACGATAGGCAGTCAATGCGATGGCGGCGGATTCCATGTCGCAGATCGAGGCGCCGTACTTGCGGTGCAGTTCGCGTTTTGCCTCCGGGTCAGCGACAAATTTGTCCGCAGAAGCACAGATCACCGCGGGGATCTCAGGAAAGGCTTTGCGGGCCTTTTCAAGCAGCGCAGGATCCGTCGGAATGTAGATGTCCGGAAGTTCCAGATAACGCCCCGTTTCGCAGTGATCAATCGCCGACGTGTCAAAATCGTAATGCACTACTTTCTCGACCAGCGCTGAGGATGCCGTTTTCATCTCTTCCGTGAGTCCGCCGACGACGCCGAAGTTCAGGATCATGTCCACACGGTACACGGCCGTAAGAAGCGCCGTCGCGGCCGCTGCGCCGATCTCGCCGGCACCGCAGTGCGCCACATAGAGATCTGCTGTTCCCAGATCATACGCAGTGACGGGGACCGAGCCGAAATGCTCTGTCCCCATCGGTTTGCTGAGATGCTCGACAACGGCCTCGATCTCGACCGCGACCACCATACCGATCTTTTTCTTAAGAGGCCTGCAGGCCTCTTCTGTCATCACCATCCGGTTCACCCCTCAAAAGAAAGCTTGTCAACCTCAGGAATGATCTTTAAGAGTTTCTCTGTCGACAGTGCGATCTGCGCGTCGCCGGCTTCCTTTCCGGCGATCCTGCGCCGGATGGCACGGCTCAGGATGCGGATCTGCCCCATGGCCTCCGCGCGTTTCCGCACTTCCTCCGCGCGGAGCGGATCTTCCGTTCCGCAGTAAAGACGGACGGTCTCATCCCAGATGTGCAGGGAGGTTTCGAAAGGAATGCCCAGGAAGGCCTGAGAGGTCATGTGATCCAGTTCGTTGAAGCCCACATAAGAACTGTAGATCCCCATGAATTCAAAGATCGGATCGCCCTGCGAAAGGGTGTCCATATCGATCAGAAGCGCCTCGCCGTCCTGAAGCATGAGGTTCTTCATGTGATAATCCCCGTGAAGCATATGGTCATTGTCCGGAATGTCCGAGATCAGTCTGCGGATCTTCGCGTTGATCTCCTCCGGCAGATAATCCGTGAAGACCTCCGTCCATTTGAGCGCGACCGCCTTCCGGTCCGGAAGCTCGCCGTGAGGCAGTTCCACCGCATGGATCTTCTTTAAAAGGTCCACGCTCATGGCGATCATCTCATCCGTCCTCTCGGGCTCTTTGCCGACGATCTTCGCAAAGGACTGGGACCTCAGCAGTTCGAACACGGAGCCGTAGCTTTCGCCGATCCGCACCACGTCGTAAGGGATCGCCGTCGGTATGCCCATGACAAATGCCTTGCGGGCCAGTTCGCGTTCTCTCTTGATGGCAAAGAGCGCGTCCGAGTTCTTGTAGAACTTGACGATCGTCTCTGGGTCGATGCGGTAGACCTTGCCGTTTGCGCCTTCGCCGATGACTTCGCAGCCCTCGACGGAGATCTTCCGGAAGGCCTTCTCGATCGTCAGCATTTCCGTAAAGCCCGTCATGTCGAAGACATCATAGACTTCCGGCTGGACGTTGATGATCCGGAGTTCCGGGAAGCGTTTCTTGAGCCTCAGGACGACACGAAGTCCCGCGCTGGAGATATACTCCAGGTTTTCTGCATCGAGCACGGGCGTTTCGCCGGGGTGTTTTTCGGTGATCCCCAGGATCTCTTCCTCGACCTCAGCCGAGTTGGTCGTATCCACGCGTCCCGAAAGGGAAATCATCAGGTTTCCGTCTGCGTAGTTTTCTTTTACCTGCTCCATCTTCTCAGCATTCTCCTTCTATGACAGCGGTCCGGACGCTTTGTAAGCATTCTTCGTATTAATTTAACATAAAGCGCGCTCCGTGGCAAGGTTGCGAAGCTTATTTAAATGCGTTATAGTGACCATATGGGCATGCTGGAACTTCTTCTTTTATCTGTCGGCCTGGCGATGGACGCTTTCGCAGTGTCGATCTCGAAAGGCCTTTCCCTCAGAAAGTACACGCTCCGCGCGAGTCTCCTCTGCGGGGCGTGGTTCGGCGCGTTTCAGGCGCTCATGCCCTTCGCCGGCTGGCTCGTCGGCTCCCGCTTTGAAAAATGGATCTCCATCGGGGCTCCCTGGATCGCATTTGTCCTGCTTCTGATCATCGGCATCAATATGCTGAGAGAGGCTTTCGGCAAAGAGGAAGAGGGATCCGGGGAAGAGGAAAAGAAGGACGGCGGCCTGGGCTTTAAGACCATGCTGCTCCTTGCGGTCGCGACTTCCATCGACGCCCTGGCGGTCGGCGTGACCTTCGTTGCCGTGCCCGTCGCGGTACTGCCTGCGTCCAACTTTGTCAATACGCTTTTCGGCGTCGGCGTGATCGGCGTCATCACTTTCCTGATCTCAGCGCTGGGCGTCCGTATCGGCGCGCTTTTCGGAATGCGCTTCAAGTCCGGATCGGAAGCCCTCGGCGGCACGATCCTCATCTTTATCGGCTGCAGGATCCTTCTTGAGCATCTGGACCGTGCCGGCGCCATGCAGGATCCCGGCAACATTTTCGGGATGCTGCTGCCGCTTCTGGGCACCGTGGTCGGCGCAGCGCTTGTATATGTCCGCGTCCGCAGGCCCGGCACCGTTCTGAGCCGCATTCTGATGGCGCTGGCCGGGCTCGTCATGCTGGGCGTCGCGGCCTATGCCGCCATGGTCAGCCAGGCGGTTCTCCCCATAGGTCCGGAAGCTCTTCCCGACGTTCCCGGCAGTTTTGGGAGAATCGGCATTTCTGTGACTGCAGGTTTCCTCGTCCAGCTCATTCTGGACAAGCTCGTGCCGCATTTTCATCAGAATGCCGGATACAGCGACGGCCTCAGAAGCGGCCTGAAGCCGGAGACGAAAATGGTCCTCTCAGAGCTTCTGCATCATGCGCCGGAGGGCATCGCCATCGGCGCGGTCTATGCCGCTTCGTTCCTCCGGGATAATCTGATTCCGGCCTATGTACCGCTCATCCTCTCCGCCGCCCTTGCGCTTCACAATGTGCCTGAAGCCATTCTTTTTGCCGCCTATGACCGGGAGAGCGGCGCCGGCGTTCACCGGTCCTTCCTGACCGGCATCCTTTCCGGCGCGCCGGTTCCGATCTTCGGCATCGTGACGCTTATCCTGATGGTCCTCTTCCCTGCTGCCCTGCCCTTCGCGGCGCCGTTTGCAGCCGGCGCGATGCTGTTCATCGTACTGGAAAGCTTTTTCCCGAACCTTTAACCGGCCTGGAATGAAAAGCGGCATGGTCTCCTGGCCATGCCGCTTTCTTATTGCATTTCCGTCAGATGGAATACTGGCTCTGGAAGAGTTCGTAATAGAAGCCTTTTTCAGCCAGAAGGGAACGGTGGGTCCCCTGTTCCACGATCTGCCCGTCCCGGATGACCAGGATCAGATCGGCGTCCACGATGGTGGAGAGCCGGTGGGCGATGACAAAACATGTACGGCCGCCCATGAGCCGGTCCATGGCTTTCTGGATCAGAAGTTCCGTACGCGTATCCACGTTGGAAGTGGCTTCGTCCAGGATCAGGAGCGGACGGTCCGCAAGCAGCGCCCGTGCGATGGTCAGAAGCTGCTTCTGTCCGGACGACACCGCCGTGCTGTCCTCCGAGATGACGGTATCGTAGCCAAAAGGCAGACGCCTGATGAAATGATCGCAGTAGGCGCTGTCGCATGCGCGGACGATCTCCTCCCGTGAGGCGTCAGGGCAGCCGTAGGCCACGTTTTCCGCCACGGTGCCCTTGAAAAGCCAGGTATCCTGAAGCACCATGGCAAAAAGCTTCCGGTCCTCAGCCCGTGAAAGTCTGGCGGTGTCCTGTCCGTCGATCAGGATCTGCCCTGCGTTGACGTCATAAAAGCGCATCAGCAGGTTGACGATGGTGGTCTTCCCTGCGCCTGTGGGGCCTACGATGGCCACTTTCTGACCGGGCCGTATATCCATGCTGAGATCCCGTATCAGCGGCTTTTCAGGATCATATGAGAAATCCACGTGGCGGACCTCCACATGTCCCTTCGTCCCGTCTTCCACGGTTCCCTCCGGGTTTTCTTCCTCCGGCGTATCCAGAAGCGTATACACGCGCTTTGCGGAGCCTTTGACCTGCTGGATAAAGCCCAGGCCGAATGCCACGCGTTCCAGCGGAGCGGAAAGCTGGCGGGCGAACAGGATGACCGTGACCACGGTGCCGATGGGCATGCCGCGGTTCAGAATGAGCCATCCGCCCACGACCGTCACAGCGATGTAGGCCAGCGCATTTACAAAGGCAATGACCGGCTGTACGATGGACGAATGAAAGTCGCCGTAAACGCCCGCCTTCTGATGCTCTGCGGAAAGCGCGTCATACTTTTTACGGACCTCTTCTTCCCGGCTGAAAGCCTTGGTGGTCGGGTAGTTGGTAAATGCCTCCTCCGCAAGGGAGGTCAGTTTTCCGCCCGTCTCCCAGAATTTGTTCCAGTATTTCTCGCCCAGCCCGGCCATTTTAGCGGAAAGAAGCACTGAAAGCGGCGACAGAAGCACCACGGGGATGGCCATGCGCCAGTCCGTGACAAACAGAATGACCGCGATCACGATCATCTGCAGGAAGCCGGACAGCAGGATATCCACGATGCCGTAGATGCTGTCTGCCATGTTGCTTACGTCGTCCATCATCCGGTCTATCACGTCTCCGGCAGGCGTCTTATCCATAAAGGACACGGCCAGACGGCTGAGTTTTTCCGAAAGGCGGATGCGCATGCCGGCGCAGTAATAGCGGCTCACCGCGGTCTGAAGGAAATAATACTTGACGTAGGTCACGCTGCCCTGTACCGCATAGACCGCGAGCAGAAGGCCAAGTCCCGGCAGCAGGCTCTCAGCCAGTCCGGGCGTCTTGTGTACAGCCCAGTCGTAAAGCGTATCGATCAGGCTGCCCAGGATCTTCGGGCCCGCCACCGCGCAGCCGATCAGCACGAGGCAGAAAAATGCGCACAGCAGGATCCAGCCTCGGAGCGGTTTCATTTCCCGCACGAGGCGCTTCCCGGTCTCATCAAACAGACGGTGTTTTTCTTTTCTGGTCTTTTCAGCCTTACTCATTTTGGCCGCCTCCCGTCTGGGAGAGGTAGATCTCCTTGTAAACAGCGCAATTCTCAACAAGCTCTGCGTGCGTCCCCGCGCCCACGAGCACACCGTCGGAAAGCACGAAGATCCGGTCGGAATGCATGGCGGATACCACACGCTGGGTAATGACGATGCGCGTCTTCCCCGCAAGTTTCTCATTCAGCGCTTTCCGGATCCTGGCCTCTGTGATGAAGTCCAGTGCGGAAAACGAATCATCGAACAGATAGATGGGCGCGTCCTTCAGGATGGCCCGCGCGATCGCGAGCCGCTGCTTCTGGCCGCCGGAAACGTTCGTCCCGGCCTGCTCCAGCCTGAATTCAAGTCCCTCGGGCTGCTCCCGGATGAAGTCCGCGACCTGCGCGAGCTCCAGCGCGGCCCAAAGCTCCTCTTCCGCTGCATCTGGTTTTCCCATGCGAAGGTTCTCCGCGACAGTCCCTGCATACAGCATGGATTTCTGGAGTGCGACGCTCACGTTTAAGCGGATGTCTTTCGGCGAGATCGAACCGGCGTCCCGCCCGTCGAAGCAGAGTTTTCCCTCGGTCGGCGTGCGGAAAGCCAGCAGAAGCTCCGCGAGCGTCGATTTGCCGGAGCCCGTACCGCCGATGACGGAGACCCACTCTCCTGCTTTGATGTGCATATCCACGTCCGAAAGCGCCGGCAGTGACGCGCCCGGATAGGTAAAACCGGCATGCTCAAGATCAATGGCTCCGGAGAAATGAAGTCCCTCCGCGGGACGGTCCTCCTCCAGTCCTTCCGCTTCGGTGACCTGGCTCAGGCGCCTGACCGCCACTTTGATGCGCGGCAGCATGACCAGATCATATGAGACCGCCACGATGGCTTCCATGATGATCAGGATGTACTGTGTGACGGCGAAAATGTCGCCGGCGGTCAGGCCGCCGCCCTGCTCCATGCGCACGCCGCCCAGATAGACGACGAGAAGCGCCACCAGATTCAGCACGAAGACCGCTGCCGGATCAATGATCTCCATGGTCACGTTAGAACGGATGAAGTTGTCGGCCATCACGTGCGTTGCCTCTGTGATGCGCTCATGATGCGAGCGTTCGCGGTCAAAGGCACGGATCACCCGTATGCCTCTGAGCCGCTCACGGACAAGTTCGTTCTGTCTGTCGCACTGTTCGTCCGCGACTTCCCACAAATGTTCGATCTTTTTGCCGAGAAGCAGGCCTGCAGCGATGAGGAGCGGCACCGCGCACAGGATCACCAGTGAAAGTCCGACGTCCTTCCGCATGCAGAGGAACACGCCGCCCAGGAACATCAAAGGAATGATGAGGACGCCGCCTGTGAGGGCGGAGATCACCCAGATCAGCGTGTTCACGTCATGAGTCATGCGTGTGACCAGGTTGGACGTTCCAAGACGCCCCACCTCGTTCAGTGTCATCGTATGGATCTTCCGGAACAGTCCTGAGCGGAGGCTCTTCGTGTAGTCTGCGACCGCGCGGTAGGACACCCAGTAGCCTCCGGCCACAGCCAGAAGACTTGTGAGCGAGAGTCCCAGCATCCAGCCGGAAGTTTTCAGGATGTAGCCGAAAGTGTCTCCTTCCGCCGCGCCGTAGACGCCCTTGTCCAGAACATTTGACATCAGTGTGGGCAGCATAAGATTGCAGGCCGCCGAGACGGCCATGAGAAGCGTGGCCAGAAGGATCCTGCCCCAGAATGGTTTCAGATATGATAAAAGCTTTCGCATAACAATGCCTTCTTCCGGAGGCAGAGCCTCCCTGCAAGCAGAATACCGGACCGCTATAGACGAAGCGATCCGGTATTCCTGATCAAGAGGCCTTTATGGCCTTTTCAAATGTTTCCGATCAGGAATCAGTTATAGTACGGGAGCTCCTCGTCAAAGTGTCCCTTGTTCCGGTACCAGGCTTCCAGATGCCGGATGGTCTCTTTCGCCTTCGTCCAGGCAGCCTTGTCGGAATTGAAGGCCTGATGCGCCTGCGTGTAGATATTGGCTTCCCGCGTCGTCGCACGACGGATCATTTCCGAATTCGCCCAGGTCTCCGGATCCTCCGGCTTAAGGCCTTCCCGAAGCACTTTCGTGAGGGGGCCTTCATGCGCGAAGACATCCGTTCCGATACCGAAGATGCGGCCTTCGTCGTACAGCCTGAGAAGGGCTGCGGCATCCCACAGTTCTCCTCTCGTCACGTTCACGAAGACCAGTCCCTTCTTCGTCCTCCTGAGGAACTCCTCCGAGAAATAGTTCTCGTTATAGAACCGGGACGCGGGGTCCTTCTTATAGCACATGCCGCAGACGATGACGTCGGCATCCATCGCCTCTTCTTTGGAAATGAACCGGACTTTGCCCTCATATTCCCGAGACAGCTCTTCTGCCCTGAGGTCTACGCCGTAGGTGTCCATGCCGATGCCTGTAAGGAGTTCATAGATCCGGCGTCCGATCTTGCCCACGCCGAAGACCACAGCCTTGAGGCCGGTCGCTTCCTTGAAGGAAACGCAGTTGTTCCGCTCGAAAACGGCTGCGTTCTGAAGGTACTGGTTATAATTCCCGCAGGCCATCATGACGAGCTTCAGCGCAGTCTCGGCGACTGCGTTTACACAGTAATTCCTGAGAGACGCCACGTGGACGAAGTCCTGATAGGCTTCCACATGGTCATAGCCCGCCGAACGGCTCAGGATCGACTTCTTACTGCCGGTGCGGAGCCATGCTTCCGGGAACACCGAATGCGTCTTGATGGACAGAATGTCGGGCAGGACCTCTTCAGGATGGACCGCAAGATATTCCTGGAGCGTCTCCGTGCCGATGTAATACCTGAGATCCGCAGGCAGCGTACCGGCTTTCTTCGATCTTTCGATCTCTTCCGCAAGATGCCCGTTCTCTTCTCCCAGCGCTTCAAAAAACAGAATATCGTACGCCATGACGGTCTCTCCTTTTTCTTTCAGCTGCATAAAACGCTCCCGGATTCCTGTCCGCACATGTCAACGCCCCGATCATACCGCAAAGTATTTCATTAAGCAACATTTCTTCTTTTCATTTCACGGCGTTTTGTGTATCATAAAGGAAAAGATCCTTCACGAACTGAGGAAAGGATGATTTGTTATGAAAACCGGCAAAGTAAAACCCATTGTCAAAGCCATCATTTTCCTGGTCATCCTGGGCGCGGTGACCGGCATCGGCTTCGGGACCGGCCTCTTCGATTCCTTCAAGGAATTTTTCAAGTCCTTCAAACTGGACTGGCTTGTGATCCTGAAGGTCGTCATCATGGTGCTCCTGGTCCTGACCGTAGAGAATCTCGTGATCTTCGTCCTTGGTCTTCTGAAGCCGAAGAACCACCGGGCCGCGACCGTCATCACGATGATCTCGAGCGCGATGAAATACATTGCCGCCATCGTCATCATCTGTTGGGGCCTGACCCTGTTCGGCGCAGACGTCGGAACGACGGTCGCCTCCTTAGGCATCGTCGCCCTCGTCGTCGGCTTCGGTGCAGAGAGCCTCATTGCCGACCTGGTGACCGGCGTCTTCATGCTCTTTGAGAACCAGTACAACGTCGGCGATTACATTGAAGTCGCCGGCTTCCGCGGACGGGTCACGGAGATCGGCATCCGGACCACCTGCATCGAAGATCCGGGCGGAAACGTCAAGATCATCAACAATTCCGCGATGACGAATCTTCTGAACCGCTCGAGCCACACTTCCCGCGCGGTCAGCACCATCGGCATTCCATACGCGACAGACCTGGAAGAACTGGAGAAGAAGATCCCTGCCATGATGGAAGGGATCCGGGAGCGCCATTCCGACATCATGATCCAGGCTCCGGTCTATCTTGGCGTGGACGAGCTCGGCAATTCTTCGGTCAACCTGAAGTTTGTCGTGGAAGTCGACGACAAGGACATCTACTCTGCCGCGAGGCAGCTGAACCGGGAGCTCTTCCTGGAGTTCAGAAAAGCGGGCGTAGAGGTGCCTTTCCCGCAGGTGGATGTCCATCAGAAGCCCTGACAAAAAGCGCTTTAAACCCCTGTTTCAGGCCTCTTAGAGAGAGTTCATCATGGCAGACGGCGATTACAGAATGCCGCCGGCAGACCTTCCGGAAACGGTAGGCACCGGTTCAAGGAAAAAAACGGACTTCCTTCATTCGAAGTCCTTCTTTGAGTCGACCACAAATACGCCGCTTCCCACCGGAGCCCTCCCGGAAGCGCCTGAAGACAGTGCTCTTCCTCCGGAGCAAGTCGCTCCGGGCGAATACATTTATACCGAGCCGAAGAAGAAGTCTTCCACAACCTTCCGGAAGAAAATGCTGGCCATGTACGGTACGGCCGCCGCGATCGCGGTCCTTCTTCTGACCAATATCATTCCGCTGTATCACTCCGACAGCAAAGTGCTCCCGAGCGGGAAGCTGAAGATCTATTCCGTCCTCACCGGATTCGCCGGCTGGCAGGACGAGAACGGGAACGTCCTGGTCTTTCAGGAGAACGGCACGGGCTATACCCATGCGAACGGCATCTTCGCGCCTTTGGTCTACACCGGCGGAGAAGAAGCCGTGCGCGTAAGGATGAAGTGGGGAATGCTCGAAGTCGGGCAGGGTATCCTGTTCGATTCGGGAGAGATCACGATCGACAATGAAAATCTGAAGGCGGACGGCATGAGCTATACGCTGAGCCTTCCGCCTGACGGCGAAGAGCTCCTGGAATTCAGGCCGGTCAATTTCCTGTCCCTCAACACATCATATCTGGATGCTTTCATGGCGCAGGGCTTCAGCGGGCTCTTTGCGGATACGGAGTGGGCGGCGACTACCGGCGGCGTGGAGGAAATGATACCGGCTCCCGTCTATACGAAGACGCTCCGCTTCGGGAAAGCCGGCCCGGAAGCCGGAACGCTCTATGCGGAAGGCATCTTCGCTGCAGCCCCTGCCGGAAGCGGCGAAAGTCAGGCGGTCATCGACGAGCCGACGTCTTACACACTTCTGTTCAGGGAAGAAGAACCCGACGGCTTCGGTCAGGCATTTTTCTTCCATGCAGAGCCGGATCATCTGCCTGTCCAGGCGCGCTATACGGTCAACGATTCACACCATCTTATGGAGACGGAAGGCACGGGCTTTCCTGGCACAGTGCTTGTGACAGAGGAAGGCTACCGGCTTTCCTGGCTCGCACCGTTTGATCATTTCCGGACTTACGGGCAGAAGAACGGAAGCCTCTTCCCGGACGATCCTTCAGGTCCCGGCGGCGACGCCGATCCGACCGAGGAGACGGAAGAACCGACTGAGGAGCCCAAGGACGTATTCGCCACGCTGACGGGCGTCCCTGGCTGGGTCTCGGACGACGGCGCGTATTATTCCTTCCATGAGGACGGCACCGGCTGGGTCTATCTGGACGGTTACTTCGGCATGATGTCTTTCGAGGGAGATGACGCCAGTGTCGATTTCCATTTCATCCTGAATGCGGAAAGCAGTTACTATTCGGATGAGAAGGAAGAACTGATCGCCTCCATTTCCAAATATGAATCCTTCCATACCGTCACGCCCGATGCCTTTACGGAAGACGACGGCGTATTGGCCTGCTATTTAGAAAGCCCCGACATCGCAGGAGAACCCCTGTTCAGGGCGACGGACCGGCTTCCGGACACCGAATGGCTTGACAAGTTCCTAAACGAAGAGTTCACGGGACTGAATTACAAAGGCTACTGGTTCATCGCGGACGATTACATTCCTGTGGCCGACGCCCCCACGCCTTACGTGGAATTCATCGCTTTCAAGGACGACAGTTCCCTGGTCTTCTCGTTCAACACGACGGAACCGGTAGAGTTTACTTCAAGAAGAGACTTTGACGTGGACTGCGGGCTGCTCGATCCGATGACCTTTGAGTTCTCGATCCGTGAAATGATGGAAATCTCCTACCGTCCGCTCGGGGAAGGCGGCGGCTATTCCAGCTATACCCACACGCAGGAGCCCAAGGACGGAAACATCCGGCTGCTCATCCGCGAAGACGGCCTGTTCGTCTATTCCGACGTTCCGATGGGACGGCCGAACCTGTACGAGTACCGGGAAGGCGGCAAATGACCGACGCCGAAAAAGCCGGGGAGTCCAATGGCTCCCCGGCTTTTTTCGCCTTTATGTGCTTTAGTTCGCGTTAATGATCTTCGTTGCCAGGTGCACGTTCCCGAAGTCGATGATGACCCAGCCTTCCGGGATCTTTTCCCCGGACAGCGCCATGAGTTTCGCGTCCAGCACCTTTGCGTGCGCATAAGGATGCCCGATGACCCAGCTTCCGGCGGTGCTTAAGAAACTGATGGTCACGTCGGTCTTCTCTGAAGGCTTTGCGGTAAAGGCCGCCCATTTGTCCTCATTGCCGTATTTATAACGATCCTGAACAGCCAGCGTGAAAGCGCCGCTCTGCTCATAAGCGTAATTCAGTTCCGTGTGATCTTTATTGCCCTGATCGGTCCAGATGAGCGGGATGCCGGCGTCCGCGCCAAGCCCCGCCGCGTCTTCATGGCGCCGGAATAAAACGAGTTTCCCGCGGGCCTCGCCCAGCGTCGGGATCTCAGAATCCGTGAGGAGCCATTTGTCTCTGTTCTCAGAGACATAACGGTTCAGGACGTTCTGGAACTCCTCTATGCTCTCGCTGCCGCTCTCTTTTTTCACGACGAAGAGGATGGTCTCATCCGGATGGTTCCGAAGAAACTCATAGCAGTCCGCAAGCACGTCATCCAGATACAGATTGGATTCCCATGGCCAGAAACCGGTCTTGCATTTCGTCGGGCCGTGCATGAAGCGGAGCTTCTGCGTCCCATCCTTCCCGGTCTCCACCGCGAGACGGATGTCCAGATAACGGAAGCCGCTCTCTAAAAGCTTCCTGATGCTCATCTGCTGGCAGCGCGTGACAAATGCAAGTTCCACGTTTTCAGTGGCTGCTTCATGCGCGCCGGGGATCCGGATCTCTGAGAGTTTTTTCTCGTCCGGGATGCCGCCCATCCAGTCCATGAAAGATAAATCATGCTCCGTCCCGATATGTTCGAATGCCGGGATCACGAGAAGCGTCCCTAAAAGGAGCACGAATGCCAGGACCAGGATCCCCAGCACTCTGAGGACGATCTTCCCGCCCTTTTTCGATTTCTTCGCCCCGTTCTCTTCTTTATCCTTCTTTGCCATTTTTCCCCCTCTTTCACAACACCCCGGAATCAAAGCGGTAGCCGAAACTCCGCTCCCCTTCTGCGACCGGAATGTATCTCACGTCCAGATTTTCGATCCGGACGTAGCTGCTTCTCTCAATGGTCAGGATCACCTTTTCAATGGCCTCTTCCGTGCCCTGTATCTCCATCGTGACCGAGCCGTCCGCCTCGTTCCGGACCCAGCCCGTCGCACGGTAAAGATCCGCGGCGTGCTTCGCGCGGAAGCGGAAGCCGACGCCCTGCACCCAGCCGTAGAAAACGATGCGTTTCCGGACGATCTCCTTCATGCCTGCCGTTTTATTTCCAGCCTTCCAGCGTGTATACCGCTGACGCGGCCTTCTTTTCAAGTTTCTTTGTCTCGCCGCCGCCAATACGTACCGTCTCCCCGTCTATCTGGAGCCAGACCGGATCCGCGGAAGGATTCTTAACGATGCTCTTGTCTGCAGAGAAGACCAGGCCCCGGAGCGCAGTCACGTAACGCTCGATCTCGCCGTTCGTCGCGTACCAGACGTCCTTCCTGGCGGAGATCTCCCGGCAGAAGTTCTCCATCAGCGTCCAGGTATCGTTGCCGTCCAGCTCATAAGAATGTCCCCAGACGTACAAAAGCGGCAGCCAGCAGTTTTCCGCCTTTCCTCTGGACGGATCCAGGAAAGTCTTCACCACCTGGTCCATCCGGTCATCTCCGAAATGGATGCTGGGATGCCAGCGGAGGAAATCCCTCGGCAGCGAATAGGTCCACGTCGCCTCTGTCGTGCGGCTGTAGCGGATGCCGCATTTCCTGAGCTCCTCCAGCACAGTTCCGTCGTAGGTCCCGTAGGGATAGGCCATGCCCGTGACGGGTTCTCCGGTGATCCGCTCCAGATTCTTCCGGTCCTCGAGGATCTCGTAATCGATCTCCTCACGGCCCAGATACTGAAGCTTCGGATGCGTCAGCGTGTGCACGGCGATCTCGTGATTCTTATAAGTCCCCGCAATAATGTTTTCCTCCAGCCGGTCGTTCGTGACAGGATTCGGAAAATCCGACCGCGAGGCCTTCATGCCGAACAGGCCGGAGTTCAGGTTGAAGGTGCACTTCAGCCCGTACCGGTCAAAGATCTTCACAAGACGTGTGTCCTGCGTGACGCCGTCGTCATAGCTCAGGGTGAAGCATTTGAGCTTTCCGTCTTTGTATAAAGGTTTTACGCTCTTTTCCAGAGTGCCCATCTCAGTTCTCCTTCCGTGCCGGTCTCCCAGCATGCTCTGGCTTTATTGTAAACTGAACGCTCTCCTAAAGTCAATAAAGGCCGGGTACGTCCGCAATCAACGCTTGCGTGACAATCCGTGACAAAGTAGTATAGTGAAAAAGGCTCAAGGAGCAGACCATGATCGATTTTGTCCGTGTCGGAAAGAAAATCCAGGAAGAACGCCTGAACCACGGGATGTCCCAGGACGTGCTGGCCGAAGTGCTGGCCGTCACGAGACAGGCCCTTTCCCGCTGGGAAAACGGGCTTTCCGCCCCGTCGATCGATTCTCTGATCACGCTGTCGCGGATCTTCGGCGTCTCCTTTGAAGAGCTCCTGTGCCTTGAAGAGAACATCGAGATCGACCCCGGCAACGTCTTCGCGGGCCACGACAGAGACTTCATCGTACAGGGTATCATCGACGGAAGGATCAAAGCCGATCTGGAAGACGTCTTTTATCAATTCTCCCCGTCAGAGCGCATGCGCATCCTGATTGCCATCCGGGAAGGAAGGCTTTCATATCCGGTCACGGAGGATCTTCGAAGCGTGCTGACCCGCGGAGAACGTAAATTCATGAACGGAGGAAATGACGATGTGTAACGAAGAGAACAAAGAGTTTCAGGACGAAATCAAAGAAAAACTTCAGGATGCGGTCGAAGAAGCGGAAGAAATGATCCGCGATGCAGTTGAAGATGCCCAGGAGATCCTGGAGGACGCAGAGGATCTGGAGGACCTTGACGATCTTAAGGATCTGGAGCATCTGGACGGTGACGTGGAAGACAGCGACGACGCTGAAGCTACGATCCCTCGTTTCATCCGCAGGACAGCCAACGGCTTCGAAGTGGACACCTCTGAGATCGAGAAGGCATTTGTTGCTTTCGGCGAGAAGATCTCGGAAGCCGTCAACAGTGTGCAGAAGGGCGTCCAGGACAGCCTGAACGCAGCCCAGGACCGCGCCAACCAGCGCAGGAAAGCCGACAGGCTGGCCAAGATGCTGCCGTTCCTGGATGAGGCCGAGATCCACGAGATCGCCGAAAAGGTCCTGGCGGGCGATGAAGCCTATAAAGGCATCGACATTGCCTCTCTCATGCCCTTCATGAGCAAGGAGGACTGCGGCGTCCTGTTCGAAAAGTCCCTGGAAGCGAACGACAAGGAGCCCGGCGTGGACGGCAAGCTCTATCTGAAATGCGTGCCCTATGTGGATGAGGCCGCGCTTTCGAAGCTCGTGGACCGCTATGTGGAAGGCGGATTCGAGAACATCCGCATGGACAACATTTATCCGTACCTGAGCTCCGCCGACGTGAAGCGGATCTTCTACTACGAACTGAACAAATAAAAGCGCTTACGGCGCATCGCCTGCCGCATCCCCGGATGCGGCAGGTTTTTTACGGCGATTTTTGTAAAAAAGCCTCATTTTGCCCGAGAATTCCCAGAATGCTTTTCTTGTCCCTCATATTTGCATCTGCTATAATGAAATAAATAACAGTCCGTAAATGGAGGAGGCTTCCATGCTCTACGAAAAGTACCTTCAGCTGATCGATGACAAAGCACCTGAGATCGACGCCCTCTCGGATTATATCTGGGAGAACGCCGAGCCTGCCTATCATGAATTCAAGTCTTCAAAGCGGCTTGCGGACGCACTCGAGGCCAACGGCTTCACGGTGACCCGAAAGCTCATCGGCATTCCGACCGCTTTCAAAGCCACATACGGCGAAGGGCATCCGGCCTTCGGCATCCTGGCGGAATTTGACGCGCTGGAAGGGCTTTCGCAGGAAGCAGGCGCCACAGAGCCGAAGCCCATAGACGGGCAGAAATACGGCCACGGCTGCGGCCACAACCTCTTCGCAGCCGGTTCATTTGCGGCCGCGCTCGCGGTCAAAGCCTTCCTGGAAGAGAAGGGTCAGGGCAGCGTGACGCTGTTCGGCTGCCCCGCGGAAGAAGGCGGCGGCGGCAAGGCATTCATGGCGCGCGACGGGATCTTCAAAGGCATCGATGCCTTTGTGAGCTGGCACCCGGAGCGGATGTTCATGCCCCGTACACGGCCCTCTCTCGCCGCCATTTCCATTGATTACAGTTTTAAAGGGATTGCGGCCCATGCCGGAGGCGCGCCGCACAAAGGCCGCAGCGCCCTGGACGCGGTGGAGCTCATGAACGTCGGCGCGAACTATCTCCGCGAGCATATGGAGACCACGAGCCGGCTGCATTATGCGATGATCGACTCGGGCGGCACCGCGCCGAACGTCGTGCAGGCACACGCCACCGTACGTTACATGATACGCGCCGTCGACGCGCTCTCGCTTTCAAAGCTCGTGGCCCGCGTGGACAAGGTCGCCCAGGGTGCGGCGCTCATGACCGAAACGGAGATGTCCAAGTCGAACCTTCCCGCTTATCAGAATCTCATCACGAATTCGGTGCTTCAGCGTACGGCTTACGAAGCCATGTCGGACATCCCCGTTCCGCAGCCCGATGAAAATGACCTGGCTTTCGGCAAGGCTCTTCAGGAAACGATCGGTCTGAGCGGAGACGAGCGGAAAATGCCGGTCTACCAGGCCTATGTTCTGGAGCCTGCGCCGCCGAAACCGCACGGCGGCTCGACGGACACCTCGGACGTCAGCTGGAACGCTCCGACTGTCCAGATGCACATCGGCAACTGGGTCACGGGAACGCCCGGTCACAGCTGGCAGGCCGTTTCGCAGGGCAAGTCGCCTTTTGCAAAAGCGGCCATGCGCTACGCCGGTAAGGCGATCGCCGGGACCATCTTCCGCCTTTATGACGATCCCGCGCTTCTTAAAGCTGCGCGGGACGAGTTCCTGGAAAAGACCTCATCCGGCTATGTGAGTCTGAATCCGCCGGAGCTTAAGCCTCCGGTCCCGCCGGAAGAAGAATGGCCGGAAGACTACAGATAACGAAAAGCGGCGCACCGAGGTGCGCCGCTCTTCATTTCAGGGACAGTTTTCAGAGCCTGTACAGATAGACCATGCCCAGCCGGTCCGCCGAGCCGATGGCCAGATACTTTCCGTCCGGGCTGATCGCGCAGGCAGAAAGGACGTTGCTGGCCACGGGGCCTTCCAGTCTGGAAGAAAGGTTATGGATCATTCCGAGCAGTTCCAGGCCCTTCTCTTCTGTCAGCCGGAACACCATGCCGAGGTCTTCCTCATCGCCGGCCACGCCGTAGACAGTCCTGCCGTCCGGCGTCGCGCACAGGTCTCTCACGGGTCCGTTATAACCGCACATACCCAGAGAAACCGTCTTCTCACCGTCGATAACAGCCAGAAGGCCGTCTTCTGTGCCGACCACTCTCCTTCCGCCCACGAATGAAGTCTCCGCCGTCGCGACTGCCTTGTACTGGCGGCCGGGATAATGCGGCAGCTTCCGGTCAGGCGATACGGTGACCGTATCCGCTTTTTCGCGGACCCATGCAGCGCGGGAAGCATTTGCCCCGTCCGCGGGGGCGATCGAAAGCGCGCCGTCCTTCACGCTGAACAGATACTCTTTCTCCCTTCCGCAGAGTCCGTACAGAGTCCCGTCATCGTCAAAGACCAGCGCTTTGACAGCCGAATCCTCAATGTGATCCGGAGCCAGATAACGCCAGATGCGGTGGAAGCTGTCCAGTCTTCCGTCAAAACTGAACGGATTGGCGTCGCAGATGGCAGTGTTGTCGTCAAATGGTCTGGAATGCGCGAAACGCTCTTCGCCGGTCGAATGGAAGGCCTTGTCGATGAGCGTATCCGGATCCACCTTGACCAGGACGTCCTCTCCTTCGTCATACTGGCTCAGGTCGATGGTATAGACGCAGGGCGCCATATGCCCGTGGAACTGCTCCACGCACAGCAGATGATTTTCATGGATGTACATCATGCTGGGGCCGCCGGAGACACATTCGCTGACACCGATGATGCCGCGGAATACCGGCCGTGCGCCTTTTTTCAGGATATCCCAGCTGAAGAGTCCTGCCGGGCAGGCCGGATTCGGCACTTCTTCTCCGTTGTTGGGCGCTTCCACGAAATACCAGAGCCTGCCCCGCTCGTCAAAGTCCATGCCGAAGATGCCGTTCCGGTTCTCGCCTGCCGCAAAACGCGGGGTATTCAGGTAGTTGCCCATTTCTTCCACTTCGCCGGTCTTCGTATCCAGCGCAAGGATCTGCGGACCGTACATGAAAGCCAGATAGACTCTTCCGTCCGGTCCTGTAACCCCGCAGGACACATTGGCAATGCAGTTCCGGAAAGTGTACTCCGGCCCGTAGGTGTAGAAGGGCACGCGGTAATTCATGTCCACGATCTTCTGCGCTTCGGTATCGATCTTGAAGAGATATCCCGAATTGCTCGTGGAATAAAGATTTCCGTCCGGCCCGGGCACCAGCCGGAAGGACGCGGTCTCCGAGACCTTGCCGAAGTCTTTGGCCCGGCCGGTCCTGAAGTCATAGCGGTAAAGATGGCCTTTCAGATAGCCCATGGACCAGAAGGCCTGATGCGCCTTGTCCAGGCAGGATCCGTAAAGCGATTCATGGACCGCCGGGATCCCCAGGTTTTCCGCCTTGCCGGTCAGAAGATCGTATTTGACGATATTCGAGCCTGCAAAACCTTCCCACATGTTTCCGAAGAAGGAAAACGGCATCCAGGTCGGATGCTGCGGCGCGCGGTCGGTCATATGTGTCGACATGACAAGCGTATGATCATCCAGAAATGAGATGGACGTATGGAACTTACTGGCCCGGATCGCACGGTCCTGAGGCAGTATCACATCCTCGACATTCAGGAGTTTGCGGGCTTTGTCCGTCTTGTAGTCATACTCGTAAAGCCTCGCCCAGCCGCCGTTTGTCAGTTCGCTGGAAAGCGAAAGATACAGCTTTCCGTCCGGCCCCATCGTCGTATCCCAGATGGAGTTGTGGTCTTCTTCTCCTCTGAAAAAGAACGCTCTGGTTCTCTTCTGCGGGATCAGATAAAAATCCTCTGGTCCGTTGATGGTATAGGTACTCACTGCACTCCTCCTTTTTATTATTTGCCCTGAACGGGCTTCATTCCAGATGATCCGCCACCTCCCTGAACGAATGGATCTCGGTGACCCCCTCCCGGGGCGCTTTGTGCGTCGTGTTGAACCACAGGGCCTTCATGCCGGCATTTTCAGGACCGAGGACGTCCTTTTCGAAGACGTCTCCGACGAAGAGGCATTCCTCCGGCAGACAGCCGGCCTTCGAAAGCGCGCGCTCATAGATCTTCGGCGAGGGCTTCTCAAGTCCCGCCTCGGCGCTTGTCACGACAAAATCCAGGTATTTCCCAAGGCCCAGGATCCGAAGCTTCCTGAACTGAAGCTCTGCCGTGTTGTCCGAGCAGACGCCGATCCGGATGCCGCGCGCCTTAAGCGCCTTCAGGGTCTCTTCCACGCCTTCGAAGGGCCTGATCCTTTTAAGCATCTCATCCCAGTAGAGATGATACATATCGTAGGCATAGGGTTCGGGCGGACAGCCCGCCTTCTCAGCCATCAGCTGGAACCGGATGATCCGGTCCCGGCAGTCTCCGGTCGTTCCGGAAAATGCCACCAGTTCATCCGTGGCTTCCCTGAGGCGGCGGTAATACTCTTCTTCCGTCCAGCCGAAGTGTTTTTCCACATAGGGCGCCATGTATTCTCTGACGACCACGGGGTCCACCGAAGCCCAGTCGTAAAGGGTATCGTCGATGTCCAGAATGACTGTTCTGATCATACCAGCAGTTCCTCCATGACTCTTCCGTCCGTATCGGGGAGCGAGACGCCCAGGATCTGGGCGTAGGTCGGCGCCTGATCCTGAAGGCGGGCAGATTCCAGCACGGCGCCTTTTCTGAACGCAGGGCCTGTGCCGATGAAGGCCATCTTCGGGCCCTTGTCCGGGTGATATCCGTGGCTCCCGTAGAAATGCCCCTCAAGAAAAGCCTTGTCAGGCGTCATATATTCGCCCGTCCAGTCGTCCGAAAAATGTGTGACGTTGTCTGTTTCGAGCACGAAGGAGAAGCCGCCTGACAAATGGTCCCGCGCTTCGGTCTCTTCCACTGTAAGGACTTCGGAATAGCCATAGGTCCCTGCTTCCACGATTTCTTTGAGGAGACTGTACACGTTGTCTTTCAGCGCCTGGTCAGCGGGATCTCTGAGCCAGATCTGCACGCTCATCCCGACGGCGACCGCGTAGGCGCTCCAGTCCGTCACCCGGTCTTTCTCATCGGTCCGGATGAAGCCTTTTTCGCGAAGAAGCACGTTCGGACAGGCTTTCCGCCTGCAGTCCAGCTGTCCGTGGTCCGAAGTCAGGACGATGTTGCAGTCCCGAAGATCTCCATTGGCCGCCAGCGCATCTTCAAGCTCCTGAAGGTTCTCCGCGAGTTCTTGGGCGCCTTTCTCGATCAGCGGCCCGTGAACGCCCATTTTGTGCCGGTAATGGTCAAACTCGGCCAAATGAAGCGCAAGAACGTCCGGACGGTATTTCCGAATGATCCCGGCCGCGATCCTTGTGTTGAAGATAGCGGTCTGAGGCTGCGTTCTCGGAAGCCTGATCGGAACCAAAGGCTTCACGATCTCTTCGAAGATCTCTTCGCTGGTGCCGGAACCCAGGATCACTTCTTTCAGGCTTCGCGGAGACATTTGCTCCTTTGTCGGCCAGATCTCATCCACGAGATAATCGATGGACGGGTGGTTGCCGGTGACCGGCCATGCGACCGCGGCGGTCGTCAGTCCGGCCTCTTTACAGGCGTCGAACAAATCTCTTCCGTGCTGTGCGTCATGATAGAAATTCCAGGGGATCGGCTTCACGCCGGGGCAGAGCGGAGAATTCGCCGTGACGCCGTGACGGTCCGGAAGCAAGCCTGAAATCATCGTTGCATGACAAGGGTATGTCAGCGTCGGATAGATGCTCCGCACGCCCTTCACCTGAGCGCATTCTTCAAAGAACTCCTGAAAGACGCGGTGTTTTGCGAGGATCGGAAGGTCCTCGGCAATCATGGCGTCCAGTGAAATAATGACAAGTTTCGTACCCACAGGCACCTCCCGTCAGTGGCTTAAAGTCCCTCTTCCTTCACAAAAGCGTAGATCGCATCTTCTGCTTCACGATCTTCCTTGCGGACAGTGCCTACCGGCATCGCATAGAAAATGGTCTCTTCTTCGCCGTCCAGTCCGAATCCTTTGTCCGCCTCGGGCGGGTCGACCGCGGCGATTGCACAGCCGCCGAGACCGATCGACGCCGCAGCCAGGTAGAGGTTCTCCGTCACATGGCCGCTGTCCATCAGGATCGGCGCATGCGCCCAGATCCCGTAGCGCCATTCCGCGCGGTAAAACACGCAGCTCAGAAAGAAGACCGCATTGGCCCGCGCCGCCCATTTCTGATCACACACCGCGCGGGAAATGAAGTCCCGAAGGTCTTCCGGGCATCCCAGAAACTCGATCTGATGCGTCATCGGCAGATAATGATACAAGCCGTCTTCGAGGCCTTCCACTTTCTGAAGCGCGAGATAGCACTCGAAAGGATGTCTCGCGCCTCCGCTCGGAACGGTCCGGAGCGTTGCGTAGGCCTTTCCGCGGATCGATTTGACTCCCTGCGCGCACCACAGAAGGTAGGATAAAGTAAGCAACGATACCGGCTCTTCCGTATACACCCGCTGACTCTTCCGGCTGTTGATCACGTGGAGAAAATCATTGTCGATCTGAAGCTTCTCAAAATCTGTCGGCAGATCGGCCGGATGATCGGTCATGGCAGCTTTCGTAAGCGGCGGCTGGGGTTTTTTAAGATTCTGATCTGTCTCATAATCCTCAGGGATCCCTGCCTCGTCGCCGAACTTCGTGATGAACGAACGCCCCAGAAGGATTCGTTTCCGGATCTCGTCTTCCATAGGAGCCTCCTTTGCTCGGATGCGCGTCGCTTTGCTCTGATGAAATTGTAAATCAGCGCCCGTTACTTTTCAAGAAAAGATTCTCTTTTTCAGCCGAAAAGGTGTATAATGAGCGGGCGCGGAGGACCAAAGATGAATACCATGATCCGGGATCTCACAAAAGGAAAGGTCGTGCCTCAGCTTCTGAGGTTCGTTCTTCCTTTGTTCCTGTCCAACGCGCTCCAGGCCGTCTACAATCTGGTGGATATGATCGTCGTAGGCAATTACATCGGCAAGGCGGGCATGTCCGCGGTCTCGATCGGCGGCGATCTGCTCCATCTTCTGACTTTTATCGCCATGGGCTTCTCGTCGGCGGGACAGGTCATCATCGCAAGGGCGGTCGGTGAGAAGAATCAGGAAATGATCAGAAAGACGATCGGCACCATGTTCTCTTTCCTGACCATTGCCTCTCTTCTGATGTCCGTCCTGTGCTTCATCCTTCGCGAAAATGCGCTGGACTGGCTGAACACCCCCTCTGCCTCGCGCGCGTTCGCGATGGACTATCTGGTGACCTGCATTTTCGGCCTTCTGTTCATCTACGGTTACAACATCGTCAGTGCGATCCTCAGAGGCATGGGTGACAGCAAGCGTCCTTTCGTCTTTATCGGTGTCGCCGCGGTCCTGAACATTATTCTGGACATCCTTTTTGTCAAATACTTCAAGATGAAAGTTTTCGGCGCTGCGCTTGCGACGGTCATCGGACAGGGCGTCAGCTTCGTTGCGTCGATCATTTATCTGTATTTCAAGCGGGCACACTTCGGATTCGACTTCAGGCTCAGGAGCTTCAAGATCGACCCCGCAGCCCTAAGGCGCATCCTTGCGCTCGGCATACCGATGGCGATCCAGTCTGCCGCGATCAATCTTTCCAAGATCGTCCTGATGTCCTGGATCAATCTGTCTGACGTCGAGTATTCCGCACTGGCCGGCATCTTCAATAAACTGAACGTCGTGATCGGCGTGATCTCACAGTCCTTCACGACAGCGGGCAGCACGATGGTCGGGCAGAATCTCGGGGCGCGTGAGTACCGCCGCACCGTAAAAGTCGTCGGAACCATTCTCGCCTTCGTACTCGGCTTCGCAATCTTGGGCACCCTCATCCTGCTCCTCTGGTCGGAACAGGTCTACGAGATCTTCACAAAAGACGCTGACGTCCTGAAGATTGCCGGCGTGCTGACCCTTCCCGTCATTCTGAACTTTTTCGGTGCCGCGACACGGAGCGGCGCCTTCTCTCTCATCAATGGTTCCGGCCGTGCCAAGCTGAATCTTCTGGTCGCGGTCATCGACGGCGTGATCGCCCGTGTCGGTCTGGCCGCCCTTCTGGGTTTCTATTTCCAGATGGGCTGCAAGGGCTTCTGGCTCGGCGACGCGCTCGCAGGCTTCATCCCCTTCCTCATCGGATTGACATTTTTCCTCTCGGGAAGGTGGAAAGACAAAAAAGACCGGGCCCCTGCCTAAGGGCCCGGCCTTTCTCTTTCCGGCATATTCATCCGGACTTTGCTTTTTCCAATCCCTCCATATGGTTCCTTAATCTCCTGAACAGGATCAGGAAGCTTATGAGGAGCGCGAGGTCTGTAATGGCCCAGGAGATCGGATAGACGATGTAAAGCATCTCCAGGGTATGTACGTTTGCAAAGATGGTATAGATCCAGATCAGGCGCAGGACGCAGCTGCCGGTCAGGGAAATGACCGTCGGCGTAAAGGAGGAGCCGATGCCTCTCAGGGATCCCACCAGCACGTTCAGTATGCCGCAGAGGAAATACGGCAGGCAGAGGAATCTGAGGCGGATCCGGCCCTGTTCGATGGCCTGCGGGCTGTCTGTATAGAGCTGAAGGAGCCAGGGCGAAAGCAGGTAGACGATCATGCCGAGAGATATTCCGATGACCGTTACCATGAGGACTGAAAGCCCTAAAGACTTCCAGACTCTGTCGTAGAGCTTTGCGCCGACATTCTGCGCGGTGAAGGACAGATTCGACTGATGCATCGAGTTCATCGCATTATAGACGTAGCCTTCGACGTTGGAAGCGGCCGTGCTGCCGGCCATGGTAATGTGCCCGAAGGAATTGATGGAGGACTGGATGACCATGTTCGACAGGGAGAACACCGTCCCCTGAAGCCCCGAAAGAAGGCCGATCCGGAGGATTCCGACGAGTTTGTCCTTCTTGATCCTCAGTTCTTCCTTTCTGAGTCTCAGATGTCCGTCGTTCCGGACGAGGCAGCGGATCACGAGGATGCTGGCCAGAAGATTTGAGGCCACCGTTCCGACTGCCACACCTGCGACCTTCATTTTCAGAACCAGGACGAAGAAAAGATTCAGAAGGACGTTGGCGACGCCGCCGATGGCGAGGAACAGGAGCGGCCGTTCGGTGTCTCCCACTGCTCTCAGACACGCCGCACCGAAGTTATAGAGAAGGATCACCGGTGCTCCGGAAATGTAGATCCGGAGATAGATCGTCGCCTGGTCCAGCACGCCGTCCTCCTTCGGCGTCTTCATCAGTTCCAGGACCGGTCTTGCCAGAATGAAGCCTATGATCCCTACCAGAATGCCGAAGATCACTGCGAGGAACAGCGACGTGTGCATGGTCTCGTTCATGTC
>JAEEGL013269566.1_pt1 | contig 62070 bp, 47 predicted proteins | sample 9134231 | NCBI WGS metagenome assembly JAEEGL01 (sample SAMN16246548, study PRJNA631951) | gut metagenome | biome: gut microbiome; feature: rumen; material: fiber-attached | host: Bos | place: Iran: Karaj | collected 2018-10
GAAGAGGCCACAAAGGTTACGCCTTCTATTCAATCGTAATTGCAGACTCCAGAGCTCCACGTGATGGAAAGTTTATTGAGAAGATTGGTACCTACAATCCTAACACCAATCCCGCTACAGTAGATTTGAACTTCGAAAGAGCCCTGTATTGGGTAATGGTTGGCGCACAGCCCACCGACACTGCACGCAACATCCTCTCACGTGAGGGCGTGTACCTGATGAAGCACCTCAAGGGTGGCGTCAAGAAGGGCGCTTTTGATGAGGCAGCAGCTCAGGCTAAGTTTGATGCTTGGAAGCAGGCTAAGGAGAGTGCACTCAAGGCTATCACCGTTAAGGATGAGCAGGCTAAGCGTGAACTTGGCAAGGCTAAGCTTGAAGCAGAGAAGAAGGTTAACGAAGCTATTGCTGAGAAGGTGGCTACCAAGAAGGCTGAGGCTAAGGCCGCAGCTGAAGCTGCAGCCGCTGAGGCAGCAGCCCAGGAGGCAGCAGCTGAAGCTACAGAGGCTCCCGCTGAGGAGGCTCCCGCAGCTGAGGAGGCACCCGCTGAGGCTTAATTCTCTATCTACAAACCAAAAAATGGCACATTAGGGACTGTCCCTTTTGTGCCATTTTTTTATCTTTGCAAAAAACCTTATTGTTTATGAGAAAACTTACCTTAATACTTTTGGCATTGGGAATCATGGCCGGTTGCGGCAAATCAGTCAGCAAACATGAGCCCTCCATTCCACGTGATGCCGCCATTGAGAAGAAAGTCAAGTCACAACTCTCCAAGATGACATTGGATGACAAGATCGGGCAGATGCTCCAGCTGGAGCTCAGCACCATGGGATCGGCCCGACGCGGAGAGAGTTCATTTGCCGTCAATGAAACCCTCATGGACTCACTCATCGGTAAATACCGTACCGGTTCCGTACTAAACACACCGGGCCGCGCCGTCAAGGCCGAGCACTGGTACCGTATTATCAGCGACATCCAGAAGAAATCACTTGAAACCATCGGTATTCCATGCATATACGGACTGGACCAGAATCACGGCGCTTCATATGTGAGCGATGCAGTCATATTCCCCCAGCCCATCAACCTGGCTGCAAGCTTCAACACCGACCTGGCGTTTGATATGGGCCAGGTTACCGCATATGAGAGCCGCACCGCCAACTGCCCATGGGTTTTCAACCCCGTTCTGGATCTGGGACGTGACCCGCGCTGGCCGCGTATCTACGAGAGCTTCGGTGAAGACGCAATAGTAAACTCACGCATGGTTGAGAAAGAGATCCTGGGTTATCAGGGTGCTGACCCCAACCATCTGGGCCCCTACAATGTAGCAGCATGCGTAAAGCACTACTTTGCATACGGTGCCCCCTTCACGGGCAAGGACCGCACACCGGCCTACATATCGCCAGCCATGCTCCGCGAGAAGTATTTTGCACCCTTCAAAGCCGCCATTGAGGCCGGTGCGCTGAGCGTGATGGTCAACTCAAGCAGCATAAACGGAGTACCTGTCCATGCCAGCTACGAGTACCTTACCAAGTGGCTCAAGGAGGACCTTAACTGGGACGGAATGATTGTCACAGACTGGTCGGACATCAACAACCTCTACACCCGTGAGAAGGTGGCTGTCGATAAGAAAGATGCCATCCGCATAGCCATAAACGCAGGTATTGACATGAGCATGGATCCCTACAGCGTGGATTTCTGCATCTATCTTAAGGAGTTGGTTGAGGAAGGCAAGGTAAGCTTGGAGCGCATTGACGATGCCGTAAGCCGTATCCTGCGCCTCAAGTACCGTCTGGGCCTGTTTGACACCCCCAACACCGGTGACAAGGGATACGATAAATTCGCTTCAAAGGAGTTTGAGCAGAAGGCATATAACGCCGCCCTTGAGAGTGAGGTGCTCCTTAAGAACCAGGGCGGAATACTGCCGCTTGCCAAGGGAACCAAGATACTCATCACCGGCCCCAACGCCAATCAGATGCGCTGCCTGGACGGAGGATGGAGCTACAGCTGGCAAGGATCAGGCAATGAGGACATAACCGCCCCGTACAACACCATCTATGAGGCATTCTGCAACAAGTTCGGTGCCGATAACATCATCCTTGAGAAAGGTGTCAGCTATAATGAACGCGGTGAGTACTATATGGAGAACCGCCCGGAGATTGACAAAGCCGTTGCCGCTGCCAGTAAGGCCGATGTCATTGTAGCCTGCATCGGTGAAAACAGCTACTGCGAGACTCCCGGCAACCTGACAGACCTGTGGCTGTCTGAGAACCAGCGGAATCTGGTCAAGGCACTCGCCTCCACCGGCAAGCCGGTAATCCTGGTACTCAATGAAGGCCGTCCCCGCCTGATCACTGACATAGAACCACTCGCCAAGGCAATCATTGACATATTCCTGCCAGGTAACTATGGTGCCGATGCACTGGTTGACCTTATTGCCGGCGATGCCAATTTCTCAGCCAGGATGCCTTACACCTATCCGCGTGAGATCAACTCTCTGGCCAACTACGACTACAAGATGAGTGAGGAGGTCGAGACCATGCAGGGCGCATACAACTATGACGCCAAGGTATCGCTGCTGTGGCCCTTCGGCTACGGCCTCAGCTACACCACCTTTGATTACTCCAACCTTAAGGTTGACCGCAATGAGTTCACACGTGATGATGTAATCACCGTATCGGTCGATGTCAGGAACACCGGTTCATTAGCCGGTAAGGAGGCCGTACTGCTCTATACCAGCGACCTGGTTGCATCGGTCATACCGGATAACAAACGTCTGCGTGATTTCACCAAGATAGAGCTTAAACCGGGTGAGAGCCGCACCGTCACATTCAGCCTGAAAGCCACTGACCTGGCATTCGTAAGCGCTGACGGCAGCCAGTGGATGCTTGAGGAGGGTGATTTCCTGATCAGGACAGGCCGTCTGTCTGTACCGGTAAGATGCACCAAGACCACAGTCTGGCCCATACCATAAAAATGAGCAAACTCCTTTTTTCTCCTCTCGACTTGCACTATCTTTGCGGCCGTTATGGGAAAGTTCAAATCATTCTTAGAGAGAAAGAACATTGTAGTGTCCGGAAAACGCTACGGTGTTGATGCGCTTGGCGCTATGGCGCAAGGCCTTTTTGCTTCACTTCTGATAGGTACAATCATAGCTACGATAGGTGAGCAGACAGGCTTGCAGTGGCTAGTTGACATAGGCGGATTTGCCAAGAGCATGGCCGGCCCGGCTATGGCAGCATCAATTGCATTCGCACTGGGTACGCCCAATCTGGTGCTGTTCTCCATGCTGGCAGTAGGTGCCGCAGCCAACAAACTGGGCGGTGCAGGAGGCCCGCTTGCCGTTTATGTGGTGACAATATTTGCATCAGAATTCGGTAAAGCCATATCAAAGGAGACCAAGATTGATATTCTTGTAACACCATTAGTAACTATTGCTGTTGGCATAGGACTCTCATATTGGTGGGCGCCCGGCATCGGCACAGCCGCCAGCAGCTTAGGTGAGATTATCATGTGGGCCACCACCAAGCAACCGTTCCTGATGGGAATCCTGGTTTCAGTCATTGTAGGTATGGCGCTCACTCTGCCTATCAGCTCAGCTGCTATCTGTGCCGCCCTGAGTCTTACGGGATTGGCCGGAGGCGCTGCACTTGCAGGATGCTGCGCCCAGATGGTGGGTTTTGCTGTACTCAGCTTCCGCGAGAACCGCTGGAACGGTATCATCTCACAGGGTCTTGGCACCAGTATGCTCCAGATGGGCAACATCGTGAAGAATCCCAAGATATGGATTGCCCCCACTCTCGTATCGGCCATAACAGGCCCTATAGCAACCTGCCTGTTCAAACTTGAGATGAACGGCCCCGCCATTGCATCGGGCATGGGCACCTGCGGTCTTGTAGGTCCGATAGGCGTTTACACGGGTTGGATGCAGGAGGTTACCGCCGGTACCCGCGCCGCCATCGCCGGAACAGACTGGATAGACCTTATAGCTATCAGCATCATAATTCCCGCCATCCTGACCATCATCATCGGCACGCTGATGCGCAAGGCAGGCTGGATCAAGGACGGTGACCTCAAACTTGACTAAAAGAAAGTCACTGATATAGAATCCATTGTTTTTTAAAAAAGTATACCTTTGTAACTGCAATTGGTTCTCTCCCTTGCATGGCCAGCTAACAGCCTGACCTTCAAGCCCAGAGAGATTAAAAGGGAATCGGGTGAAAATCCCGGACTGTCCCGCAGCTGTAAGTCGTATTTTACCGGCAAACAACATGCCACTGAGATACTTGGGAAGGCGTTTGCGACCGGACGACAAAGTCAGAAGACCTGCCTCTTGCAAGAGTCAACATATAGCACCCCGGGGATGGGCTGATGATTCTAAATGCAAGCTTGTAAGCAAAAACACAGCAAATTGTGGTTGATGATGCTGTTATGCATGCCAGTGTGGCATGTCATGGCGCAGGATGTTGGGACCAGGCATAAACCGGCAAGTCTCGACAGCATTCAGCAATTGCAGGAAGTTATCATTACCTCAGAGCAGCCATCCCATACTATAGCCACATCCCAGACACTGCATGGGAACGAGCTTCAGGCTCTCAGTACCACTACGGTGGCCGATGCACTTAAGTATTTTGCGGGCGTACAGATTAAGGATTACGGCGGGCTTGGAGGTCTCAAGACCATAAACGTACGGTCACTCGGAGCACAGCATGTAGGCGTCTATGTTGACGGAATACGCATATCCAATGCCCAGAACGGTACGGTGGACCTGGGAAAGTTTTCGCTGTCAACGATGGAGAGCGTATCGCTCTACAACGCCAACAAGCTTGACAACTGCCAGTCAGCATCAGAATATGCCTCAGGAGCAACCGTCTATTTGCGTACCCGCCGTCCTGTAAAAGACTCATTGGATATACAGTTACGCCGTGCATCATTCTCCACTTGGATGGCAAAGGCCAATGCGCAGTTTGAGAGAAACGGATGGAGCGGATTCATCGATGGAGAATGGACGGACTCACGTGGTGACTATCCATTCCGCTACCACTCAGAGTTTGAAGACACCGTAGGACGCCGCACCAACAGTGATATCCGTTACGGACGCATTGAGGGAGCCTTGTTCAAGGATGGATTCTCATCACACATCTATTATTATGACAGCGAGCGTGGATGTCCGGGCGGTATCGTGCGGCGTCTGAGTAACAAATATGTCAACGTAGGGCGCGAATGGGACCGTGACTTCTTCATACAAGCCTCGTATCAGAAGCAGTTCCTGGAATACCACCACGTAAAGCTTAATGCCAAATACGCCAACGAGTATCTGCGTTACTGCACTGACTACCCCGAGAACCAGAACACCGCACGTGTTGACAATCACTATCGTCAACAGGATGGCTACGGGGCAATAAGCTATGCATTCATGCCCTGGCCCTGGATATCATTCTCTGCCAGCTACGATATCCGTTACAGCCAGTTGGAGGCTGATCTTAAGAGGTTTGATGATGTAGTGCGTATAGACCAGAAGCAGGTGATGGCGGTACGGGCCGATTGGCATGGCCTGCAGGTGGCGGGCTCCTTGCTGCACCAGCATTATAAAGATCAAACCTTTGCGAATGTGGGTGCAGCTGATCCGCTGGACCGCTGGACGCCTGCAGTCTCAACAGCCTATACAATAAAAGGACTGACATTCAGAGCATGGTACAAGACCATCTTCCGTGCTCCCACGCTTAATGACCTGTACTACACTCAGGTGGGCAACCGCAACCTGAAGCCTGAATATACGAAACAGCTGAATCTGGGATTGGAGTACCACTTAGACACCCGTCATTGGAACGCATCCCTGCAAGCGGACATCTATCAGAACAAGATAGAGAACCGCATAGTGTGCCTGCCCCTGAAAGGAACCTACACATGGTCCATGATGAACTACGGCTATACCTTCTGCCGAGGCCTCAACGCCACGATACAAGGACGTTATCACACTGATGACTGGCATTTCTCACTGCTCAATTCCATCACCTGGCAGCGTGACGTGGACAGGACCGACCCTGAGGATGAGGATATGTATGACAAGCCTATCTGCTACTCACCTGCTCTTTCAACAGGCATTACCGCCATCTGTGGCTGGCGTACGCTGCAGTTCACCACCTCATACCTGTACGTAGGTGAGCGTATGTGGAGCAAAGCTGATCCTGAGGATATCCTGGAGCCTTATCATAACATTGACATGAAGCTCACCTATACCCGCAACATCAAAAAGACTTCACTGGGCATCTGTCTTGAAGTGTGCGATGTTCTGGATGAACAATACGAACATCTGCCGCGCTACCCTATGCCCGGCCGTAACTATAAACTGACACTCTCATTTGGAATATGAAAAAACTCATTCTTATACTCATTTGCGCCATCACGGTCAGCTTACACGCTCAGGAACGCATCATTCTGCTGAACGAGGGAATGTGGCAGGCAGACAACGGCCGTATGACCTACTTTGAGGACGGACAAGTGGTGAGTAACCAGTGGTTCCGCGACAAAAACGGTTATAAGCTTGGCGACACGCCAAACGACATCATCCAAATCAATGACAGCCTAATAGCAATAACCATTAACTGGTCAAACATAATTCAGTTCATAACCCCTGAAGGAAAAGCTGTAGCTGCCACTGAGGACATCCCCAACAACCGCAGGCTGTGCACTGACGGCAAGTATGTATATGTGACCAGCTACGGACATGAGTGCCTGACCACAAGCGGCTACAAGTATTTTGACAAAGGTTTCGTGGCAAAGATTGATTTAGCCAGCTTCAAGACCGTTGCAGCCTGCGAGGTAGGTTACGAGCCTGAAGGCATTGCCCTCTATGACGGACACCTCTTTGTGGCCAACACCGGCGGATATGCGGCACAGGAATATGACCATGATCTTGAGACAACTGTGAGCATAGTCAATGCCGCAACGATGGAACTGGAGAAAAACGTCAATACCGGTATTCCCAATCTCTACGGAGAGATGTCGCAGAGCGGACGCTATCTCTGTATCAACTCGCCCGGTGACTACTATGAGATACCAGCCTGCGGTCTTATACTGGATTGCGAGAAGGCACTCAACGATCAGGAATGCTTTGTTGTATTTAACTATCCCGTAACCTATAATACCACTACCCTGGACGGTAAGTTCCTTGCCGTGGGCTCATGTTTCTCCTATATCACGAGTGAATATGAGTTTTCATGCCTTACCATTGACCCCCAGACTATGATTGAAACTAGAGGAGAAAGCGGACTGTCACAGACGCTGCCAGGCACATTAATCTCAGATTTCTCAGAAATGATGCAACCGTACGGCATCTACGTAAACCCCTACACCGGATATATTTATGGTACCGATGCCGGTTCTTTTGAAGGCGCTGGCTACCTCTATCAGTGGACACCGGAGGGTCAGTTGATAGGCAAGCACAAGGTCTATATCAACCCGGGACACTTTCTGGCTTTACCACCTGACGGTCACTTTGACAATGTTGAGACTATCAGACAATCGATATTAGACAACGGACATTCAGTATATGACTTCAGCGGCAGACCAATCACAAATCCGGAAGAATCAAATGGAATATTACCTCTGAGGCTCTATATAAAAGACGGTAAGAAAATGATATTCAATAAATAACCATTTAATTATCAATCAACAAAATGAAAAAGTTCTTACTAAGCTTCATGACATTGACATTGCTCGCAGCGGGCAATGCTTTTGCCACCCAGGTAGAGGTGACAATGAACGCCAAAAGTAGACTGATCAAGTCACTGGTAAATATGGATACCAATGACACTGTGGCTGTAGGTAACCCCACCAGCAACAAGTACACATTTGATGCTACCGACGGCAGCTATCTACTGACTGCTACCGCCGCCGACAGCACGACGGTAAGCGGCACCATTCAGCTTGACATCGATACCGCCCACACCACTTTTTCCGTCTTCTCACCAGAGATAACGGTCAAGAACAGCGGTTGGGTGTATGGAACCGACTATACTTTTAACCTCAAGGTTACAACTAAAGAGGGTGATGAGGTCAACACCACCATAGGTGAATATACTTCAGGTAAGAAGATGTTCCTGGTATTCACAGGCAACACCTACTATTTGGAGATAGTTCCCTCTGATGCCCGTTCAGAAAGCTATCTCACAGGTTTCTACACAGCAACTGTAAACTACAATGTTTCCATTAACGCTGAGGCTCCCATAAGTGTTCCCTACTCTATCACCGTTCCTGCTGGAGCAAACCTGTTTGTAGGCACCAAGACCGCCCACTTTGTAAAGTTCAAGGAGGTTGCTCCCGTAAGCATTACCGATGGTGGTACGGTTTACAATTACATTCTGGCCGACAAGCAGGTATATAACTATCGCGTAACCCAGGAAGGCAAGTACACACAGGCTGGTATCTTTACCATGAGCAGCGATGAGACAAAGCGTCCCGTTCTGACCTTTACTGATGATGACATGACGGCTAAGGACCCCAAGTTCATTGATCATGACGTAAACTCCAACAGCAAGTACAACGTGGGCGACCTGTTCCTGAACATCAATGCAGCCGGACATCTGCAGTTAGCAAACGTAGGTGAAACCTTTGACATCCTGCCAATGCGTAACTGGGAACTTACTCAGAACGTTACAGGCAACTACTTTATAGAGCCTGACTATCACTTTACCGTTGTGAATCTGAACGGTGAGGATGACAACTCCGTTGTAAAGGTTGAGGATGAATTGCTGACCGCAGTAGGCACCGGTACAGCCATCGTATTGGTTACCTATGATGCCATCCACCTTAATCAATACAGCGATGCTACCAAGAAGGATTTTGTAGGCGGCGCTGACTGGGGCGCTATCTGGCCTGAGAATACAGGAGTCTTTGTCGTTACCGTAGGCGAGGCAGCAACAGACATCAAGTCTAACATGATCATCAACAAGGAGTATCTCACCAAAGCTGGTAATGTTGACACCAAGATGGCTATGGAGGCTCTCGATGCAGAATTCGATGTTCTCTATTATCTCGATACCGAAGAAGGTTTTGACTACACTTTCACTCCCGAGGGCGTTGCCTCCGTTACACTGGCCCGTCCCGTTATCGGAACCCGCATGGCCTCATATACAGGTTTCTCAGCCCAGGGCGTTACAAACAATAACGACGGCAGCTATACCGTCCGCCTCACAGAAGGCCGTAATATAGTATGTCTGACTGACGCTGATGGCAAGAGTCTCTATCAGGTCATCACAGCCAAGCCCTGTCATCGTGACATCATTGTAGGCGGTAATGTTGTATCAGGTGTTATGCCCGGCGATGCTGTTACCGTACAGTACACCGGCCTCTATCATCCCGCCAACAAACTGGCTGGCATCCACAATTTCAGCGCATTCCTATCATATAAGAAAGCTTCTGATGGAATTACCGTCAAGAACGGAAAGGGAAACCAGTACACAATGGCTGCTACCCCCGCCGCTCAGGCTGTTACCTTCACCGTTCCCGAGGACTGGACGGAGGCTACAATAGAACTTTCTGACGGCGTTATGGGTATCAGCGGCTTTGGCGACCCTGTAGGTAACCACCGTGCTACGTCCAAGACAACCGGTCGTGCTCCTAACTTCACAGCTATCTCACAGAGTGCCGTATTCGGTCGTGTTCCTGATGTGACACTGAAACTTAAGCAACCTGCCGCTATCGCCACTTTTGAGGAGATTGAAATTGGTGAGGAGGGGCACATGAGTTACACCACTGAGAATGATGATGAGCGCACCGAGTTTGTAAGCGGTGACTTTGAGTTTGCTACAGGCTGCTACAGCGACTGGAAATCATGGTGGTTCTTTGGCTATGCCAACCACAAAGACAGCATATATGAATCACTTGACGACCAGTTTAAGAATATAGTAGGCGGCGGATATAACAACTCTGACAACTATGGTGTAGCCTATGCTGCATCATTCTATGGTCCTTGTGAGATAACTTTGCTTTCCGATCCAGTAGTTGTTCCCGGATTCTACATCACCAACAGCAGCTATGCATATAGCTCCATGACCTGTGGTGACAGCTTTACCAAGAAGTTCGAGAAGGGTGACTGGTTCAAACTCACCATTACAGGCTATGATGAAGATAACGAAGTAACAGGCACCAAGGAGTACTATCTGGCTGATCTGCGCGATCCCAAGAAAGCTTACATCATAAATGACTGGCGCTATGTTGATCTCTCTTGCCTTGGTGAAGTTTCCAAGATTGGTTTTGAGCTGTCCAGCAGTGATAATGGAGATTATGGCATGAACACTCCTGCATACTTCTGCTTTGACAACTTCGGTGCCAAGGGTAAAGAGGTTCTGCCTGAGAAGAATGTAGTATTACCTCTCGATGTTGCCACTTTTGAGGATATTAAGATTGGTGAGGAGGGACACATGAGTATTTCAAAAGAAGAGGATGATGAGCGCTCCGAATTTGTAAGCGGTGACTTTGAGTTCGCTACGGGCTGCTACAGCGACTGGAAATCATGGTGGTTCTTTGGCTATGCCAACCACAAAGACAGCATATATGCATCACTTGACGACCAGTTTAAGAATATAGTAGGCGGCGGATATAACAACTCTGACAACTATGGCGTGGCCTATGCAGCATCATACTATGGTCCTTGCGAGATAACTTTGCTTTGCGATCCAGTAGTTGTTCCCGGATTCTACATCACCAACAGCAGCTATGCATATAGTTCAATGACCTGTGGTGACAGCTATGCCAAGAAGTTCGAGAAAGGTGACTGGTTCAAGCTCACCATTACTGGCTATGATGAAAATGACGAAGTAACCGGCACCAAGGAGTACTATCTGGCTGATCTGCGTGATGAGGCAACTGCTTATATCATCAATGACTGGCGCTATGTTGATCTCTCTGGCCTTGGTAAAGTTGCAAAGATTGGTTTTGAGTTGTCCAGCACTGACAATGGAACATATGGCATGAACACTCCTGCCTACTTCTGCTTTGACAACCTCGGTGCAGAGGGTCAGGAGGTTCTGCCTGAGAAGAATGTTGACATCACCACAGACGTCACAGACATAAAGGATATTCAGTATACGATTCCGGAAATACACAACCTTGCAGGCCAGCCTCTGCAGGAGTTGCAGCCCGGTTTCAATATCGTGAACGGAAAGATAGTATTCAAGTAAGTTTCTTACAATCGTACTAAACAATAAAAGGAGGGCACTACCCTCCTTTTATTATTTTTGTAGAAAATAGTTACCTTTGCATTTATATGAAGCATCCCACTATTGAGATAAAGGCGCTGAGCACCGGATACCGCGGCAAGAACAATGTGACCGTAGTTGCCCATGATATCAATGCTACCATTTATGGAGGCGAACTGACCTGTCTGCTCGGCCCCAACGGTGCAGGTAAATCCACCCTACTCCGTACTCTATCCGCATTTCTGCCTCCTGTAAGCGGTGATATCATCATAATGGGACGCAATCTGAAGGATTATTCAGACAAGGAATTGGCCAAGGTAATAGGTGTGGTGCTCACTGAGAAGACTGATCTCAGGAACATGACCGTTGAAGACCTTGTGGGCTTAGGCCGCAGTCCATACACCGGATTCTGGGGTACGCTGCAAGAACATGACCGTCAGACCGTTTCAGAAGCTATTGAGATGGTGGGCATAACCGCCCTGAAAGACCGCATGGTCCAGACACTGAGTGACGGTGAACGTCAGAAAGTTATGATAGCCAAGGCTCTTGCCCAGGAGACTCCCGTAATATTCCTTGACGAACCTACGGCATTTCTGGATTTTCCCAGCAAGGTAGAGCTGATGCAACTGCTCCACCGTCTGTCACGGACCACCGGAAAGACCATATTCCTCTCAACCCATGACATTGACATGGCACTCCAGATAGCCAATACCATCTGGCTCATGGACCAGACCAACGGAGTCATTACCGGTACACCTGAAAAACTGGCCACTGACGGCACTCTGAGCCAATTCTTTTCACAAAAGGGAATAAGTTTTGATATTCACGATATTGACGGTTCCCTGTACATAATACCTAAATTGAGAATTAATACGCTGTACTTGCGTTAAATCTTGTGACATAAAAAAGACGATCCATCGGACCGTCTTTTTCAATTTTCAATTCTCAATTAGAAGTAGAACCAGTGCCAAGCCAGGCGATCCTCACCCGGACGGTACTCAAGTGTAGGTGTAGGGAGTTTTATTGCACTAAGCACTCTCAGAATATGCTTCAGGGTCTTGTTCTTGCAAGGAATGCGTGAGATGTCTATATCAGGAGCGAAAAACAATCTGCGCTGACGTGCATCATTTGGCATATATGTCAAGTGTCCGGGCGTATCCTCCCATCCGCGTCCCCAGTTACCGTCTTCACCTACGTTTCCTGCGGGAGGGCAGTTATTGTATTCTCCTGTCATTCCCTCAGCACCATATCCTATGGCCCAGCCCAGCCAGGAGGGATAACGGCTTGTCTTTTTCATGAATAGAGATTTCACATCACAAGCCATCCAGACGGTAATACCGCTGTAATCCTCATAGATCCGGTCCAGCCAGTCCTTACCCATTATGTAATCCCTCTCCATTGTAACAGGGTTCTTCACATCATACTTGGGGCATCCTGAATTATGATATGAATATTTCAAAGCTATACGTTGTTCATGCCAAAGGGCCTGCTGTCCCATAAACAGACCTGTACCAAGCAGATTGGCAGTCATATCCCCCCAAGAGAAACCCCAATCATTTGACAATCCGTCAAATATCTCAACCAGCACCAGGACTGACAAGCCTAAAGGACCGCCATACAGGATGGAGTGCTTTTCATCCATGCCAGCCATAGTCAATGCCTCGTAGCCCACATTTGCCAAGTTGTAACAAGAGTTGGCATGACCGAATTTATCCATCTGGAGCCACTCATCATTGTCATTGTAAAAATGGAAACCTCCTGTCTCTGAACCGGAATACCATGATACATAGAGTGATGACATAATGCCTGTTATAAGTACAGCTTCCGTACCAAGCACTATGGCCGCACTCTTGTTCAAACCAGGCTTCTTTGATTCAGTCTCAGAAACACCGGAAAGAGTGAAATCACTATTGGAGTCGTTTAAGAAAAACGGATTAAGCTCAAGATTGAAATCAAGAGAAGATGAGGTCAGGTTATAATTGAATGATCTTGCCGGATTTATCACAAAAATGGCAAGCAACATGAAAGATACAAACCTTTTTATCATGAAAATATCATTTGACCGCGCGAAGGTACAAAAAAAACATATATCAAGGATTGTATCCGTTAAGTAAATTCAAGGGACAGCTGTCCGTCACCCAGGAGATTGAATGACATCCTGTGATACGGTGTGGTTCCGTATTGCTTAATGGCTTCCCTATGTTTCTTAGTAGGATAGCCCTTGTTCTCAAGCCAATCATACTGAGGGTATTCCTCTGCTATGCGGTTCATGAAATCATCACGATAAGTTTTGGCCAGGACCGATGCAGCCGCAATGGACATCATCTTGCCGTCACCCTTGACGATTGTGGTATGTGCTATGCCGGGATATGGAATAAAACGGTTACCGTCTATAAGCAGATGCTCCGGGCGCACCTTAAGCTGATCTATGGCCCGATGCATTGCCGTAAATGAAGCCTTGAGAATATTTATCCTGTCAATCTCCTGATTATCGACCACACCCACAGCCCAAGCCAGAGCCTCCCTCTCAATTACGGGACGCAAGGCATAGCGCTGCTTTTCCGTCAGTTGCTTGGAGTCATTGAGCAGTTCATTGCTGAAATCAGGCGGCAATATCACCGCTGCCGCATAGACAGGTCCGGCCAGACAGCCACGCCCGGCTTCATCACACCCGGCCTCAATACGGCCCTCAACCAAAAACGGCAACAACGGATTATGGTTCATAAGCTTTCTGTTTATTTGTCCAGTCGGGAATCCATGGTTATAACCATACCCACTACTCCTATATAATCATCGGCCCCCTCACTGACATTGTTTGACTTGAGATAGGAGTCCATCATCCATAACTGTATATCATCAAGTATCTTGACACGTTTCTGCTGCCAGTATTCACGGGATTTCCTAAAGTCATCTATGGCAACCTGATTCACCTGGCCCAACCATTCCTTATATTCATCTTCACTGTAGAGGGCTCTGGCATTTATCATAACGTACGGAAGCAGATGCAGGTATCCGCTGTAGCGCACGCCGTCATCACTTGACTGACGACAATAGACGTATGACCAGTAGTTAGCCTCCGCCTCACTGGTCACTCCTGCCAGATGAGCTTTCTCATGCGCAAGTGTAGATACGTACTCAGTATCGAGAAGGTCCAGATTCAGCTGTGACTCACAGAAAAACGGCCCCATATAACCCAAAACCGATACCGATGAATAAAGCCCGTTCATCAAAGGACGTTTGGTACGCTGCCACCTGTGCAGCCTGGTATATCCCAGTTCAGCCGGCTGATGGCAGTAGAATTCATTGATATCCTTTTCAAGTTCAGCTTTTTCTAAATTGACAACGGCTCCGGCAGTACGGTTCAACTCTGCCGTATAGCTGGCCAGGAATCTGTTGAATTCATCTTTCTCAAAAGAGCGGCGCTCCACACCTGCCCTCTCATAAAGTGGTTTGCGGAAATAGTTGTTTCCCCACCCCATATAGAACCACACTATAAGCCACATTATAAGAGCCGCCGTCCTTTTAAGCCAATATAAAAAACCGCGTTTCAGCCTGATTGATACAAAAATTATGCTTATAAACAGGAAAACAAAAACAAATACTGTTATCTCCTCAAGAGAAAACGGAATTATTGAGGTGGGCAATGCAAGACAAAACGATATGACAGGATAACAGTATGCTGCATAAAATTCAGCTACAGGTATAAACATCCTGCATGCCGTCACAAACAGCAGCAGAATCAATCCTATCCATGTGGTTTTTTTCATAGTGCCATAAGTTTCAACGTATGAGACAGTAGCCTTCATTAAAAGCAACCGCCGTAATGTCCGAGTGAGTCTTGATTTCTATGGCGTTGCAGTGGGAACAACCGGGCAAATAGAAGAGATAGCCGTCTGTGCAGCCAAGTACAAAACGGTCCATGCGGGAATCATATGCCATTGAGAGGGGCTGGTGTTCAAGCGACAGGGTCTGGCCACTCTCGGTGTAGGTCAGGGTGCGCTCACTCCAGATGTTGCCGGCGGTTGATGTATAGACGGCGGGGGTGCCGTCATCATGTATTCCGGCTATGAAGATGCTGTTGTCCGATGCACATATCGCACTGAAACTGGTATGCTCATAATAACCGGTATATGCCTGATTGAAATCAAATGACGTGAATAACTTAAAATCTGAGGTTTTAAGTATTATGCCATATCTTGTAAGCACAAATGTATTTCCATCTGAACAGGCTATCCCCACCACACTGTTGGAACCGTCATTAATCTGCCTGCGGCACAGACGCCTGCTCTTGCCGCTGCGCTCTACCTTAAGGATCATGCAGTCTGGAGTTACGGCAAGCACTGAGCCATCAGTCACCTCAATGCCGGCAATGTCTGTTTTAAGGTTCACGCTGTCCAGATGGATGCCGTCAATATCTGTCCAGTAAAGCATGCCGTCAGTGGAGGCTATCACGAAACCGTCATCAAACGGTTTGGCATCAATAATCTGCGGGGTTGCGGCATACAAACTGAAAGCTGTCCCCCACCATAACATGATTATGGCAGGAAACAGTTTCCAGCTATGTTTGAGCCTTAAGAGCATCAACTTTATCTGTTCTTGATCTTGAACCAGTCAAACCAGGCCCTGAACGGGGCGCTGTTCTGCTGAGCCGGTGCTACGGCGGCAGCTCCGCCGGGACGCATACCCATACGCATGTTCATCACGCCCTGACATGCCATCACTCCAGCCTGGATATCCTTAAGCGAGATGTCAGCCTGGCCGGCCTGAACCCAACTCTTTCCGTCAACTGAGTAATATGCAGTGTAGATACTGCCGTCCTTGTCAAGTTTAAGATATATGGTATTATGCTTGACTCCGGCCTCTGCCAGGTTTACACTAACCGTGCTCTTGGATGATCCGTTCTCCTCAACATAGAGTTGCAGGTTTCCTGAAGCAGGTGCTGCGGCAGCCTGTTGCTGTCCGCGACGGAATGCTACGGGAGCATATACAAACTTTACAAAATGTGAATCATCCTGATAAGCTACCAGACCGGCATTCTGTGCAGAAACAGGAACAGCGTTTGTGGTAAGTTTGGTCTCAATTGTCCAGTCAGTATTGGCGCTCTGAAGAATCATGTTGGCTGCGTTGTCAGCCGTACCGTTTATATCGCCTGTCTCAGCAATAATCGACAAGCAGCCGTTATCTATCACAAGATTCTCATCATTACGGCGTATCACTTTCCACTGACGGCCCAGGCTATTGTTATTGAACTCATCGGGAACGCCCTTGGTTCCAAAGTTCACATAGTAAACCTGCGCATCACCGGTTACAGGCTCTGAAACTGTTACTACAGCTGTTCCGGGTACTGTAGGAGCCTGCTCCACGTTGACATCCAGTTGCTGAGACTTGGCAGTGGCTGTAACCTTTGATGACATCTTACCCAGCACGCTGTACTGGTTACGGCCACGCTTGAGCAGAGACTTGCCTGCATTCTTGAGGGTAGCCAGCGACAGATCAGCGTTAACCTTTACAGAATAGCTGTCACTTACAGTCTTGCCACCATATGTGACGCTCACTGTTATGGTTGCTATACCGGGGCCTACTGCTGTAAGCAGGCCGGAAGCATTGATACTGGCCACAGACGGATTACTGCTAACGTACTTAACGGTAGCCTTGTCCAATCCTATGAATGAGTCATCAGTAAGACAGGCCGATGTCTGTGTCTGAGCTGTCTGACCAATCTCAAGGACTGATACGCGGCAATCGGCCACCACGGTCTTGAGTTGCGGATTAAAGCGTCCGTTCATATTGGCAGATACGGTTCCGCGGATATCCTTTGAAGATGAGCCTATCTCAAATATATAACGGCCGGAATCATATGTGATACGGTCATTCTTCATATCCCAGAACCACAGGTCAGCGCAGTCAATCTCAATCTCTACCAAGCGGGTCTGTCCGCGCGGAATGGTTACGCGCTTGAATCCCTTGAGCCTCTTGATAGGACGCTGCAGTGATGCAGGGCTGTCCGGTGTGGTCATATAGATCTGCACCACCTCATCACCGTCAAAATCACCGGTATTCTTTACGTTAAGACTTATGGTAATCTTGTCATTGGGAGTAATGTTGCTCTTGCTTATCTGGAAATCAGAGTATTCAAATGTGGTGTAGCTCAGACCGTAACCGAACTCGTATGATACCGGCTTGGTAAAGTACCACAAAGTACGTCCGGGCTTGCCGTTCTCGGCGCGCAGAGTGTAATCAGTGATAGGCGGCAGGTCCTTGACTGACTTATACCATGTAGCGTTCAGCTTACCGCCGGGAGTGACGTCACCGAACAGCACCATAGGAATGGCTGCCCCCTGTGCCTGGCCGTTGTAACCGGTCCACAGTATGCCGGGAATGTTCTCCAGATTCTTGAAATCCTCCACCTCAACGCAACCCAGTGTCTGCATCACCACGATGGTATTCTTGTTCTCACGAGCCACAGCCTGTATCAGCTTGACCTGGTTACCCGGCAGGCTCAGGGTAAGACGGTCAGCCTCCTCAGTTGCAGTGTTCTCATCGGTACCAACAAATACTATGGCTACGTCTGATTTACGTGCTGTTGCCAGTACATCCTCTGCAATCTCATCATCCTCAGGTGCCTTATAGACCAGATAAAGAGTCTGCGGCCCGTTGTAACCCAGACGGTTCACCTTACCCTCCATGGGAGTGCTGGCGCCATAAACGCCACCCACACGCTTGCCCGATGCACGGGTAGCCTCAATGGTGCTTATCAGGTTACCCTCAGGTGAGCCTACATGTACCTCAATGATACCGCCCTCTGTAGGTATGTTTGCACCGATGGTTATTTTGTCAACATTGATAAGGTCAACGTTCTCATAGGCGGTCCATGAACCGTCATCGATGGAACGTACCTGCTCCTCTGTGCCCATACCGGAACCAACGGTTATACCATCTGATGAAGAGGTGTACTTGGTAGCGTCATGATGACTCTTGCTGCCATCGGCCTTCTCCAGGTCAAAATAGGCTACGTAAAGCAGGTTGCTTTTACTCTTGGTGCTTCCGCCCTGTGCCAGGGTAACCTCAACATCCAGCCCCTTGTCTGCAATGTACTTGCTGATACCTGCGTATGGGCTGGTGCGGCTGGACTGCTCAGGGCGTCCTGAGTACGGTCCCAGCTCAACGCGGTCAGCCTGCGGGCCGATAAGTGCGATGCTCTTTATATCCTTGAGGCTTATAGGCAGAGCCTTGTTTGCCTTGCCCGGAACATGCTCGTTCTTGAGCAGGACGGGAGTACGTGTTGCCACCTCAAGTGCGATGGCCTGGCTGCGCTCTGAGTTGACGGTGCTGGCCGGGAAGTTGGCATACGGCACCTTCATAAGCGGGTCAAACTCACCGGTACGCATACGGATAATGAACATATTGACCAGCGCACGGTCCATATCGGCCTCAGTTATAAGACCTTTCTCAAGTGCACTCAGGGCATAACGCTGATATACGCTTCCGCAGTCAGAGTCAACACCGGCCTTGAGTCCGGCGGCGGTTGCCTCCTCAGCAGTCTCCACATAGTAGTGACCCGTGTAGATATCCTCAATGGCGGCGCAGTCACCTGTCACGTAGCCCTTCATACCGTATGTGCGGCGGGCTATGGTGTCCAGATACAATGCACTGGCTGACGTAGGTACATGGTTCACAGCGTTGTATGATGACATGATGGATGGCAGGTTATCCTTCTCTATCAGTTCCTTATAAGGATAGAGATAGAACTCACGCATATCGCGGCTGTCCATATTGGAACTGCCCACGTGGCGGTCAAACTCACTGTTGTTGGCAAAATAGTGCTTGGCACAGGGAACGGCCTTCATATAAACGGGGTCATTGCCCATCATACCGCGCACGAATCCGCTTGACATGACTGCAGCCAGGAACGGGTCCTCACCGTAGCTCTCACCGGTACGGCCCCAACGCGGGTCACGAATAGGCTCCACCACCGGACTCCAGAACGTAAGTCCCTTGGTGCCTGTCTGGAATATGGCACGTGCCTCATCGGCTATGACTGATGCCTCAAGCTCCAGCAGATCCGGATCCCAGGTGGAACCCAGAGCCACACTGCCTGGAAATGATGTAGGTCCCTGCAGACCCACCGATGCGTTGGCACCTGACAGCACACCGTGCAGAGCCTCACTCCACACGTTATACTGTTTAATACCTAAGCGGGGAACAGCAGCCATGTTATTGCCCAAAAGGGCCTGTTTCTCTTCTAATGTAAGGCGTGACACCAAGTCAACCGCCCTCTCCTGGAATGAATAGTTGGTGTTCTTGTAAACGGGAACACTCTCCTGCGCTACGGCAGGTGCGGCACACAATGCAATTGCCGCAATGATGGTCAGTAATTGTTTAGTTTTCATACAGTAGGGTTTATGATTTGCGAATATACACAATCGGGACGGTTCCTTCTGCGTTCTTTTGCTTTTTTTTGACCCAAAGGGGACAGTCCCTACTGTGCCATTTTGAAAAAACGGCACAGTAGGGACTGTCCCCTTTGGGTCACTTCAGAGCGCGCATCGCATTCAGCACAGCCAGGACGGTTACGCCTACATCGGCAAAGACCGCCATCCACATCGTGGCCAGGCCGGGTATGGCAAGCAGCAGTACCAGAACCTTGATTCCTATGGCAAACCAGATATTCTCTTTGGCTATGCGGATTGTGCGGCGGGCTATCTTTACGGCCAGCGCTATTTTGGAGGGTTTATCATCCATCAGCACTACATCGGCAGCCTCAATTGCTGCATCTGATCCAAGTGCGCCCATTGCTATTCCGATGTCCGCGCGGGTAAGTACCGGAGCATCGTTTATGCCGTCACCTACAAAGGCCAATGTTCCACCTGCCAGCAGTCTTTCAAGCTCCGATACCTTATCAGCCGGAAGCAGTTGGGCATGATACTCACTCACACCAACCTTTTTGGCCACGGCGGCTGCCACATGCTCCTGGTCACCGGTAAGCATCACGGTCTTGTTTACACCGGCATCCTTAAGCAGCGCTATGCCTAAAGCTGAATCCTCCTTGATGCGGTCCGATATCACTATGTGACCGGCATACTTGCCGTCAATTGCCACATGGATGATGGTTCCTTCATGATGGCACGGGCGCCACTCTGCCCCAACCTTCTCCATCAGCTTGCTGTTGCCTACTGCCACGCTCCTGCCGTTTACATTGGCTATTATTCCGTGACCGGCGGTTTCCTGAACATCGGATATAACGCAATCATCCTGCTCATCGGGATAGGCGTTGCGCAGCGCCATTGCTATGGGATGTGTTGAGTGACGCTCCACGTGTGCGGCCAGATGCAGCAGTTCATTGTTGTCAATCTCCTGAGGATGTACGGCTGTCACCTCAAACACTCCCTCCGTGAGCGTTCCGGTCTTGTCAAAGACCACCGTCTTTACGCCGGCCAGTTTGTCAAGCAGATTTGAACCTTTGATAAGGATACCCTTGCGTGATGCGCCGCCCAGTCCGCCAAAGAACGTAAGCGGGACTGATATCACCAGGGCGCACGGACACGATACCACCAGGAACAGCAGTCCGCGGTATATCCATGTTGCCCATTCACCGGTTATCAGGCTGGGTATTACAGCAACCAATACTGCTAAGCCCACAACTATCGGAGTATATACGCGAGCAAACTTTGTAATGAAACTCTCACTGCGGCTCTTGCTGCTGGCGGCATTCTCCACCAGATCAAGAATCTTAGATACAGTAGACTCTGCAAACGCTTTGGTAGTGCGTACCTTGAGCAGTCCGTTCAGGTTTACGCAACCGGAGAGTATCTCATCGCCTTTCTGTACACCACGCGGCACGCTCTCACCAGTAAGAGCAACAGTATCAAGGCTTGATGTACCCTCAATCACTACTCCGTCCATGGGCACCTTCTCACCCGGGCGGATAACTATTATCTCACCCACCTTTACCATATCGGGAGCCACCTTGAATATCTCTCCGTCACGCTCCACGTTGGCGGTATCGGGACGTATATCCATAAGGTGAGATATGGATTTGCGGCTTCGGCCCTCGGCCACCTCCTCAAACATCTCGCCTATCTGGAAGAACAGCATTACGAATACAGCCTCAGGGAACTGCGTCTCGGCACCGGGCATGAATCCTATGGCAAGCGCACCTATAGTGGCTATGCTCATAAGGAAGTCCTCACTCAGCGCCTCACCTTCCAGAAGTCCCTCGGCAGCCTCCTTCAGGGTTTCCCAGCCTACAATAAGATAAGGAACCAGGAACAGCAGCAGATACTGCCAATCAGCCCAATTGGTCTTGCGCTCAATGATTGCAGCAGCAATCAGCAATACTGTAGAGGAGACTATCTTGATGATACGGCCTCTGCCCTCCTCTTCCTCTTCATGATGATGGTGGTGCTCATGCTCGTGATTGTGCTCATGATGATGTTCATGCTCGCAGCATTCATTCTCGTGATGATGGTGATGTTCGTGTATCATATAGCGTACTTTTTTGATTTCCGCTGCAAAGGTACACCCCCACCTTTGCAACCCGGTTGCAAAGTACGCAACAGGATTATTTCTTATGAGGCAATACATATTAAACTTTTTGCTATCTTTGACAAATTAAGGACATTAAAACCGGATTTACGAATAAACCAACAAACCAAATATGTTACGAAAAACAAGAATTATTCTTGCAACGCTCTTCCTGATCGGAATCACGTTGCTGTTTATCGGAATAGGACATGACTGGTGGGGATGGATGGCAAAACTGCAATTCCTGCCCTCACTGCTTGCCTTAAACCTTGCCGTTGTAATTGGTGTAGTGCTGCTCACATTGCTGGTGGGGCGCATCTATTGTTCTGTTATCTGTCCATTGGGCGTATTCCAGGATCTTGTAATATGGACTAGACGCAAACTGGAGAAACTGTTCAAAAAGAAAAAGAGGTTCAAATTCAAATACCGCAGTGAGCACAAGTGGGTGCGCTACGGAGTTCTGGTACTCTCCATCGTTTCATTGGTGGCAAGCAGCCAGATGCTGATTGCGCTGATTGCTCCGTATAGTGCTTACGGCCGTATGGTGCAGTCTATAGTGGCTACAGTATCGGGTTCAGTAACACTGCCTCTGCTGCTTACCGGACTGCTCACACTCATCATCATTTGCGTTAGCGCATGGACATGGGGACGTGAGTATTGCAACACCATCTGTCCTGTAGGCACGATATTGAGTTTTTTCAGCCGTTTCTCAATGTTCCGCCTTCAGATTGATGAGAATAAGTGCATTAACTGTGGCAAGTGCGGACGAGGCTGCAAGGCCGGATGTATAGACACCAAGAACCATAAGATTGACTATAGCCGCTGTGTAGATTGCTTTGACTGTATAGAGACCTGTCAGGAGGGAGCAATACAATTCAAGACGGTCTGCAACAGAAAGGCCTGTGCTGTTAAGGCCGATGAGCCTGTGGATGAGGGCCGACGCGCTTTCCTGGTAACCGGCGCCGTAGTGGCAGCAAGTGCAGCTGCCAATGCGCAGGACCACATGCACGGAGGTCTGGCTGACATCATTGCCAAGAAATCACCTGAGCGCTCTGAAAGATTGGTGCCGTTTGGTGCCGGCAGCGTCAAGAACTTCTATGACCACTGTACCGCCTGCCAGCTTTGTGTCAGCGCTTGCAAGAACGGTGTGTTGCGCCCATCATCGGACCTGAAACATTTCCTGCAGCCTGTCATGAGCTATGAAAACGGCTACTGCCGTCCGGAATGTACCGCATGCAGCCAGGTTTGCCCCGCTGGTGCCATCAAGCCTGTAAGCGTGGAGCAGAAACAGACCATCCGCATAGGCGTGGCTAAGGTCAATCTTGACCTGTGTCTGCCTGCCACGGGAAAGGACAGCTGTGGTAACTGTGCATATCACTGCCCGTCGGGAGCTATACGAATGGTGCGCCAGCAGGGCTCCCGCAATCAGATTCCAACCGTTGTTGAGGACCGCTGCATAGGCTGCGGAGCATGTGAGAACCTCTGCCCGTCACGCCCCATCAGCGCCATCACCGTAAACGGACTTTCTATTCACCACAATGCCTGATATACAATGGACAGAAGAGATTTTATAAAATATATGGGAGCAGGTGCAGCCGCAGTGGCTCTTGATTCCTGCACCCCCAAGGCTGCAAAGAATGCCGGTAAGGCTGGCACATCAAACAAGGACCTGCATGGAGAGATGCTGCAGAACTATCCCGGCATAGGCGTGCTGGGATACGGTTGTATGCGCTGGCCGCAGAAACGTAATGAACAGGGCCGTAACGTGATTGACCAGGAGGAGGTTAACCGTCTGGTTGATTTTGCAATGGAGCATGGAGTGAACTACTTTGACACATCACCCGTATATCTGGGAGGTGACAGCGAGCGCGCAACAGCAGAGGCCCTTAACCGCCATCCGCGTGAGAGCTGGAAGATTGCTACCAAAATGTCGGTTTTCAACGCTACGTCATATGAGAGCTGCGTTGCCATGTACCGTAAATCACTTGAGATATTCAAGACTGATTATCTGGATTATTACCTGTTGCACGGCATAGGTACCCTGAATGACTTCAATACCCGATTCAAGGATACCGGGGCAATGGATTTCCTGCTAAAGGAACGTGAGGCAGGCCATATCCGCAATCTGGGATTCTCATTCCACGGTAACAAGGAAGGCTTTGACCAGATAATTGCCTTACATGACCAGTACCACTGGGACTTTGTCCAGATCCAGATGAACTACGTGGATTGGGAACACCCCAACGGCCGCAATACCCGTGCCGATTATCTCTATGCCGAGCTTGACAAGCGTGAGATTCCAATCGTGATTATGGAACCTCTACGTGGTGGAGCGCTATCGGACGTACCGGCACAGATTGCCGATAAACTCAAGGAGCGTGAACCTGAGCGCTCAATTGCATCGTGGGCATTCCGTTATGTAGGCAGTTTCCCGCGTGTGCTCTGCGCCCTGAGCGGCATGACTTATATGGAGCACCTGCAGGATAACCTGGAGTCATTCCTTGATTTCCAGCCGCTTGATGAGGAGGAGAAGAAGATGCTGCTTGATATTGCCACTATGATGGAGGATTACCCGCTGGTAAAGTGTACCGCCTGCAACTACTGCATGCCTTGCCCGTACGGCATCAACATTCCCGGCATATTCAAGTTCTACAATGACAATATCACCGCAGGTACATACGTAAAGAGCAAGGAGCAGGAGCACTATGCACGCGCCCGCCGCAAGTATCTGCTGGCTTATAATGAGGCTATTCCCACAGTACGCCAGGCCGACCACTGCATTGCCTGCCGCCGTTGCGAGCGTGACTGCCCGCAGAACATCCGCATCCCCGATGAGCTGCGCCGCATAGACAAGTACATAGAGAGCCTTAAAAGAGAAACTCTGGAGTAACGCAATGGGGACGGTTCTGTTCGCGAACAGAACCGTCCCTAGTGCGGACAGACGGCACGGACACAGGCCCCAACCGCCCTATTGATTGTACTGATATGGAACTTTGACCAGAATTCTCCCCATTCGTCATAACGGCCTCCACTCAATTTCACCTCATCAGTTGTTCCGAATTCAGAATAGTCCATAATAAAAGCTGCACAATTGGTTGTAGATATTGAGCTCAAATCAGCCGTCATATATCTGCCATCGGTCCGAAGGTTCACAGGATCCGGGATAGGAAAGAAAACGGAATTTGACGTATATCCCGGGACCATGCTGGTGGCAAGAAAACCATTGACGCCGTTGACAGTAGCCTCAGTCCACTGGCAGTTTTCATACAGTTCCACATACTCCTCCTTGGTGGGCATTCTCCACTTTCCGCCCCAGTTCACATGGGCAGCATCATCTTCCGGCTCAAGACGGGTCTTCCAGTCTATATATGTCTCACTATGATTAGCACCGTTTACGTACTTTGAATACCAATACCAGTTTTCATTCTCAAAGTATTTCATGTGCTTGTAGTTACTACTGGCATAATAGGTCTTCTCTGTTGTCTCACCCCAGGCAAAACGGGCTCCCAGCTCCTCTGGTCGGTCTGCACCTACATTACAGTCAGCCCACATCACGCTAAGGCCCAGATCCACTTTTGCATTATGGTTCAATGGCTTTACAGGATCAGGAGCAATACTGGGCTTGACATCTTTGGAATCATCCAGCACCGGCCTTATGGGATAACCATCAGACCTTAAAGAAGCAAAATCGCCCAGTTTGACAAACTGGTTTAAAGACCAATAGTTTGAGCCGCCACTACTTATCACAATCTCACCTTCCTTAGGTTTTGCGTGCGGAAAGTCATCTATAGAGCCTGCACTGGGCAGGAATATGCTTCGCCCCTCATACCCAGGTACATTACTGGTAATCAGATAACCTGTAGTTATTTTAATATCAAGTGACTCTATAGTATCCAACACTCTGGTCCAGGTACATTTGTTTCTGAGTTCCCAGACCTCATCGGCAGTAGGCATACGCCAGCCTCCTCCAAGCAGAACCGCTGCAGCATCATCCTCAGGGTCAAGATTCTCCTTGCAGTCTATCCGATAGTTATTGTTACCCCTCCATCCATCACCAAAATTATATTTGGTCCATCCGCCACCATTACGGTTATAGAACTTGTAGTTATAAACAGAATAGAGTCCGGCTTTTGGACTTGTCTCACCCCAGGCAAAGTAGGCTCCGTTATCACGAGGTCCTTTGGCGCCGATATTGGCCGATGCCCACTTGACGCTCAGACCCAGGTCAACGGCATCGGGCATAGGCAGAGTGACTGTCACGGACATCTGAACCTTACGGCCTTCAACCTGTGCCGTGATGGTGCAGCTACCATTTCCTACCGCGGTAAGGCAACCGTTTGCCACCGCTGCCACACTGGGATCCGTTGAACTCCATGTTATGTTCTCATCATTGACCGTACGCCCCGCAGGCATCATCTTTACCTCCATCTCCCTTATCTCGCCATAGCTCAAATCCCAATGCTCAGCAGGCAGTGACAATGACGTAAACTTATCGGCCGGATGACTCTTTACGGGACGTATGTTCATTCCCACATACCTTAGTTTTATGCTATTGATCTCAGGTATCAGTCCTGTTCCGTCTCTTCCAAAGCGAAATTCACTTGACTCAATATCGGTGGTCATATATGCAGCCTTCAGCCCTTGCGCTACAGTTGATGACCAAAGGTAATACTCACGTTCCCTGCCTGATGTCTCACTGCCGTTTATACATCCTGAATAGGGAATGAAGATGTTCTTATCCTTGAATCCCGTAACATTGCTCCTGAATTCAACGCCCTTAACGCCGTTTACCGTCTTGATACTGCAACTGCAGTTGTCTGTCAGTTCGCGGAAATCAGCAGCCGTAGGGATATGCCATTCTCCACCAGACAGCACCTGGGCCACATCATCCATAGGCTCAAGAAGGCTCAAGTTATCGCCATTACGTACATTTTCATACCAGATAGTATATTTGTCCATTATCTGGGTTCCGTCAAAGGTGCAGTGACTGTAGTTGTCCCAATAGAAACTCTCTTTAGGCTCCAGTTCAGCCCATGCATAATAACCGCCGTCATCAGAAGGCTTATCGGCACCTATATTACAGCTGGCCCACAACACGCTCAGGCCCAGATCCACAAACTCCATCTCATGGGGCGTGACCGTAACGGTACACTTGGCCTTCTTACCGTAAGCATTTGCAGTGATTACACATTTGCCCGGTTTGACAGCCATAATAAGGCCGTCATCAGTAACATGTACTATTGATTCATTGGCCGATGTCCAGGTGCATGCGCTGTTCACGTTACGCTTGCCTTTATCCATAGTGACATTGAGCCTGGTGCTTGAACCCTCACTGATTGTGAGCTCCTTTTTATCTAACGATATGTTTGTAACATCACGCCCGGAGACAGGCATCACCATACGCACGGAATACTGCGCATCACGCCTCTCGACGTGCCATTCGGCAAACTCACTTGTCATATTCAGGAAATAAGCCGATTCATACAGCGGCTGCACGCCCGCATCATGACTCCAATATGATGCATTTTTCATCTGATTGACGATATTGCCACCCTTCAGCCAACCGGCAGCAGGCAGGAATATACCTCTGTCAGTATATCCTTCTATATTGCTTGTAACAAGATAGCCTGTTATATCATTCTGTTCAGTCCACTCCCATGTGCAGCAACTGAACAGTTCATTCCACTCAGCCCTGGTTGCCATACGGCTTCCGTCAGAGCTGCTGATAGCCATTGCATCGGTCCAGTTACTGTACCAGCCGTAGGGCCTGAATTCAGTGGTACCCTGATTGACAGTACTCCACTTTACACTCAGGCCCAGATCAACATAATCATTCTGCAATGACTCCTGTGCAAACACTATGGTTGCGGCTGCCTCAACCAAGAGCAACATCGCAACGGAAAAGAATCTTGAAGTCTTCATATGCTTTTGTTTTTGTGACAAAAGTATCCCTCCATTAATCCTGATGCAAGAAAAAAGCGTTGCAAAACTGTTGCAATCTGCGTTTCCCTAAAAAAGGTTGACTCGGATTGTCTTATTCCTGATAGAAGTTGACTATCTTTGCATTGTTTGTAACTAATCCAATAATCAATTATGAGAAAATCAATTTTAGTCCTTGCATTTTTATCCCTGTTGGGATGTTCCGGTAACAAAAGTACCTCCATTCTATTATCCGATGACATTATTGAGGAGGTTAACTTTGAGGATATTGCTACTGATATCCAGGTGTTCTCCTTAAAGAGCTCCTGCCTGTTGAAGGGGATAGAGATGTTTTACGGCATCGACGATCTTGTTTTCGGTATTTCAGAGGATCACCGTACCATTTATTGGATAAAAGGAGATTCTGTTATCTCTGTGCTGGAAAAGTACGGAAGAGGACACGGAGAATATACATATATCAATGACTTCACATACTACCCAAAGGACAGCATTCTTTTTGTCCACACAATAGATGACAGGCTGTTGAGATACCAGGGATTGAACGGTACCTACATGGATGAATGCCCTGAATTCTCAGGCAACACCGGAATGCATGCCATAAACAGCAGAATGCTGCTTGCCAACGGTTCATACGATGGAGAAGACGGCCTGATACATCAAGGTCTTTTTCTCATTGACGCTGAGACGGGTGAGTTGGGAAAATTGATTTGCCCGATGGATTATGCCCAGAGCTATTTCCAGAATGACGAGGGAAGTAATTATCAGAGCGGCGATTCAATCTGGTTCGTGGTCCCCGGGCCCGGAGAGGATGACAATGTCGTGTACATGTTCCTTAATGACAGCGCCAGAGCAATGCTCTCATTCAGATATGATGAAAAATGGAGAATACCGGAGAATGTTCTTTTAAGGGAAATGCCCGTCGGTAGCACAAGCGATATCAATTTTGTCATTCAGAAGTTGCAGCCCATGATGGATTACAGAAACAAGGAATCCTACTGCAACGGAGGTTATCATTTCATTTACTCCGGTAACAGAATGATGTTCTGGAGCTTTATAGACTTCCCTCAGACTGTGCTGAATGTAATCAAGAAGAATGATGTAAGCCGTTACCAGGTATCAATGCCAGGATTTGACGGCTATGTATTCCCCACCTTCATGTATAAAGATTATTACGTCACTACCTACAATACCATATTCGGAATGGATATCAACGATGAGGAGAAACTCACTCCCATGGGCAAACAGATCAAGAAAGAGATTGAAGGCTGTGACGGCAATCCCGTATTCCTGCAGTATCACATAAAGTAATTTTTTCGCACTAAGGACGGTTCTTTTCGCGAACAGAACTGTCCCCTGTGCGGAGATGCTCTGCTATGACTGCTGGATCCAGGAAATAGACGGTGAAGGCCGATGAGCTGGGGAATCGGTTGAAGAACGGGTCTGTGGTTTGGTAGAACTCTATGGAACTGACCTTGCCACTGGCCATCATGCCTCGGCGATAACGGCGGATGTGACGCTCCAAGCAGGGTATTACCTTAATGCCGGTGCGGCCGTCTTTCAGCACTACGCTGGCCACTATGTGTTTCTTGGGCCGATTATCAAATGCCTGCTCCTGCTGCTCCGCGCTGAGACGATGTAACACGCGGATATGACGGCCGAAACGCTGATTGATATCGGCCATCATCTTGCGGAATAATGGGCTGTGGCCGGGCATATCGGCCGGACTATAAAGACCTATCCAGTAGTGGATCATCTCGTGGATGATTGTGTCATCAATCTCCTCCTGAGGTAAGTCAAATCGTTTGCTGATACGTATCTTGAAATCTGAATACTCCAGCTTTCCGTTCCACTTACGGTGCTTGCGGAACGCACATACACCCAGGTATGTCTTGGCATTGGTAACAGCCATAGGAGGTTCAGACAGCTTACCGTCAAACATCCGGCGGTTAAACTCCCGGAACTTTTCCTGAACATATGCTATATCAGCCTTCATCAAATTGCAACAACAGGGTATAAAGGTAGCAAATAAATTACACTAGGGACAGACCAGCCGATGATAGGTGGTGCTGAATACGGTTATCTGGCCGTCGTGACGGAAACCCAGACGAGTATAGAGACGGTAAGCGGTGTCATTATCAGGGTCAACGGCTATTGTGGCCAGCAGGATGCCGGATTCATCACGCATGCGGAGCATCTCCTTAATCAATGCAGATGCTATCCCCTTACGGCGATACTGGGGCAGGACGGCAAGTGAGTCCAGATAATATTCACCAGGGCGGGCTTCATCGTCCATATTGGCGTAATCATCACCAACATACATCCGGATCATTGGAAATGTGATGTTACGCATCCTGCTGTATCGGGCCCCGTCATATGCAACCATCAGGCCGGCAGGAACATCATCATAAAGCGCAATAGTAGCGTTACACCAGCTGTAGAGGGTATCTTCACGGCGGCATATCCCAGCCAGATGCTCAATATGCTGCTCATTTGCCTCCTCAATGTGGAGCGCACGCAGCACATTCTCAGCTATGAACCGCGCATCATCCGCCGTAGCTTTCCTTAATGAAATCTGTCCGCTCATTTGATTATGGCAAAAATAGCGAAATAGTAAGAAATGAGTGAAAATAAACCTATTTTTGTAGTATGGAGAACAGGGGCAGGATATACGCGGCTATTGACCTCAAATCATTCTATGCATCAGTAGAATGCGCTGAGCGGGATCTTGATCCGCTTACCACCAATCTTGTGGTGGCCGATGCCTCACGCACTGACAAGACCATCTGCCTGGCTGTATCACCGTCACTCAAGACATACGGCATAGGTGGCCGCGCACGCCTTTTTGAGGTGGTGCAGCGCGTACGTCAGATTAATGAGGAACGCCGCCGTAATGCCCCTGGCCATAAACTTGGCGAGCCTTCAAGCGACAACCTTAAGGTTCTGTCTGACCCTACCGTTGCACTAGGTTACATCACCGCCCCACCCCGGATGGCCCTTTACATGCAGGTAAGCAGCAAGATATACTCCATTTACCTCAAATATGTAGCGCCAGAGGATATTCATGTATATTCAATAGATGAGGTATTCATAGACCTGACGGATTATCTCAGGATACGCAAGTGCACCGCCCATGAACTCACCAGGCAGATGATAAGCGATGTGCTCTCTGAAACAAACATTACAGCTACGGCAGGCATCGGCACCAACCTCTATCTGGCCAAGGTGGCAATGGACATAGTGGCAAAGCATACTGAGGCCGATAAGGACGGCGTGCGCATAGCTGAACTCGATGAGATGAGTTACCGCCGGCAGCTGTGGAATCACCGCCCGCTCACAGATTTCTGGCGCATAGGGCGTGGAATAGCAGCCAAGCTTGAGAGCTACGGTATGCGCACCATGGGCGATGTTGCCCTCTACTCCACATATCCGCAGTGGGAAGAGCAACTGTACAGTCTGTTTGGAGTAAATGCAGAGCTCATCATTGACCACGCCTGGGGATGGGAGCCCTGCACTATGGCAGAGATAAAGGCCTACAAGCCACAGGTAAACAGCATCAGCTCCGGCCAGGTATTGTCTGAGCCTTATGATTTCAAGAAAGGACGCCTCATAGCCAAGGAGATGACAGACTCCCTGGTGTTTGACCTTGTCAGCAAACGTCTTGTCACCGACCGAATAACCCTCTATATAAGTTATGATTCCGGCAATCTGGAACAGCCAGGCATAGAGTATGAGGGCCCCGTAGCAACCGATTATTACGGCCGCAAGGTACCCAAGCCGGCCCACGGTTCAGTTGACCTGAACGGACATACGTCATCATCAGAATACATACTTAAGGCTGTCACAAAGCTGTATAACCGCATTGTCAACCCTAAGCTAACGGTACGCAGGCTTAATGTGACGGCACAGAATGTAATCCATGAGGCCGATGCCCAGCCTCGACAACTGGATATGTTTGGTGAGAACGCGCCCACTGACGGGCGTGAGCGGCGCCGGCAGGAGGCGGTGCTGGCCATACGTAACAAATATGGCAAGAACTCCATATTGCGGGGGATGAATTTTGAGGAGGGCTCTACGGCTCGGGAACGGAACAAGCAGGTGGGAGGACATAAGGCGTAAAAAATTGAGAATTGAAAATTGAGAATTGAAAATTGAAAAAAAGCCATGCGGTGCGTAGCAAGTGAGAAGTAACATAATTTATGGATAAGAGATACGAGAATATTTTGGATATGCCGCACCACACATCGGCCATACATAAGCCTATGCCGCTCTATAACCGGGCGGCACAGTTCTCGCCGTTTGCGGCCCTGACCGGCTATGAATCAGTTATATCGGATGCTGAAGAGCAACATGTGACCAGTATGAATCAACTGAACATTCACAGCGATACAGAGGATATAAATCTGGAAATAAAGTAATTTTGCAAATCATAAAATGATACTTATGAAAGTAAAACAATTACTATCTGTTTTCATAGCAATCGGGCTCACAATAACCTCATGCTCATACAAAAACGCATCATCTGATTCCAGCGGTTTTGTAACGCTGACAGACGTGATTCCCGATGCAATCTTAGAAATCAGATACTTTGGAACCTATAACTTTGTAGGTCAAAGGATTGACGGATATCTGGAACCTACAGCCCTTTTGACTCGCCGTGCAGCAGACAGCCTTAAGGCCGTCAGCGATGACCTTATACGCCAAGGCTATCGGATCAAGATATTCGATGCATACCGTCCGCAATGTGCAGTGGATCACTTTGTCCGTTGGGCTGCCGATATTACGGATACACGCATGAAAAAATATTTCTATCCCGACCTTGACAAATCCGTTCTGTTTGAGCAGGAATATATCATGGAAAAATCAGGCCACACGCGCGGATCAACCGTGGACCTTACGCTGTTTGACATGAATTTGGAGAAAGAGGTTGATATGGGCGGAACATTTGACTGGTTCGGTCATGAGAGCCATCCCGATTACTGCGGAGACCCCACAACCCAGACATATACAGGCGGAGAACTTACTGAGGAGCAGTTCTGCAACAGAATGATTCTGCGCACAGCAATGATAAGTCACGGATTCAAAGCGCTTGACAGTGAATGGTGGCATTTTACGCTCAAGGATGAACCTTACCCCGATACATATTTTACATTCCCTGTCAAACAACTTAAAAGATAACGATACTATCCTCTAATGAAAATCTCAATAGTACAAAATGCCCCGGAGAAAGGTGACTGGAAACAAAACCTTACAGATCTGGATCAGATAATAGGTGGTGGATGCGGTGCAGACATATATGTCCTGCCTGAGATGTTTGCCACCGGACAGTACATTGACCCCGCAGAAGTTGTTCAGACCATGAACAGCCCCATCGTTAACTGGCTGCAGGACAAGGCATCAAAACTGAATGCAGCTATCTGCGGTACGCTGCCCGTAACAGAGAACGGCAGCATATATAACCGTCTCTGCTTTGCTATGCCTGACGGCACAATGACCTGTTATGACAAGCACCATCTGTTTACATACTCCGGTGAGGCCGAGCATTTTACAGCCGGCACAGACCGTGTTGTGGTCAGTTTCAGAGGTCTGAGAATTCTGCTGCTCATCTGCTATGACCTGAGGTTCCCCACATTCAGCCGCAACCGTGATGACTACGATGCCGTTTTCTATCCCGCCAACTGGCCCGATAAGCGCATTCTGGCCTGGGACACCCTGCTCCGCGCCCGCGCCATAGAGAACCAGTGCTATGCCATCGGAGTAAACCGCGCAGGCAGTGACGATTTTGGTTTCTATCCCGGTCACAGTGCAATAATTACCCCATACGGAGAGACTCTCATCCAGACCGATGAACGCCCGCAGATGCTCTCTGCAGACCTTGACATGGAGCGTCTTGCACGCTTCCGCGCCAAATTCCCCGTACTTCAAGACGCTGACAAAAATGAACTCTGATAACAACAACGAACTCTTTCCCATAGTTGATGAGGATGGAAACGTGCTGGGCAAGATACTGAGAGGTGAAGCCCACGATGGCCGTAAGGTGCTCCATCCCGTAGTACATCTGCACCTGTTCAATTCCAAGGGAGAACTCTATCTGCAGCGCCGCCCTGACTGGAAACCCATCCAACCCGGCAAGTGGGACACTGCCGTAGGAGGCCACATCTCATACGGCGAGACCGTTGAGCAGGCTTTCAGGCGTGAGGTAATGGAAGAGTTGGGCATCAGCGTTGAGAATCCCGTCTCCATGGGACACTACGTATTTGAAAGCAAGGTTGAAAAAGAACTGGTCAACGTTTTCAAGACCGTCTATGACGGCCCGGTAAACCCCAATGCCGAAGAACTTGACGGCGGCCGTTTCTGGACCATGCAAGAAATAAAGGATGCCCTTGGAAAGGACATCCTTACACCAAACTTTGAATCCGAGTTCCGCCGCTTCTTTATTTGAATCGGAACTCTAACAGAACAGGATTATCATCATTCTGCTTCTTGAGCTCATCAATGATTTGCTGTGCTAAAGGTGACATCTTGGCGTTCTCATCAATGGCATCCTCACCCAGATTCTCAATGATGGCCACATTACGGTTATCATGACACCCTGTGGGTTCTATATCCATAGCCAGACCGGGTATACGCAAAGACTTGTATGCTTTGGTTCCTGATTCATTATGAACCCAATACAAAAGAGTAACCCCTTCTTCACCAACCAATCCCTTAGGGTAAAAATTCACTCTGAAACTTATCGTGCTTTTATCAACAATGATATTGTAAATATTCTCCAGATAAGGACCATTTATCAGCAATTTTATATAATCACTATTTAAATCCTGAGTAGAAATATCATCGAATGATTCTTCTTTCATATATTTTTCCAGGATCTCACTGTCATTTGAGGCCAACATGAACCGATATACATCAGTTGTTGAATCATTATCAAACGTGACTATCCTGTTTACATAACCGGGAAGACAGAATGACATGTTCTTGGGATTGACATAGAAGACCTGAGGAAAACCAAATATTGTCCTGTGGTAATAACTGTGCTGATTAAGAATGGTTGAGTGGTTCTCAATATCCCACTCGCCCCTATCAGTCAGAATCAAAGACTCGGTGGCGTTGTAACTTTCAAGCTCATCAAGTTTTCTGGACTCATCAATATAGAATCCGTAATACAGCATCTTATCACCCACATTCAGAAGATTCTGGATATCAAAAGTGACATACTGTTTACGTATAAATTTCAGTGTCTTGGCATCATAGACACAGATGAGCGAATCATTACCTATATAAATAAGGTTATCTTTTGCATCGTATGAAAAATCACTCAAATAGGTATACTCACCAGGGCCGCGCCCCAGTTTGTTCAGCACCGCATAAAGATTGTAATTGTCAAAACAGAGTAATTTCTGATTGTCATTGGAACGGGCAAAAGCCTTGTCACCCCAGAACTTTATGCCGCCGATACCGTCCAACGGCTCATCTGATTTAAGAGGTTTTACAACGAAATCACAGGCAATTTCCGTAAGGTCACCCTCATCATAGATTTTTGAATCTGTCAAAACATCAATTTCACCTGGTGATAATGATGCTGAACCTGAACACCCCATTACTGCCACTGCAGACAGTGCAAGCAAAGAATTGAATACTTTTTTCATAATTGAACAAGGAATTATTGATTGTAAAAATTAATGACCACTTCATAGTCACGTCAAAGATAAGCATCTTTTTCAAGAATCTGTTTTACTTTGTATGCATATATTGCCCGATGAAACAAAATTGAACAGATTCGGAACCCTGGCTAAATGTACCATTGGGGTCTGTCCCCTTTGGTACTCTTTTTGAAAATGATACCAAAGGGGACAGACCCCAATGGTACATTTATTGTAGCTTGCGATAATGTATACGCTTGGGTTCTTGGTATCCTAATTGCTTTATTTTGTAGTCCTCATACTCAGAGTACGAGCCCTCATAGAAGACAACCTTGCTGTCTCCCTCAAAAGAGAGAATGTGGGTGCAGATGCGGTCCAGGAACCAGCGGTCATGGCTTACCACAACAGCGCAGCCTGCAAAATCATCCAAGCCCTCCTCAAGAGCACGCAGGGTGTTGACATCGATATCGTTGGTAGGCTCATCAAGCAGCAGGACGTTACCCTCCTCCTTAAGTGCCATTGCCAATTGCAGACGGTTACGCTCACCGCCTGACAGCACACCGCACTTCTTCTCCTGATCGGCGCCGGTAAAGTTGAATCGGCCCAGATAGGCACGCGCATTGATGTCACGGCCGCCCATGCGGATAATCTCGTTGCCGCCGCTCACCACCTGATACACACTCTTCTCAGGATCTATGTCCTTATGTTGCTGGTCAACATATGCAATCTTCACGGTCTCACCTATCTCAAACGTACCCTTGTCAACCTTCTCCAGGCCCATTATCAGGCGGAACAGAGTAGTCTTACCTGCACCGTTAGGGCCAATTACGCCTACAATGCCGTTTGGCGGAAGTGAGAAGTTAAGGTCATCAAACAGCAGCTTGTCGCCGAACGCCTTAGCCACGCCCTTGGCCTCTATAACCTTATTACCCAGACGCGGACCATTGGGGATGAATATCTCCAGCTTCTCCTCCTTAGCCTTGACATCCTCATTCATCAGCTTGTCATAAGAGTTCAAACGGGCCTTACCCTTGGCCTGACGGGCCTTGGGAGCCATACGTACCCACTCCAACTCACGTTCCAGAGTCTTGCGGCGCTTTGAGGCCTGTTTCTCCTCCAGGGCCAGACGCTGTGACTTCTGCTCCAGCCAGCTTGAGTAGTTGCCCTTCCATGGAATACCCTCACCGCGGTCAAGCTCCAGAATCCAGCCGGCCACGTTATCCAGGAAGTATCGGTCATGGGTTACGGCAATAACCGTACCTGCATATTGGTTCAGATGCTGTTCCAGCCACTGTATGCTCTCGGCATCAAGATGGTTGGTAGGCTCGTCAAGCAACAGGATATCCGGCTGTTGCAGGAGCAGTCGGCACAGAGCCACGCGGCGACGCTCACCACCTGACAATACGCCCGTCTTCTGGTCCTCGGGCGGACAACGCAGTGCATCCATAGCCTGCTCCAGACGGTTGTCAATGTTCCAGGCATCGGTTGCGTCAATCATATCCTGCAGTTCAGCCTGGCGGGCCATAAGGGCATCCATCTTATCCTGGTCCTCATAATACTCCGGGAGCTCAAACTTATGGTTCACCTCATCATACTCCTTAAGAGTGTCATATATCTGCTGTACGCCCTCCATCACAACCTCCTTGACGGTCTTGTCGGGGTCCAGCTGCGGTTCCTGAGGCAGATAGCCCACACTGTAACCGGGGCTGAACACCACCTGCCCCTGATAGCTCTTTTCTATACCTGCTATAATCTTGAGCAGTGTTGACTTACCGCTACCGTTAAGGCCGATGATACCAATCTTGGCGCCGTAAAAGAAACTGAGGTATATATCCTTGAGTACCTGCTTGTTGTTCTGAAACTGCTTGCTCACCCCCACCATTGAGAAGATGATTTTCTTGTCATCTGCTGTTGTCTGTGCCATTAATCTATTTGCTTAATTTGAAAAACAAACCAAAGGTATGATAAATCCTCCAATCAGGCAAATCGTGACCCAAAGTGACCCAAAGAAGACAGTCCCTTTTGGGCCAATGAAAAAAATGAGCCAGCTTACTTTGTTTTTTCGCTCGGCTTATATTAACTTCGCGGCGCAAATTTCACAAATCTAATGGTTACAATAGTCCTGGCTGTTACAGCAGTTGTTGCATTCGTACTTTTTCACGACATTTCTGACAGCAACTAAATTAAACAAAGAATAGATCGGATCATATCCGTGACATTTTATGTTTCATCTTATCTTTTGCAAGTCTAACAAGTAAAAGGTGGGAGGATTGTTGTTTTTTGTGTATTAATGTCCATTCCCCGGCATATGCCGAAAAATGTTAAAAAAAGGATATAGTGTAACAATGACTTGAAATGTTACATACCTTTGCGGCCGATATGAGATCAACTAACGCATACTTCTATTACTTTTGGTTTACCAGACAATATGCCGGGTAATTTGTTGTATGCCTACAAATGATAAATAACAGAGAGCCCGGATCAATGATTCGGGTTCTTTTTTTGATATGTAAAACTGACGATAATAAAAACAAAACAATATGATAGCAGTACTTAAAGCAGGAGTCTCAGAGACTCAAAAGAAAAACCTTATAAACTGGATAAAAGGCCAGGGAGTAGATGTTCACATATCAGAAGGTCAGTTCCAGACGGTGATAGGTCTGATTGGCGATACCAGCCGCATAGACCCTGACCTGTTGAGCGGTCTTGACATCATCGAGAGCGTTACCCGCATCAGCGAACCGTTCAAATGCGCCAACCGCCGTTTTCACCCCGCCGATACTATAGTTGAGATTGGTGAAGGTGAAAACAAGGTCAAGATAGGTGGCGGCAACTTTGCAATGATAGCCGGTCCGTGTTCTGTTGAATCTGAGCAGCAGATAACAGAGATTGCCAAGGCTGTGAAGGCATCGGGCGCGACACTGCTGCGCGGCGGTGCATTCAAGCCCAGAACATCTCCGTATGATTTCCAGGGAATGGGTGCCGATGGTCTGGAACTGCTGCGCAAGGCACGCAAGGCTACAGGCCTGCCTATAGTAACTGAGATAATGAGTGAGAAACATCTGGATCTGTTTGAAGATGTTGACCTTATTCAGGTAGGCGCGCGTAACATGCAGAACTTTGAGTTACTTAAGACTCTGGGCCGCACCCGCAAGCCCATACTGCTCAAGCGCGGTCTTTCAAGCACCATCAAGGAGTGGCTTATGAGCGCTGAATACATTATGGCCGGCGGCAATGAGAACATCATTCTGTGTGAGCGCGGTATCCGCAGCTACGATACATACACCCGTAACGTGCTTGACCTCTCTGCCATACCTGTTGTAAAAGAGCTTTCACACCTGCCCATAATTGTTGACCCCAGCCACGCTACAGGTAAGTCACGTCTGGTGCCGTCCATGAGTCTGGCAGCTGTTGCAGCCGGTGCAGACGGTCTTATCATAGAGGTACACAATGACCCGGAGCACGCCCTGTGTGACGGTGCTCAGTCACTCACTCCGACACAGTTTGATGAAGTGGCAAAGAAGGTTAAGGCCCTTAAAGAGATCGTATGATTAATTGAAAATTGAAAATTGAGAATTGAAAATTGAAAATTGGGAATCGCGACAAAAATCAAAAACGAACTTTTTAATTGAAAAATGATTGTAGGAGTAGTAGGATTAGGATTGATAGGCGGCTCACTTGCCAAGACATACAAGGAGGCCGGCTGGACGGTCTATGGTTTTGACCTGAACGAGTCAATAAGCCGTTTTGCCGAGCTTGAGGGCACTCTTGATGCCGTACTTGACGCCAAGAACATAAAGAAATGTGACTTGATACATATAGCAGTCACCCCTGATGCCGCCTGCAAATGGATTGAAAAGCACGCTCCTGAGATATCCAATAGTACGGTAGTGATTGATGATTGCGGAACCAAGCGCAAGATAGTGGAGTGCGGAATGAAGGCCGCCGCCAAGTACGGATTCACATACGCCGGCGGACATCCTATGGCCGGGACACATCTGTCAGGCTACAAGAACTCACGCGCCACGATGTTCCAGAACGCATCAATGATAATCATCCCGCCCACTCACGATGATATCCAGCTGCTGGATCACATCAAGAGTCTTTTGGAGCCAATGCAGCTCAAGCGCGTGGTATTCACTACTCCTGAGCAGCATGACAGCATGATAGCATTCACGTCACAGCTGGCGCATGTGGTATCAAACGCCTACGTCAAGAGCCCATCGGCCCAGCAGCATAAGGGCTACAGTGCAGGCAGTTTCCGTGACCTCACGCGCGTGGCCTGGCTCAATGAGAATATGTGGACAGAGCTGTTCCTTGAAAACAAGGACAACCTTCTGCGAGAGATACATACCCTGATTGACAACCTCACGCAGTACGCCAATGCCATGGAGGCCGATGATGCCAAGACATTGTGCGCGCTGCTGCGTGACGGACGCATTGCCAAGGAACTTTCAGAAAAATAGATATGGCTACCCCCACCCTAATCACAGTCCATGCCTCAGGCACGTATGACATACTGCTCACCAAGGGCAGCCTGAGCAACATAGGCCAGGCTCTTAAAGAGCGTTTCAAGCCCTGCACCATAGCCATACTGAGTGATGACAAGGTGTTCCCGCTATATGGAAAGACCGTAACCGGTTCACTTGAGGCAGCAGGTTTCAAGACCGTAAGCCACGTGATAGCCAACGGTGAGCAGAGCAAGACGCTGGATAACGTGACCGCATTCATAGACTGCATGGTCAAGGCTCAGATAACACGTACGGATATGGTGCTGGCACTGGGCGGCGGCGTGGTAGGTGATATGGCCGGATTCGCAGCCGCCATATATCTGCGCGGCATTCCATACATTCAGGTACCCACCACACTGCTGGCTGCCGTTGATTCATCAGTAGGCGGAAAGACAGCGGTTGATATCAGCGCCGGCAAGAATCTGGTGGGAGCTTTCCATCAGCCAGCGCTTGTTTACCTGGACACTGAGACTCTAAAGACACTTGACCCCGCAGTGATGCGTGACGGATTTGCTGAGGTAATCAAGTACGGCGTCATACTGGACCGCAAGCTGTTTGATACGGTTGCCCTGCCCGGCTCATTTGACCTTAAGGAGGTGATAGCCCGCTGCATAGAGATAAAACGCGATGTGGTTGAGGCCGATGAGTTTGACCGCGGTATGCGCGGCCTGCTCAACTTTGGACATACATTCGGGCATGCCATTGAGAAGCTGAGCGGATTCACCATTACCCACGGCAGTGCTGTGGCCCGCGGCATGATCATTGCCGCAAAGGTGGCTAAGGTTTACGGATTCACGGATTTTACGGAAACCATAACTGATGTGGTAAGGAATTACGGATTTGAGACTGCATGCCCCTACTCTGCCGATGAACTCTACAGCGTAATCCTATCAGACAAGAAACGCAGCGCGGGTGACATCACTCTAGTACTGCCACGTGAGATAGGTAAATGTACGCTTGAGAAGATGCCTGCCACACAGGTTCTTGAACTGATGAAAAAAACCGGATTATGACACTCTCTGTATCAGGAACACCGTCAGGAAACGTGCAGGTGCCGCCATCAAAATCAGTGGCACACCGCATGCTTATATGTGCCGCCCTGTCTGATAAGCCCTGCACAATCATCTGCCGTGGTATAAACCGCGATATGGAAGCTACCGCAGCCTGCCTGAACGCTCTTGGCGCAAACATTATTTACGCTGACGGCAAATTCAGCGTAAATCCGATAAGTGAGGTAAAAAAAGGTGCACTGCTGGACTGCGGAGAGAGCGGTTCCACGCTCAGATTCATGCTACCCGTAGCAGCCGCACTCGGTGCTGATGCCGTATTTACCGGACAGGGCCGTCTGCCGCAGCGCCCGCTATCACCCCTCTATGAGGAGATGACAGCACACGGGGTAAGCATGTCAGAGAACGGTCACATGCCGCTTACCTGTCATGGAACTCTACCCGCAGGCACATACACTATTGACGGCGGCGTATCCTCACAGTTCATATCAGGACTGCTCATGGCTCTCCCGCTTACCGGCGGAGACTGCACCATAAACATTACGGGAAAACTTGAGAGCGCATCATACATAGATCTTACCCTGAACGCGCTGAAACAGTTCGGGATTGAGGTAAAGGCTACCGGGCAGGGTTACCGCATACCCGGTGGACAGAGGTACGCCACACCTGACGGACCGGTTGCTGTTGAGGGTGACTGGTCTGCTGCCGCATTCTGGCTTACAGCAGGTGCAGCAGGTGCCAAGCAGGTAAGCTGTACAGGACTGGACTACGAGCATTCAGCTCAGGGTGACCGCCGCATCGTGGATGTACTGCGCCAGATGGGGGCTGACATATCCGCCACTGCAAACAGCGTCACAGCCCGCCCGTCAAGACTGACGGCCTCACAGATTGATTGTGCCGATATCCCTGACCTTGTACCGATAATGGCGGTTGCTGCCTCCACAGCGCAAGGCACTACCGTATTTGACAACATCAGGAGACTGCGCATCAAGGAGAGTGACCGCGTAAGATCCATCCTGGAACTGCTGTCAGGAGCAGGCATATGCGCATACGCCACTGACAACACCCTTACAGTCACAGGAGGTCCTGCCAGAAGTTTTACATATGATCCGTCAGGTGACCACCGTATGGCTATGGCAGCAACCGTGCTTGCATCGGTCAAGAACATAAGGGTTACCATCAAGGACGCTGAGTGTACGGCTAAGTCCTACCCCGCGTTCTTTGATGACTTCAATGCATTGGGAGGCAATTTGAGAATTGAGAATTGAGAATTGAGAATTGAGAATTTTTGGAGCAGCGAGAGGAGAGACTAAGCTCGCTTAGGCTATCCCGAGTCGTGACAAAAATCATGGAACGAAGTGACATAATTGAGAAATAACAAAGCCAAAGTTAAGAATATGGACCTTACAGACTACAGAAAACAGATTGACAACATTGACGATGAGATATGCCGTCTCTTCGCCGAGCGTATGAATGTGGTGAATGAGATAGGTGAATACAAACGCACTCACGATGTCCCGGTAAGCAGCAGTTCACGTGAACGTGAGGTACTGGCGCGCATATCAAAACAACTGCCAGAAGACCTTGAGGATTTCGGGCGCGTACTATACCGCTCGATATTTGACATAAGCAAGGCGTATGAGGCCATGTACAAGGAAAAGGACTCCCCACTCTACAAAGCCATATCAAACCTTATCAACGCCGATCCGGCTCCGTTCCCCAAGCGTGCGGTAGTAGCCTGCCAAGGGCGTGAGGGCGCATACTCACAGATTGCCGCCGAGAAGCTGTTTGAGGTTCCGGAGATAATGTTCAACAACACCTTTGAGGGTGTAATCCGAATGGTCACTGACGGTCTGTGCGAGTATGGCATTCTGCCTATTGAGAACTCCACCGCCGGTTCCGTGAATGAAATCTATGACCTACTGGTAAGATATAATGTGCATATAGTACGCAGCACCCGCGTGCGTGTTGACCACCAGCTGCTGGCAGCCAAGGGAACCCGTTTCCAGGACATCAAGACCATCTACTCACATCCGCAGGCCATAGGCCAGTGCTCACATTTCCTGGCTGCGCTCAAGGATGTTGAGATAATTCCGTTTGACAACACCGCTATGGCTGCCCAGAAAGTGGCCAAAGACCCCAACCGGACATCGGCCTCAATATCATCAAAGAGCTGTATCAGCCTCTATAACATGGAGGTGCTGGCAGAAGATATTCAGAACTTTGACAGCAACCACACCCGCTTTATCTGCATAGCCAAGAATGCACGCATATACCCCGGTGCCAACCGCACCAGTATCATGATGGTTATGTCACACAAGCCCGGAACGCTGTTCTCTGTGCTGAGTAAGTTCAATGCCACTGGAGCCAACCTGGTCAAGCTGGAGAGCCGCCCCATCCCGGGCCGCGACTTTGAGTTCATGTTCTACTTTGACATTGAACTCTCCATCTATGACAAGAAATTTGCTCCGCTCATAAGCGAGCTTGACCACTGCGGCGAGCAGTTCAAGTACTTTGGTACATACCAGGAAATAGTATAATTTTACGGCATGAAAAAGATTCTAGTCATAAACGGGCCCAATCTCAATATGCTGGGACTGCGTGAGCCGACCATCTACGGCAACCGTGATTTCAAGGCTTTGCTGACCTACATAAACGATGCTGCCGCCAATCTGGGCCTGCAGGTTGAGTGCTTTCAGTCAAATCATGAGGGAGCCATAGTGGATTGCATACAGCAGGCATACGGCGTGTTTGACGGCATCGTAATCAACCCTGCCGCATATACGCATACCAGTGTCGCCATACTCGATGCCCTGAAAGCGGTCTCTATCCCTACCGTTGAGGTGCATCTGAGCGATGTGTCGGAGCGCGAGGAGTTCCGCCACCACTCTTACGTATCGCTTTATGCTTCCAAAACCATAATGGGAAAAGGATTTGAAGGATATCGCGAAGCATTAGAGTATTTTGTATGAGCATTTGGTAAGCCCTTATTACTTTTTTTAGGAATGCATCCCATCTTTAAGGAACGGGATGCATTTTTTATGTGGCAAACCATATATAAATAATATATTTATTATTTTTGCACACATTAACACATCAGATAGAACAAATTATAGTGATATGAGAAGATTGAGTTTAATGATTATAGCTGCCTTTTCTTTTGCAGCGTTTACATCGGTTTCACTGACCGCCTCGGCACAAAACGCCAAAAAGCCCAATTGGATAACCAAGGCACCTACTGTCAAGGATACTTATGTAGGCATTGCAAGCGTATCCAAACGCTCCATGAATCCGGACGGTGAAAGTTCTGACAATTCATCCGTGCAGATGGCATCATCCATAATCGTTTCCCAGCTTTTCTTTAATGACAAATACAAAGAAAGCGGTAAGAAAGAGGCTCAGAAAAAGATCCTGGGCTCACTCCACCTGGCTGTTGATGCCAATTCACTCTTGGGTAAGCTCATTATGAAGGGAGCCTATCTGACATCTTTTGATGACGTTTTCGTGGAAAATGTATTAAACACCCCGCTGTTCAAGCTGCAAGGCGAATGGGAGGATGATGAGGAATACTGGTGCTACTACACCATAACTGAAAAGGACTATCAGGCACGCATGGCAGCTTTTGAGGACAGCATATGCAACCAGGCTGAGACCATGTGGAAACTTGGCATGTCATATCAGCAAGAAGGATTGTTATATTCCGCGGCCAAAACATATTCTCAGGCACTTGATCTGGTACATCCGCTTATCTACACCCAGCACATGGTAAAACATGACTTTGAAAATGTTGACCTGTTCATGAGTCTTTACAACAGTTATATTCATGTTTACGATGACATAAAGATTTCATGCTCCACCAGTGAGATTCCAGCCGTAGCGGGTGAAGCCGTTCCTTCTACATTCACCGTAAAAGTTGACCAGAAAGGGGTTCCCGTTCAGAAAGTAGGCGTTATCCTTGATTATGAAGGAACTACTGACGGCAGTCTCATCACAAATGAGAACGGTGAAATAACATTCTCTATCGTCAAGGCCACCGATGAACCGCAGCAGCTCATTTCATTCTCAATTGACAAAGAGGGGCTGTATGACCTGCCAGAATCATATGTATTCTCTCAGCTTACCGAGAGGTCCGATAATTTCGGTACAGCAGAGATCAACGTCAAGTTATTTGACCCCACCAATTACATCTACCTGAATTTCAACCCATCTGATTCAGCTACTGAGAAAGCCGTCAACGAGTTGATCAGTGCACGCAAAGACCTGACCATTGTCAAGGATAGAAAGAATGCCGATCTCATCCTTGATGCAAGGCTTGCCTCTCTGCTCCAGCAGCAGTCTGACCCCAAGGCAAAATGGCCTATCAACCAATTCTCAACATCGCTTCTCATTACTGTCGATGAGAAATCATCAGGTAAAGAACTCTTTAACTTTGAAATAAAAGATTTCCAGTACCTGGCTCCGACCAGTCTGTCAAGAGAAAAGGTTTTGCATTCATCTGCCAAGGAGATGTCACGCCAACTTCTGCGTGAGTTCCCTGATAATTTCAAGTCATTCAGCTATGACAAGCGTGCTCTTGTCTGGTCAACGCTCAAATAACCATTTGCTATGAAAAGGCTGACTATTGTTCTGATATTGTTTATGCTGCTAGCCAATGGTGCCGCCGCCCAGATGACGCGCGGCCAGTTGCTGCGTAAATATTACCAGATAACACAGTTGCACAATAGTGGCAAGGACGCAGAGGCTATAGCCCTGTGTGAAGAGATTACCGCACAATACCCCAAACTGCCCGACACATATCTGCGCATGGCTCAGATATATGATGAAGGCGGTGAAAGTGAGATGGCACTTGTGATGTACCGTACCTACGCCAGCCTGGAGATGAATGACCGCAAACTTGCCGAAACAGCTCCACGCATGAAAGAGCTGGAGGAGAAACTGGGTGCCAAGAGTTTTGAGCAGCAGGAACAGGAGGCTTTCGATAAGCTGATAGCCGAGACTGCCGTCAAGGAGCAGGAGAAGGTGCCGGAGCTGATTGTTGAAACATCCCAGCCAGCAATTACCAGCAGTGCCACATCATTGTTTGACCTTTCTACTCTGATAACATCGGCCAACACCAAGGAGCCTGAGCCGGAACCGGAAGATGAAGAGCCGTCTCAGCCGGAAAACAGCCAGGATGCATCACCGGAACCGGAAGGAGGCCAGGATATTTCACTGTTTGACATATCTGCTGTTGATTTCAGCAATTCCGTAAAAGAAGATGAGCCGAATGTGCAACCGGAGCCCGAGCCGGAACCGGAACCGGAAATTACGCAAGAGGTCCAATTGGAGGCCGATAACATATTTGAAAAAGTCTCTGAAAAAGAAGAGAAACCTGACTGCAACTCCCCATATCTCTTCAGCCGGCATCCAGATGTAATTGAAGGGCTTCAGCTCAATCGGAACGCACAGTACAACGCCAAGGTTACGCCCAAACGCACTTTTGACTCCAAATCAGAGCTTATGGGAAAATGGGTGTCATCTGTTTTCAGTGCTGAGAGCGGACGTGAATTCGTAATCCTGGACATTGACCAGATGGGCAACAGCTTATCGGTGATGATCAATGAGGAGTCAGGTCTGTTCCTTGACAAGAGAAACAGCATGTTCAAGACTTCATGGAATGCAGTAAAGAGTATCTGGTCCAGTGACGGTGCTGATTTTGATGCATCGGAACTTATAGGCTGCGCTTCACGAGGCGACTATTCTGACGAGAGTTTTGATTTCACGTTCTCACTTAAGAAAAAGGACAAACCTAATGTGGCTACCATAGGACGTGATATTATGGACGGTCTCTCTCTGTTCATTCCATTCGGAGGACTGGCCAGCCGCATAGGCAGCACACTGCTTAACTTTGCCGGACGCAAGATATCAAACGAGAAATTCCAGACTACAATCAATTTCTCCCTCAAGAGTGTTACGGAAAATGTTTTGGCATGCAATTACATTGTAAGCGAGAAGCACACTTCAGCAGACGGTTCACGTGACATGGTTATAGAGGAACGCAGTTTCCATTTATACCGTGTTCCTGATTCATACAAACCGTATTCATACAGTTCAAATGTTCAGGAGAACGCCCTGTACCGTGCCATGTACACCAAACTGGAGAAAGAGACGATTACAGACCCTGACAAACTGTTCCCTCTGGCATATATGAGTTATTACGGTGTGGGTATGGGCAAGAAAGCTGATGAACTTGACCGTCTTTCAAAGGCCATTGTCCAGATGCAGAAACTTGCTGACCATGGTTGCCTTAGAGCAAGCGCCTGGCTTATACCGGTCTATTACAATCTGTCAATAGATGAGAAGCACTACCCCATGCGCATACAACGCAAGAAATTCCGTGACCTTTCAGATAAGCAGATGAGTACCATGCTTATGGCATATAATCCATATGTGTATGGTCTCAACGGAGATATTCTGGCAAGTGGCAATTCAGATCCCGAGGAGATTGCCGCAGAGTATGAGAAAGGTGCTGAGGAGGATGACGCATACTCACTCTATCGTCTGGGTATGGCTTACAAGGAAGGTGTCATAAAATCACGTGATCTGGAAAAGTCATTGGAATATTTACGCAAATCGGCCGATAAAGGTTACGCTGATGCCTACTGGCAGCTGGCACTTGCCTACAAGAGCGGTTTGGGAGTCTCATCTGATTATAACCAATACATACATTTGCTATTCCAGGCTATTGATGCCGGTTCAATCGAGGCTGTTGATGAGTTGAGCGTTGCATTTTTCTGGGGTATAGGCGTTAAGCGCGACGTGGATATGGCACAGCAGACCAGACGTAGTTATTTCTATCTCAAGAACAACGTTTGGCGTGATGTCCTTGCACTTTACGGATTCCCAAATATCTGATAAGACAATGAGGAGACTGAAATATATATTCATTACTATAATTCTGACGCTCACGGCTGCAGTATCTGCGCAAAACAAGATTGAGATCAAAACGCCTGAACGGATTGCCAGGATGCTGGAAAGCATGCCTGTGAGCAACATACCACAGGCTGGTCAGTTCCACTGTTCAGAACTGAGCAGTACACTTATGTTCTACACTGAGGCTGAAGCCGGCGTGACTATTCAGTTGGGAGCCCGTCTTTTTTCCACTGCTTTGCGTAAGGAATATGATCCTGTCATTATCAGTTTCATAGAGCGTCTCTGGGTTGAGCTGCTATTGCGCAAGACCACAGCTTCGCAATCAAGTCTGCTTAAGGAATACAGTGTCCGCATAGTTCTGGGAGGTTATCCGTTAGGTTCCGGCAGTTTCAAGCAGCTAAGCCAGGCTCTTGATGTCATAAACTCTCTGGCATCATTCTCCATCACCACCGGAGGTAATGAGATAGATGTATTCATGAAAGACCAGGCCGGGACAACACTTCATATCTACATTCCCGCCAGCCGCGACCTGCTGTTCCAATATGACAAGAAAGAGCATGAGGAAAGATTTATCAGGGATATAACCGAATCAACTGTTTATTACAAACAGAACGTACCGGAATTGATTGACCCCACCCTTACCTCGAACGGTCTGATTGCCACCGGAGGTGAATGCTATATGATTGATTCTCTAAGGAATGATGTATTCTGGACCAAGAACAACAAAATTCTATGGGATGCCAAATCCTTCCCTGAAGAGTCTATGCGAAACATTCTGATGGGGGCGGCGGAAACCGGACGTCTGGCAGGTATGTTCCTGGATGTAACACCTCACACCTATAACAAGGAGATAAAGAAGTTCAAGATTCAGTTGAACCTTTTCCTGGGTTATATACAACAACAGGGATTCCGTCTCTACACAGGAAACATGGGACGTAACGGAGATAAGTGTCAGTGTCTGCTGGCCATGTATCATCCTGTTTACAATTACCTGCATCTATTGTCTGTAAGTTTCACCCCAGCCCAATTGGAATCTGCCGGAGAAACTGTAATAAAGGCTGACCTTTCGACATTTATTCCACAACATAATATTAAAAACCTGTTTCAAGAAAAATAACGGACTATTATGAAAATACAGAATTTCCTAATTACGGCAGCACTGGCAATATTCACAGTGACAGCCAATGCACAACTGGACGTTGTTCGTTTCAGTGTACAGGATGGTGTTTCAGATGCCACCCTGAAATCCGGAATTGAAAAGAGCACCTCAACGCTTCTTTCTGTCCTTAACTCTACAGTGATAGCAGGCAGGGCAAAGGTCAAACTCGAGAAAGAAGAAGAATCAGTGTTTACCAAGGATGGACGTAAATGCCTGGATGAGATGTGGGCATCAAGTGCAATGATGTGCCCTGTATCACAAATAACAGAGAAATGCATCTCCATGCAGGACGGCTCTGTCCAGGTACGCAACATTCCTATCACCATGCTTGCTGCAGACCCTGAAACCTGTGAGCAGGAACTTGTAATCTGCTTTAACCAGCAGGGACAGATTGACAACATCATGGTAGCACTTGAAGAGCACCGCTATCTGGATGTCATCAACGCACAGATAAGCGTCAAGGATTTTCACCGTCGTCAGGCCATAATAGATTTCGTTGAGAATTTCCGCACCGCCTATAACCGCAAGGATATTGATTACATCAACAACGTATTCAGTGACAATGCCCTTATCATTACAGGCAAGGTAGTCAAGATTGACAAGAAGAAACAGGACCTTACAGCCCAGTCACTTAACAATGAGCAGATCCAGTATCAGAAATCAACCAAGGAGGAGTATATAACCAACCTGAAGAAATGCTTCAAGAACAACAGCTACATAAACCTCATCTTTGATGATATTGAAGTAATGCGTCATCCCAAACGCGATGATATTTTTGGCGTTACCCTGAAGCAGCACTGGAATTCATCCAACTATTCAGATGTAGGTTATCTGTTCCTCATGATCAACTTTGAAGATGAACTGAACCCAAGCATACAGGTACGTACATGGCAGCCGGAAAAGTATAATGGCAAGCCTCTGCCACGTGACGAGGTATTCTCACTCGACATGTTCAGCATCTGATATTTATAAACCATCAACAAGATATTCATTATGAAAACATACGCTAAAGCCATTGTAGCGCTTACCGCGATGATATCATTCAGCGTAGTGAATGCGCAAGAGCAGTTCAAGAACCTGATAATAACGAATATTACTCCTGAGCTCAGTGTCTATCCGTGCGGTGATCGTCATGAGGCGCAGGTTATCATACGTTGCCAAGAGCCTTTTGATCTGGTGCTATCATCAAATACAGACACAAAACTGGATCTGACAGTCACTACTGAAGGACCGGAGAAAGTGTATAGTATAGTATTCAAGACCAAGGAGGAGGGTACTTCATTCAAGGGCCGCCAGCTTACCGTTGTGGCAGAAGGATTCAAAAAGCATTATATTCCTCTTAACCTTAGTGACAAGGAAAAACTGGAATTCATGGTGACAGACCCATACTCAAAGTTACGTTCACTTTTCTACACTGCAACAGAAGCTGGTGTAAGCCTTATGAGTGAAGGTATGTATGACGCGGCCATTGACCAGTTCAATATAGCAAAGCAGTGTCCTGAGTTTCCGGAAACGCCCAACCACTTGGATGAATATATTGAGAAGTGTGATTCACTCAAGATATGGACTGCAAAGGCTGCTGCATATTCTGCCAATGAAGACTATTTCAATGCACGTCTCATTTATATGAAGATGATGACTGAGAACCCTTCATGCAATCTTATCCGTAACTTATATTCTGATGCAAACGAGAACTACAATCGTGTCAGCAAGCACGACATTGATGTAGCTCAAGCCTACTTTGATTCCAAGCGTTATGAGGAGGCACGTGAGCTCTATGAGCACGCCATCGCCCAGAACAACCCTCAGTCTGCACTTGCTGGCACAAACCTGGCACTTATCCAGCTTAAGCGCTACAAACAGGATAACCACACACGTTCCGTATCATATATTTACAACAAGGATTGCAATATCGGCATTATGTTCGCCGGACTGAAACCAGACAAGAGCGGCGGATATTTCTCATTCGGTTTTGAAAAAGGCTGCATTGACCTGCTTTCAGGGAATCTTGATCCTATAACCACTGATTTCAAACCATCAGAGCCCATGTATCAGGCAATGATCAGCGCCGGTTGGACCATGAGGTTATATACCCAAAGCGATGAGATCTATATACCTAAGGTATGGATGCTGCTATCTCCGTTCGGATATTCAATCGGTGGTTTCTACTCTAAGATAGAAGTTACTGATGAAAACAACAATAAGACCTTTGATGAAGATTATCATCTTATGCACGTATTGGCACCGGAGGTTGGCATAGCAGTACGTATGTGGCGTGTCATACTCAGTTATCGCTTCCAATACCGTTATGTGATTAACAAACAAACTCCTACATCCGATAATTTAGGGAACGCCAAAAACCTGTTTGGTATAGGCTTCTGCTGGTAAAAAAATGCTTGAAATAAAAGAGGTCCTTACAGACAAGGACAAGAAGAAACTGTTCAAGTTTCCCATAGACTTGTACAGAGATTGTGATATGTACGTGCCCGTGCTCATCGGTGATGAAATGGACACATTCAATCCAAAGAAAAACGGAGCTTACAGCTATGCTGACAGCCGCTTATGGCTGGCATGGCGTGACGGCAAGATTGTGGGGCGCATAGGTGCAATTCTGAACCGTGCAGCAAATGAGAAAGATAATGTAAAGCAACTGCGTTTTACACGTTTTGACTTTATAGATGACTTTGAGGTTTCAAAAGCGCTGTTTGATACCGTCGTAGCCTGGGCGCGTGAGCTTGGCATGACAGAGCTGGTGGGTCCGTTAGGGTTCTCCAACTTGGACAAGCAAGGTATGCTGGTAGATGGATTTGACCAGCTTGACATGTACATCACGCTCTATAACTACCCCTACTACATAGATCACATGGAGCGTCTGGGACTCACCAAGAAGTGGGACTGGACTGAGACCAAGGTCATTGTACCTGATCGAGTACCGGAAAAGATGGACCAGATTGCAGCCATCTCCGAGAAACGTTACGGTTACTCCATCAAGAAGTTCCGTAATATGAAAGAGGTACGCCCATACATACGCAAGGCCATGCAGATTATCAACATAGCATTTGCCAAGTTGCACGGTGTAGTGCCTCTGTCCGACAAGCAGATTGACAACATGGAGCATCTGATTGCACTGGTAGGCCGTCCTGAATATTCACTCATGGTTCAGAACCAGCAGGGCGAGCTTGTAGGATTCGGATTCATAGCACCTTCTATCAGCCGCGGCATACGTGCCAGCAAGGGCAAACTTGGACTGTTTTCTGCACTAAAAGTCTTAAGTGACCTCAATGATCACCGCCATATAGATTTCTACATGATAGGCGTACGTCCCGAGGACCAGAAGAAGGGCGTAGAGTGCATCATCCTGCGTGAAGGCATCATTGCCATCCAGTCACACGGCGGCATAGACTGCCAGACCGGCCCCATGCTTGAAGACAACGCCAACGTCCAGAACATCTGGAAACACTTTGAGCACTACACCCATCGCCGCCGCCGCTGCTGGACCTACCAGATTTAGGGGCACAAAGGGGACGGTTCTTTTTGTGCCCATTTTGCCAAGAGAACTTTTGAGGTATCAGTATCTGAAACTACGCAGAACTATCAGTTTGGGGAGACAACACCTCCAGGCTACTACGAACCCCTCCAGACCCTAAACGTCGAACTCGTCCTCATCGCCCCCTACGGGGTCGAACGTTCCTCAAACATGCGCCGTTCTTAACGGGATCTTCCGTGGGTTCTCCGCTTACGCCTTCCGGTAATGCTCCCCAAACTGATAGTTCTGCTTCTGCAAATAGGAAACTCCGATACCTCAAAAGTTCTGCGCACCTTGAAATAATTTCACAAGGGCACAAAAAGAACCGTCCCCTTTGTGCCCCTCCGATCAAATCGCTGTAATTCTGTAAACGAACTCACTGCTCTTTCCTGCATCCAGGCGGTTTATATAGTCGCGGCCGGAGATATCCCCATCATATCCCTGATAGTCACAACGCCCCATCCAAGGTTCAATGCAGACAAAAGGTGCGTTCTTCCCGGGCGGTGACCACAACCCCCACACCGGTGCATCCTGAGTCTCAACGGCAATATACGGATTGCAATCCTTATCATAGAGTATCACCTGGTCTATCTGATGCTCCTCCAGCACCAATGCATCATTTGCAAAGAGGCTCGGAGTAATGGGCAGCATTGCATCGCTGTCCAGTTCCATCATACAGGCGCTGTCACTGCGGTAACCTTCAGGCGTCAGTTTGCCAATAATGAGCTGGCTGACAGGCTCCTCACCTGATGTGAGGCGGAAGTATCCGTGTATAAAATCATCCTTACTGAAATCCCTGTAATTGAATCCCGGATGCGCACCTATCTGGAAATACATTGCATCCTTGCCTGGGTTCTTGATGCGCCACTCCACAACAAGAGTGTTATCCTCAAGGCGGTATGTAGCCTCAAGGCGGAAGGGATACGGATAGACTTGGAGTGACTGCTCATCGGACTCAAGACAGAGCACTACGCTCTCCTTGTCATGGCACAGTACCTTGAATTCACGGTCACGGGCAAATCCGTGCTGCGGCAGATGATAGGTCTTATCCCCTACTCTGTACTCACCGTTCCACACTTTGCCCACTATCGGAAACAACATAGGTGCATGACGGCCCCAATACTCTTTATCGGCAGTCCATATAAGTTCTTCATCGCTGCCCTGTTTCTTAAGGCTGGTCAGTTCAGCTCCGTGCAAATCAATCACGGCGCTCAGGTGTTCATTCTCTATAATCATAGGTCAAGTAATTACAATGCGAATATAGCGTTTTTGGGCGGTTTTTTATACTTTTGCCTGAAACCTACTGACCAAAAACAATCACAATGAAAAGAATAATACTTGTTATCGCACTGTTTACGTGCGCCTTATCATACGCCCAGCGTATGAATGTGCTTGAGGAGGTAAAGGCCAATCCCCAGAAATCCTATGGCACAGACTATCCCTATACTTTCGATGCCCCCGCCCTGACCAAGTCACCCAAGGGTTACAAGCCTTTTTATATAAGCCATTACGCACGTCACGGCTCACGTTATTATTGGAACAACTCACTCTATCTGGAGCTGGACACCATCATGACTGAGGCTCATGAGAAACACCTGCTCACCCCCGACGGTGAAAAGTTCTATGAGCAGTACAAGGCGCTCTACCCTGAGTTCATGGCCGGCATGGGCGAGCTTACACGTGTGGGTTGGGACCAGCACCAGGGCATTGCCCGCAAGATGTATGAGAGCTTCCCGGAGGTATTCAAGAAAGGCGGTACAATCCGTGCCATCTCCTCCACTACGGGCCGATGCATCATCAGCATGAGTGCATTCTGCCAGGCTATGGTACAGTGCAATCCCAAGATTGACATCTATGAGCAGGCATCCAGGGCTACCCTTCCCGCTGTCAAGCCCGATGCAGATGATAACCCTTACCGTGTCAGTGCTCCCCGTGCCAGAGCTGAACTGGACATGACCAATTTCAACCCCGAGACTCCGGAGGTGGCATCAAACGATGAGATTGTTGCACGCCTTTTTACAAGTACTGAGGGCCTTTCACGCAGTTCACGCCGCATCTACAGCAACCTCAAGAACCTCTACACCTCACTGCCAAGTATCGGCCATGAGGAGCTATTGGTAGGACTCTTCAAGCCCGAGGAACTTACCGCTAACTGGGAGCGCAACAACCTGAACTCATACCGCAACTGGTACAGGGACATTAACGTTATGAAACCCATCGTGCAGGATATTCTTGAGCAGGCCAAACTGGTCATTGACGGAGAGTGCAATGACATTGCATCCCTGCGCTTTGGCCATGACACCAACCTGGGACCGCTCAACATCATCATGGGTATCAACATGCCTAAAGGCGGTGTGACCGATGCCAGCCAACTCAAGTACTATTTCCAGGACTTCCAGATAGGCAAGGCTGCCAACCTGCAGTTCATCTTCTACAAGAGCAAGAAGAACCCCGAGATTCTGGTCAAATGCCTGCAGAACGGTTACGAGGCATCACTCCCGCTTGACACTGACAACTACCCCTACTACAAGTGGACTGACTTCTACAATTATTACAGCTCCCTCATTGCAGAATAACGCATTGGGGACGGTTCTGTTCGCGTAGGGGACGGTTCTGTTTGCGAACAGAACCGTCCCCTACGCGAACAGAACCGTCCCCAATGCGTCAAATGCAACAGTTTTGCAGCGCTTTTTTCTTGAATGTGGTAATGTAAGTGCGGATATTTGCAGCAGAAACAAAAAAGATATGATAAAAGCGTTGTTCTCAATTGTTCTGTCAGGCTTGGTGCTGTCTGCAAATGCAGCCGATGTAAAAGTCAAGTATGCACACCGTAAGCATGAGAGCGTGGACCTGGGGCTTTCTGTCTTATGGGCTACGACAAATGTGGGTGCCAAAAATCCGCAGGATTACGGCAATTATTTTGCTTTCGGAGAGACTGAGCCTAAGGATATGTTCACCGAAAAGAATTTCAGATTCGGTTCTCAAGGCATGATACTCACCGAGAGATATGACAGTACCAAATTTGATAAATACGGCACCACGGTTCTTGATGCCGTTGATGATGCTGCCGCCGCAAATTTGGGCAAAGGTTGGCGAATGCCCACAAAAGCTGAGAAAGAGGAGTTGATGGCCTGCAACTGGGAATGGATGACTGTTGACGGTGTATATGGGGCAAGGATAACCAGTAACGTGCCGGGATATGAGGACCGTTCAATCTTTATCCCGGCAACAGGTTTTCTGGATGGAAACGAACCTGTTGACGAGGGGGAACGTGTGGTGCTTTGGACAAGCAGTCTGTTCAGGTATGGTACCACTCTCCATTACGGAAATAAATCGGAGAAACTTAAGAACAATCCGCGGATGACCGTTTATTACGGTATGACGGTAAGGCCTGTCCGCCCTTTGGATGACGGTGGGCTGGAAAGTATTTCAATTGATGCCGGTTCAGGCCCGTTATTGGTAGGCGGTAAGCGAGTCTTAAAGCTCAACACAACTCCATTACGCAACATATGGCCGGAGAAAGTGAGTTGGAGCAGTTCAGATACCAATATTGTAAGAATAACCGAGCCGGGTGAGATTATGGCTGTCGGGGTTGGCTCCTGCCGTATAACCGCGCAGTACGGTTCAATGACCGCCCATTGTGATGTTACGTCAGAGTTTATTGAGCCGGTCCCGGTTAATCTGGGCCTGAGTGTGCAATGGGCGAACCTGAATGTGGGAGCATCATCCCCTGATGAGGTGGGCTCTCATTTCAAATGGGAACAGACACAGTGGCTGCCATTTTACATGGAAAGGGGGTGGCGCCTGCCTACAATTGCTGAATATGAGGAACTGGAAAGTGATTGTGACGGAGATGGGATTGAAGATGAGGAGAATGAATTGTTAATCGGTTACTTATGTGGTAAATCGCCCGGATATGAGAAAGACACTATTTTCGTACGTATTTCAACATCGTATTTTGATGTTGATCATGATGATTATCCCGATTATCCTTTTCTTGTTCAGACCGATGAAGATACACCGGAATACGAAATAAATAGTATGAAGAAGTACGCCGTACCGGCAAGGTTGGTACGTGATTTACCTCAAGATGAGAATAAGAGACCATACTGCATTTCAATTGTAACAGAGGACAGCATATGTATTGAGCCGGGCGAAAGGTATGTATTGCAGATTCACGCCCAACCGGGTAATATCAGAGATGCCAAAGATGTGGAGTGGACCACATCGGATCCGCGGGTTGCAACGGTGCAGGATGGTGTAATCACTGCAATATCGGCCGGAACATGTGCTGTCACGGCATCTTTCGGTGATGCATCGGCCCATTATCATCTGCAGGTGGCGGAAGAGGGCTCACGCTTATCGGCCTACAAGTATGTGGATCTGGGACTGAGCGTGTGTTGGGCATCGTTTAATCTGGGCTCTTTTTCTGAAAGCGTTCATGGCGAAAGGTACCAATGGGGGAATGTGAAGTCTGTCACTCCTGACGAGTATGATTATGAAATGGAACCGGGTGATGCGGCTGCATTTAACTGGGGTGGAAGTTGGCGCGTGCCGTCAAGAGCAGAGTGGGAGGAACTGGCAGAAAATTGTGAGTGGGAAAAGGATACAGTGGATGCTATGCCGGGATTCAGGGCTACCAGCAAGGTGCCGGGTTATGAAGACAGGAGCATATTCCTGCCATATACTCATAAGGGGGCTGTTGACAATAGGTACATGACCAGCGATCTGGTCAACACAAGCGGAGAAAAAAGGGACTGTTATCTCTTTAACATATCCGATACACCCAGACGCGTATATGTCCAAGGTGAAAATGAACCGGGTGAAACCACGTCAGAATATTGTTATATCATATCAAGGAACAGAACCTATTATTCAGATGTACGTGCCGTCCGGCCAAAAAAATGATTACCTTTACGGTCGCAAAAATGTGGGCGTAAAAGTGTTATGGAGAGTTTCCTGCAGATAGACGGACTGTGCAAATCATTCGGTGACCGTATCATTTTTGACGGTCTCTCACTCAATATCAACCAGGGTGAGAAGGTGGGCCTGATAGCACGTAACGGGCAGGGCAAAAGTACTCTTCTGGATGTTATAGCCGGTGCAGCCGATTATCGCAGCGGCACCATAACATTCCGCCGTGACATCCGCACAGCCTATCTGGTGCAGACTCCTGTATTCCCTAAGGGCGTGAACGTGCTCACCGCATGCTGTCCCGTGGCCGATGACGAGAAACTGCTCCGTGCCCGCCAACTGCTCACCAAGCTGGGCGTTGCTGATTTTGAAAAGCCTATTGATCAGCTTTCCGGTGGTCAGGCCAAACGTGTAGCGCTGGCTCAGGCACTTATGTCAGAACCGGATTTCCTTATTCTGGATGAGCCCACGAATCACCTTGATGTTGAAATCACGGAGTGGCTGGAAGATTATCTAACGGCCAGCAAGCTTACGCTTTTCATGGTCACGCATGACCGATATCTGCTGGACCGCGTGTGCAACCGCATCATTGAGATTGATGATTTCCGCGCCTATTCATACTCCGGCAATTACAGCTACTATCTGGAGAAACGCCAGGAGCGTCTGGACGCCGAGTCTTCACAGCGTGAGAGTGACCTGAACCTGTACCGCCGCGAGCTGGACTGGATGCGTCGAATGCCCTGTGCCCGCGGAGGCAAGGCCCGTTATCGCAAGGAGTCTTTCCATCAGCTTGAAGAGCGTCTGCAGCACCGACGTGATGAGCAGAGCGTGGCACTTGACGTGAAGGCATCGTACATAGGCAAGAAGATTTTTGACATTGAGCATTTGAATAAGGCGTTCGATGACAAAATCATCCTGAAGGATTTCAGCTACATCTTTACGCGCTACGAGAAGTTAGGCATAATAGGTGAGAACGGTGTGGGCAAATCCACATTCCTGAAGTTGCTGTTGGGCATTGAACAGCCGGACAGCGGTATCATTGAACGTGGATCGACCCTAAAGATTGGTTACTACTCGCAACAGGGCCTTTCATTCCCCGAGGACGCAAAGGTTATTGACGTGGTAACCGCAATTGCTGACCACATTGTCCTTGATGACGGACGACGCATGTCGGCCGGTCAGTTCCTGCAGAAATTCCTGTTCAGCCCCAAGACCCAATACAGCTATGTGAGCAAGCTGAGCGGAGGCGAACGCCGCCGACTGTATCTGTGCACCATACTGATGCAGAGCCCAAATTTCCTTATCCTTGACGAGCCCACCAATGACCTGGACATAATGACCCTGCAGGTTCTTGAGGAGTACATCGCCCAGTTCAAGGGTTGCGTCATAGTGGTATCGCATGACCGCTACTTCATGGATAAGATTGCAGAACACCTGCTGGTGTTTGAGGGTAATGGCAAGGTTACCAACTTCCCCTCATCATACAGCGACTACATGGAATACAAGGTGCTCAAGGAGGATGAGGAGAAGGCCGCTGCCGCTAAATCAAAACCCGCAGCAACATCGGCACAACCGGCTTCATCAGCCAATAACCGTCCAGTCAAACTCACCTTCAAGGAGAAGCGTGAGATGGAGCAGATAGAGCTGGAACTCCAGCAACTGGAAGAAGAAAAAGCCCAGCTGGAAGAGGAACTCAACAGCGGCACCCTACCATACGACAAACTCCAGCAAAAATCGGCCCGCATAGGAGAAATCATGGAACGTACCGATGTAATCACCATGCGCTGGCTTGAGCTCAGCGAAAAGTGACCCAAAAGGGACTGTCCCTTTTGGGTCACTTCATTCCGTTGCGGCTGCTGAAGGTAATGCGGACGCCCTTGTCATCAATCATCAGGTCGTTACCGCCGTTGTTGCCGTCGCTCTTGATGGGCTGACGCTTGCCGTCCAGAACCTCCTGACACATCTCCTTGATATCGGTCACACGTTGGGGAGACTCCAGATTGTCGCCGCTGTAATGGCCGGGGAAGAGGAACTTGATATCGTTCTCCTTTATATACTTCTCAACCTTTGCAGCCGATGCCACCACGTTTGACAGGTAGGTGAAAACCAGAAGGTTGGTGGATCCGAATGCATCACCGCTGAATCCATAGTGATTTGCCTTGTCAAAGAACGTCACACTGCCCTCTGTGTGGCCGGGGGTGAGCATAGCTTCAAGTTTGCGGCCGCCCAGGTCAATGATCTGGCCGTCAGTGATATATTTGACCTCACCACTGTAATTGCGCTGGCTGTTACGCATCATTCTCTCATCGGCCTGAGCCACCCAAACCTCAGGGAATGGTCCGATACCGCCCACATGGTCACCATGTCCGTGTGTCAATATCATCGTAACAGGTTTTGATGTGATACCGGCAACAATTTTGTCAAGACCAGGAACACGTGTACCTGCATCAATAAGGACGGCACGGTCATTACCCTCAACCAGATATAGTGACTCGTTGTAGGTACGGTGTCCGTTGCCTATCCAGGTGTGGTCGTCAAGTTTGCGGAACACAACTTCATCGTCCTCATATACAATATCACCGCGAAGGTCACGGCTGTTTACATTGGTTACTTGAGCCTGATTGCAGGCGCAGAACAGACTCAACAGCATTGTTGCAATGATTCCTTTTCTCATAACAGTTTACTATATCGGTTATTTGATTTTATTGACTCTCATCAGCAAATGTAATCAATAGGATTGGAAAAAGCATTATCTTCGCGGTACTATGAAAGAATATCTGTTTACAACTGAACTTGAGACCCGTGACTACGAATGTGACCTTCAGGGCGTAGTCAACAATGCAAATTATCAGCACTATCTTGAATATACTCGTCATAAATGGCTCCAGAGCCGCGGCCAGTCATTCCAGCAGTGGCATGAGAAGGGCATTGACGCTATGGTATCGGAAATCAATATCAAATACAAGAGTCCGCTTCACGGGCAGGAGGAGTTCCTGTCATGTCTCAACCTTCACCGCGAGGGCGCAAGGTTCATATTTGAGCAGGATATATACCGCAAGCAGGATCTCAAACTCTGCATCCAGGCCACTGTTACAGTTGTCAGTGTGGTGAACGGACGTCTTAGCAAGGGTGATGAGATAGCATTCCTTCTTGATAATGTTCAGTAAGGAAGATATAACCACCGTCTTCATGGACGTTGATGACACACTCCTGGATTTCAAGGAGTGTGCCCGCGAGAACGTCCGCAACTGTTGTATCAAGAACGGCATTCAATACTCTGACCACCTGTTTGAGTTCTTTCTAAGTCGCAACATCATCCTATGGAAACGCATTGAGGACGGTCTCCTTACAGTGGATGAACTCCACCAAACCCGATGGGCCGGCATATTCCATGACCTGGACATAGAGGCCGATGGGCCGGCATTTGAACTGGATTTCATAGCCGGGCTGCGTGACACATCGGTTCCCGTATCGGGAGCACATCAGGTTATGAAGTATCTTAAGAACCGATATAAGATATATGTGGTGAGTAACGCCTCAAACCTTCAGCAGTCCACCCGCCTGGGCAAGGCGGGCCTGATGCAGTACGTGGATGGTGTTTTCGGCTCACTGGACATAGGTTATAACAAACCGTCACGAGAGTATTTTGACTACTGCTTCAGCCAGCTGCCCAACACCACACCCGCTCAGACCGTAATCATAGGCGATTCCCTCAATGCCGATATCAGCGGCGGCATAGCCTACGGCCTGAACACCATCTGGTTCAACATAAGGAATGTGGAGCCATCGGACTCCACATCACCTGATTATACCATCCATTCTCTTTCAGAGATTCCCTCAATTCTCTAACGCAAAGGGGACGGTTCTGTTCGCGTTGGGGACGGTTCTGTTCGCGAACAGAACCGTCCCCTTTGCGTTATTATCACTTCTCACTACAGATGAACACGATCATCATGACAAGTGTTATGATTAAAACAAGCAGTGCAATCCACAGACCTGATTTCTTCTTGGGGAGGTCCTCTACCGGCACGGGCTTGATATTCTTCTCCCGATTGTATCGGTCATAAGTGGTTCTGAGAATATTGTACGTCTCTTCTGCCCTCTGGGCATTTACGCCCAGGTTAAGACATAAAGGGGCCGATACCTCATCACGCCATATCAGCAACTGTCCTGACTTGAAATCGATATTCTTTATATCGGAATACAACATCTCATTCAATCCTTTTGATATGGCAGGTAACCTGGCCTCAATGCGATCATTGTAAACCACGAGCACAGGTTTGTTCCTCCGGATGATTTGCAAGACAAGAAGCAGCAACACGGGAGCCGATGTCAAAGCCACGTCCACCGCCCATGCCCATGTGATCTCTTTATCCATGAACGGATGTGTCATAGCCATTGTGGCTATCATTACACCCGCTATGATACTGATCCAAGACTTGCTGTCGTAGTGCTCGTGTATTATTCTTATTTGTCCCATATCTATTGTTTGGGTTTACGGCCGGCACGGCGCAGGGCATCGGCAATTATCCACTGCAGCTGACCGTTCACGCTGCGGAACTCGCTGGCTGCCCATTGTTCCAGGGCCTCCATCGTAGCCGAGTCTACCCGCAGCAGAAAACTTTTGGAGTCAGTGTCTTTAGCCATCTGTGCCTATTGATCAATTATACAATGTACCAGTGTTCACAACTGGCTGTGCAGGCTCATCACCGCAAAGCACTACAAGAAGGTTGCTTACCATA
>JAEEGL014480350.1_pt1 | contig 62053 bp, 40 predicted proteins | sample 9134231 | NCBI WGS metagenome assembly JAEEGL01 (sample SAMN16246548, study PRJNA631951) | gut metagenome | biome: gut microbiome; feature: rumen; material: fiber-attached | host: Bos | place: Iran: Karaj | collected 2018-10
CCGCGACAAGGCCAGCATGGCAACCCGCGACAAGGCCAGCATGGCAACCCGCGACAAGGCCAGCATGGCAACCCGCGACAAGGCCAGCATGGCAACCCGCGACAAGGCCAGCATGGCAACCCGCGACAAGGCCAGCATGACAACCCGCGACAGGGTTAATGTATGCAGCGACTCCGTCGCTGCCCCCTCAAGTAACAACAACGCCAGCGCGGCCAGCGACTCCATCGCTGCCCCCTCAAGCAGCCGCAACGCCTGCAAGGTCCTCTGGATTGACACACTCCACGGCCCCCACATCAGCGCCGCCATATACCACGAGCTCGCAGCCCATGCCATCAACAAGCAAGACCTCCACTTCATCTGCCTTGACATCCTTGCGGGGCAGCGATTCGACTTCTGGTACATCAACCGAGCCATCGAGACCCTCATCAAGCAGAAAAAGCCTAACCTCGTCGTCATCGACGACATCGACCACTTCATGCCTTACTGCGGCATCAATATCGCCACCGAGGTCACACACGTCATCCGCGACGTCATCAACCATAGCGAGACCGCTTTCCTTTTCATCGGCTACAACCACCTCAGCAAGAAAACGAATACCACAGGCAATCTCGGCAAGCAATTGTTCGTGAATGCCAGCGACGTCTTCTCACTCTCCACCCAGCGCGAGGTCACCACAGTGCGCCATGCCATCAGCTACGACCTCAGCTGCCATCCTGATGTCAGCGAGTTCAACTTCACCATCGGCACCGACAACCTCCCACACGAGGCCATCTCCATCAAAAAAGACAAATCCACCCCCATCGACGACGACACCCTGCGCGACATCGTCACCGACATCCTCCAGCCAGGTGAGACCATCACCCCCGACGAGTTCCACCACCAAGTCTTCACCCGCTATCGCCAGCTCAAACAGCAAGACCGCACCGCCACCCTCCTTACTCAAGCCATCCACCTCAACCTAATAACTCTCGCCCCCAACAACAACTACACCCTCACCCCCATCGACAAGCCCATAGCCAACAGCAAGCCCAACGAGATCAACAACAAGATCAATGTGAGCAGCGACAGGGTTGACGGCAAGATCAATGTGAGCAGCGACAGGGTTGACAGCAAGATCAATGTGAGCAGCGACAGGGTTGACGGCAAGATCAATGTGAGCAGCGACAGGGTTGACGGCAAGATCAATGTGAACAGCGACAGGGTTGACGGCAAGATCAATGTGAGCAGCGACAGGGTTGATGTATGCAGCGACTCCGTCGCTGCCCCCTCAAGCCGCAACAACGACAGCGCGGCCAGCGATTCCATCGCAGCCTCCCCCGCCCTCTCCACAATTAACAATTCATTAACACTCCCGTCCCTCCCTCATGACCATCAACCCAGTCCCATAAACGGCAACAACACCGCCGCCCCAGCCTCGAATGAGACAGACGGCTCGAAGAACCGGCTTCAACGAGAAACACCATGCAAGACCCTCGAAGAGGGGCGCAGCTTGGTGCCAGCAGTATCCAGCGGTAAGTGCGTCAAAGACGAACTTACCCCTCGTCTAGCTTAATTTTTAAAAAAAATTTTGTTTAATTTCTCGGCCGCCAGGCCGACCAAAGCTCGAGCCGCGATTATGACACCAACACCACCATGCAATCGATTACACGCTAAAAAAAGTTAAGGTTAATAGATTTTTTACATTATTAATATAGTGTTTGAATTACATTTGCAGGCTGGACGCCTCACAGGGGCTATCTACCATCAACTGAACTACTTATAACCAATTTTAATAACAACAATCAAGATGAAAAGTGAAAAATTTCTAACCACAGTAGCCTTCCGGCTACTAGCACTGGTTCTATGCCTAACCGCATCCATCCCGCAGATGCAGGCAGACACATGGACAGTCGCAGGAACAAGCAACGCCTTCCTGCAAAATCAGAATTGGAACAAAGACTATCCCGGTAATAACATGTCACAGTATGGCAATACTGCCTATTATTACTTGTCTAGAACCGCAAACATCAACCAAAGCAACCACGAGTTCAAGGTTGTGAAAAACAATAACTGGGACACAGCATATCCTGGCAGCAACTATGGATACTCAGTGGGTTCGAATGGCACTTGGACTGTTGTGTTCAGCATCAACACCAGCAACAATGCCGTGAAGTGTGTCGGTCCGTTTCAATCCATCATCATAGCCGGTGATGACACCAATGCTTTAGGCTCCTCAACCTGGGACGGGACAAATGCCAGTAACACCATGACCTCCACCGATGGTTTCACCTATACCCTGACAAAAAATGCCACTTACACGGGCAATGGTACATTTAAATTTAAAGCCGTCGCTGGTAGTACCTGGAATGGTGACAGCAATGGGAATGATGTGTCTTACAACATTCCAGAAGCTGGCGAATACGACATTACCTACACATTTGATGTTGTTACGGGTATTGCAAGCGCCAACGTTGTTAGAGCCAATGTACCCACCTATGACTACACCTTCTACGTGCTCTTGCCCGATGGCGGCACACCTTACCTCTACCTGTGGAATGGAAGTAACAAGCCAAACGGTAACTGGCCTGGAGCACAGATGACACAGACCGAATACCTCGATGATGGCAAGAACTGGTACAAAATGACCGTTACTTGTGAATACAACACGCTCAGCGCCATTGTTGACCTCGGCAACAACAGCAACCAGAGTGCCAACATAACCAATTTGGCTCCTGGCACACATTACATTACCTGGGATGGCGGTAACAAAACCCAAGCAAGCGTATCACCCACTGCCCCGACACCCGTGCCCATTTACATCAATGGAGACGGAATCCTGGGAGGGTTCTCCTACCAGCCCAGTCACACAATGACCTATACGGGCGATCACATCTACACCTACACGGCAAACCTTGCCGCCAAATCCACGATACAATTTGTGTTCGGTAACGGCCAGGGCACCAGTTGGGAGGATTATAATAACAATTACCGCATCGGACCGACCAATGGCAGCCAAATCTATAACATCAATAGCGGTTACACCAGCACACAGAAGGCTAATGGCGACCACGGTTCCTACAAGGTCACTGCTGGTGCCGGCACTGTGACATTCTACTTTAACAACGTCACAATGCAGTACAAGGTCGAGGGCACAGTGCCACCTATTTCCTATTATGTTGTGGGCGACGTCTTCCCCAACGCCTGGAACATTGGCGACGGGACAGAGATGGAACAAAATGGCAGCATCTACACTTGGACGTCAGGTCAGATTCACCTCAACCGTGGAACCGAATACGTTTACAAGGTAAAAGGCGATGACGACACCTGGCATCCAAGCGGTGAGAATATGTCCTTCACCCCCGAAATCTCGGGCTCCTATACAGTGACCATCACCTACGACAGGACCGACCCCAGCAACGAAACGATAACCGCCGAATTAAACCTCGTTGCTGCTGACCCCATTTACATCAATGGAGACGGCATCCTGGGCAATTTCACTGAGCAGCCCAACCTGGCCATGGCCTATACCAGCAACGGTGTTTACACTTACACCGCAAACCTCGCCCAGGCCGCCACAATCAACTTCGTGTTTGCCAACGGACAGGGCAGTGACTGGAACGACTTCAACAACAATTACCGCATTGGTCCCTTAAACGGCGATGAGACCTACGCTATCAACAGCGGCTACGCCTCCACCCAAATGGCAGGCGGTGACCACGGCCACTACAGCGTCTATGCCGGTGCAGGCACCATCACTTTCTATCTTGACGCCGCCAACATGCAGTACAAGGTCGAGGGTACCGAACCTCCAGTTACCTATTATGTTGTGGGAGATGATACCAACATCTTCTCCAATGGATGGAATATGGGTGATGGCACGAACATGACCTATGACAGTAACGACAACAACTACTCATGGACCTCTGGCCAAGTTCAACTCACGGCCGGCACCAACTATGAGTACAAGGTTCTTGGCGATGATGGTTCATGGAGTCCTAGCGAAGGTCAACCTAATGCATCCTTCTCAGTAACGGTTAGCGGTACTTACACTGTAAAAATCACCCGCAACAGCGACGGCACAGTCAGCCATACGCTGACACTCATTGACGCTGTTCCTTTATACATTGAAGGTTCCGAAGGTCTGGGTCTCCAGTGGGGTTATGCACCCACCACTGCAATGACCTATGACACTACGACGGGCTATTACACCTATACATATACAGTAGAACATGACGGCACTTACAACTTCATGTTTGGTAACGGACAAGGCTCCAGTTGGGATGACTTCAATGCCAACTACCGCATCGGTCCGCAAAACGGAGACCAAGCCATTGCCCTCGATGACCAATGGGTAAGCACTCAAATGGCTCACACCGATGGCGGCTCTTATCAGATCAACGTGGCAGCAGGCCCCGTGACCATCTACTTTGACCCCGCTACCATGAAGTTTAAGGTCGATGCCTCGGCTCCCACCTATCTGTACACGTTCTACATCTATCCATCAGACGGCGCCACAGTGCCCCACATCTATCTGTGGGACAACGCCCAGAACCCTTACACCAATGCCTTCCCCGGAAATGAGGTAACAGTTACCGAAGAACTTGCCGACGGCAAGACGTGGTATAAATACAGCGAGACCATCCTGGTTGACGTCCTCAACGCAATTATCAGCGCTGGTGGTAGCAACGCCGACAACACCAAGACAAAGGACATCACCAACTTTGAACCTGGCACTTACTACATCGTGTGGGATCCCGTGCGTCCCAATGGTGAAGCATATAACCACTTTGAGCTTTATAACGATCCTCCCAGTGCAGTTGGTGAGCATCAACTCTTCATACACGGCGGTTACTATCACGAAGGCCAGACCTACAGCTACGCCAGTGATTCCGGTTCCGAGATGAAGTATTACCGCAATCCCAATAACCCCACAGAAGAATATTACTACATCAACAACATCACCTTGAGTAGCAATGCCACCTTCTGCTTCTCCACCCAGTTGGGCAATGGCTGGGAGAACGTGGGAGTCCGCTATGGTAACGGAGGGCCCGAATACACCGACAATCCCAACGGGACTAACTATCTGGAAGTCACCGAAGCCAAAATCAACACCATGATGCCCCTAGGCCCGTGGAGCGAGACGTATGGCGAGTACAAGATGTTCACTGCTGGTGTTTACAACGTTCTTGCTAGCCCGTCTGGCGGTTGGGTAAAACTCATCAAGACCGACCACAAGAACCTCTCACCCATGAATGTTTATCTGGAGCAGACACCCAATGTGGAAATCAGCAACATTCAAGAGCCTGGTACCACTTATACGACCGCAATGTTTGACGGTTACTGGCCCCTGAGTGCCTACAACCAGGAGCAGGGCGGATGGGATCCCAATAGCGATAGCCAGCACTACCCCGTCACCTACATCGGCGACACGACTACCGTCGATGGCAAGCACTGGTGGCACTGGCAGGTTAACGCTTCGATTGCCGAGGTATTCTTCAGTCGCACCAACAAGGATCCCAAACAAAGTGAGGCCATCGTTCGCCATGCCGGCGTCCTGTGGGTTACTTGGGATGAGATTAACGGACAAACCGTCATGACCGATCACTCACGCGAGTACTTTGAAGCAGCAGCTAACGCTCTGCCCACCAATGCCGTGGTGATGGAGGGACACTACTATGTATATTTCATCAACACCCTGGGCTGGGACCGTGTATTCTGCTACGCTTGGGATGATGCCGATGGCCAATATACTGATGGTTACAACCGTGTTATGGAAAGCTGGCCTGGCCACATCTGCGAGCTGGTGGGTATCGACCCCGTTACCGGCTATGAAGTATGGCGCTATGACCTGGGCACCATTTCGAGCATTGATCATGCTCCTGACGGCATTCTCTTCAACGATGGTGACACCAACGCCTTGAGCGACTCTAAGGAACAGACGGGCGACTTTGAGTACATCAACGGTGGTGTATATGACTACCTTGGCCTGTTTGATGGCGCTTACACGTTGAACAACCTGATCCGCACCGCAGCCGAGGAGGTGCGCTACACCGTGAGCAACGACCTGCTCGCTGTGTACTATGATCCCAATGCAAAGACCGAAATCACCTACAAGAACAAGTACGGTGAGTCTGATACTGAGACCATTTATGGTGCACTATATGCCAAGGATTTGAACCAATATGGTGAAAAGTCAGTCAAACCCAGCTCTTTATACACCGACTACGTCTATGAAACCTGCCCCAGCTCTCACACCGCTGGAGGTTCTCAGGTGATGGTCAAGAAGACGTCTTATGACCAGAGCAACTGGGTAAAACTCGTCATGTCACCCAATTATGACGGACGCAATCCTGTACCTCTCGCCGATAACGATAGGCCTGAACTGGCAAACTATGTCGGCCACATCATTCCTGCGGGAACGCTCGACGTGTTCATGACCGACACCATCAATCCCGAAGCTCACGTGCTTGCCATCCAGATGGGCAAATCAATGACCTATGAGCCTAACGTCTATATCTCGGGCCACTTCAACGACACCGTGGTATTTAACTACACACACCGCGATTGGCAGCCTGACGAGTACATGGGCAACTTGCGCACCAAGCCCGTCATCGAGTGGACATTTGTAGATGGCGAGAATGGAAAAGAGGCCGTAAAAGGCACCGCTACAAGAGTGCTTGTCCAAGAGGATCCATACTACATGTACTATGTGGCTCCCAAACCTCAAGAGATCGCTTACATCACTTGGGTGGTTTATGACAACTTCAACACCGACGGGGCATGGCCTAACTATACCCATGGCGTCTACCAGCCCTATACCCAAGACAACCCGCTTAGCACTCCGCCCGTAGATCCAGGCCGATTCTATGCGCCCATGAATTGGGACCGTAGCATTGAGATTCCTGGTGATGCCTATTCACAACTGGAGTATCTCTCCAATAATGAATTGGATAAGGCCCTTGGCGCTTGGTCTTCAGAGTATGGTCCCTATAGCAACGCCTATATGCAATATGGCGGAATCAAGGTCAACTGGTCTCTGTTTGATAACGAGAGCAATGGTGGCCCCTGGTGGCAGATCTTCAAGCCTGGACAGGCTTATAAGTTCATGGCCATCATCCGTTATGCACGTGGTAGCAGTGAAGGCAACAATACGAACAATTATTGTTACAAACCTAGCATCGGTTACTTTATTGATGGTGAAGATCATGTCTATCAAGACGATGGCACCAAATTCAATGCGCCGCGCCGTGATGAAGAGAATAATCCGATCTATGCCAATATGTACCACACTAGCTATCGTGACCTGGATGAGAGCAAGTTCATCATCTTCCCCATCAAGGCCAGCGCACAGCGCTCAAACGGCTCCGGCATCGGTAACGTTACCGAGGTCAAGGAGGTCATCGCCGATGTCAATGTGCAGCGCGATATCATTGCCGTGCGGTACTACAACCTGATGGGTATCGAAAGCGACAAGCCCTTTGACGGCATCAACATTGTCGTCACGACCTACAGCGACGGCACCCGCACCTCGAAGAAGATCCTGAGATAAGCGCATCGTTGCGTAACAACTTATTTTCACGTGATAGCCGCGTCCACCCGAATGGCCGCGGCTATCATTTAATTTTCCAAAAATCAGTAATATAGCGATTTATTCTATTTGTGACTAATCACTGATATACTGATTGATGAATACCATAAAACGCATTCTTTTGCACTACTCATTTGAACTTACCCAGAATATAAAATTATAAAAATTTATGCAAAATGCTTTGTATTATTCCAAATAATTAGTAAATTTGCGAGCATTTTTGCACTACCATCATTTTTTTAAAAGATTTATTTAAACTTTTTATTTACACATTAACTAATAAACCATCATTAAAATGACAAGAATTTCTAGACTGATTGTTCTTGCCACTGTGGCACTCTCGTGCATTAGCATCGTGGCTCAAGACATCACTTTCCGTGGCGTGTATCAAACTAGTCGTGACGACGAGTATCCTAATGGCTATTACAGCGAATACGTCGGATGGAGCAACACTTACATGAAACCCATTTTCATCGTTCAACAGGGACTCTACAAGATGGAATGGAAAGGCAACACACTCTCAATGCCTGAGAAGTTTCCTGAGATCAACAAGGATGATTTCTCCAGAAACGGCATGATTACCGATGAAGCCAAAGCCCTGTGGGTGACAAATTTCAACATGATGTATGCTAACTCTGGCGCCATTATTGAGAACGGTATCCTCACCACCGTGATGTCGCGCACCGATATGGACGGCAACAGTGGTGCTCATGTCGTGCCTGGCGCCTCGGTCAACGATACCACCCGCTTTGCAGTGCGCAAGTGGAATGCCGCAACCGGTGACTTGATTAGCGAGGAAATCCGTCCTGCATGGGACTGCCTGCAATCTGCCGGTATGGCCAAGAACCCCAAGGACGGCAAGGTCTATGGCTTGTTCTATATCGCCAATAAATATCTGCCCGATTCATTGCTCAATGACCCTGACTTCTTTGCCGACGAGGCTGCCGACTCGACCGATAGCGGTTACGCCATCTGCACCATCGACCTCGACAAAATGGAAATCACCCAGATTACTCCGGGCTTGTACTACCACAACTTTATCACTTTCACCATCAACAGTGAGGGTCGGGCATTTGCATTGACCAGTGGCGGTACTGCAGCCGTCCTTGGTGATGACGGCAGGTACTACAATATCGATGGTGAACTCTCCGGTGCCCATCTATTTGAGTTTGACCTCAACTCAGGCTGCATCATGGCCGACAACCGCTCCAACACGGGTTACATGTCTCAAGTGAAACGTCAAGCGACCTGCTTCAGCAAGAATGATCCCAACAAGATGTACTGGATGGGATACTACAACAGTGGCCTTGGCTACGATGAATACGGCAACTGGAATCCGCTGCCAGACAAGAACTGGCTTGCCAACGGCAAGTATGACACGTCACTCTACGAGGTGGACGTCACCACAGGCGAAGCCCATCGCATCGGCAACATCGACGACCGTTACATGTTTGCCTACATGTGGATTGACGGCGAAGAGGAGTTTGCTCCCGTAGGCGTCCGCGGTGACGTGAACAACGACGGCAACGTTTCGATTGATGACGTGACAACCCTGATCGACAGCCTGTTGAGAGGCAACGTTCAAGACCTCAACATCAACAATGCCGACTGCGACTATAGCGGCCACATCGGCATCGAGGATGTCACCAAGCTCATCGACCACCTCCTTTCCGGCAACTGGTAATCTTCCCGTCCCCGCATCGCATCCACCTGCGCGATGCACCCAAACAGACACAAAGGGAGCCGACTCAAACCCGAGCCGGCTCCCTCCTCTTGATATCCTCACAGACCTAATCCTATTTGACTAGGCCAAGTCTTTTCCGCAACTTGAACAACGTCAAGCCAAAAAGTCTATGTGACATTCGCGAAAACCAGAGTTTGTAGGGGTTCTGCTTCTGCCAGGTTCTTGCGTACCAATGGATAGAACGAGTGTTATCGGTAGTGTTCAATCGGCCTGTGATATCATCAAACGGATTAAAATAGTCCTCTGGATAAATCCACATGCCAGCGATGAACTGCAGGCCTTCTTTCTTCTGCAAGCCTTCCTCTACCAGCAGTTTAGTCGTATGCGCAACCACGGTGCCACTAATGATACTTCCATCTTCACGCAGGAAGTGAAGACTAGAGTAATAATCCAACACCTTCTTATAGAAATCCATACCCGCAGAGGCACCAATACCCAAGCCTGGAGCGACCATTGGATAGCCAATTAAATCCTCAGGAACGACTTTGCACATCACTTCAATACCCATAAAAGGGCCTTTCTCCACTATGTCATCAATAGGCTTTATGATTTCGACATCAGTGTCAAAATATACGCCACCATAGAGATACAGAATCCAAAAGCGGGCATAGTCGCTCACGAATGCATATTTTCCTACACTATAAGCCTCAGCAGTATAAGGAATGATATTGACATCAAAATTGTCCTCATTCCATTCCTTGATCTCATAATCTGGCATATACTTGCGCCAGCTTTCAATGCACTTCACCGCACTCTCGGGCAAAGGATTACGCCCAAACCAGCAGTAATGTATAACCTTAGGTATCATATCACATTATTATATTTTAATCCAATCCCTTCACACACTTCTTGATCTCAGAAGATATAACCTTTGTATACTGACAGGAACCTTCTGAATTCAAATGAACTGGATCCACAAATAGTTCTTTATGAAGGGTAAAAGTAGTGTCATTATAATGACTCAACAATTGTATATGCCTTTGAGCGCTTATTCTCTTCAGAATAGACAACTCACAATCATGTTGTATTAAAAACTTAGGTGATACAGTAAAGAATAACTTAATCTTATTATCTTCACATTTTGAAATAAACATATTAAGATACTTAACCTTTAATGAATCAACCTCAATCTCGCAAGATCGAGGTGTCTCAGGCATATAGTTCAACTTACCCATCAGCGGAAAAAAAGTTGCATCTCTTGCATATTCCGGATATGAAGAAATACGTTGAATAAAAATATCTACCAGTTGGGAATTGTATCTGTATAAATGGCTAATCATTTTGTATTTCTCAGTCGTTGACACATCATTATAAACTTGTTCTAAATCATAATCTGGATAGAACAGATTCAGTTTACCCAAGTACCTTGCATTATCATCCTTTGCTAAATCGTATGAAATCTCTATATCATAGACTACCACCTTTGGAGTATATCTTTTTAATACAGCTTTTAGTCGGCTATATGACAAAATAATACCCATTCCATCCTCACCACAATTAAAACAACTCAACCCTAATGAATCGCTAAGAATGTGTGGATCATAGTGATGAATAGCACGAGAAGAACCAAACACCAATATATCCTTCCCTGTCATTTCTTTCATAATATAGTTGTTCCGACCATAGTCTCCTTTTTCAACTCCTTCATTTATTGTCTTGATTCCATAACCAACGACAAGATCCACAACAGAAAAAAGGGAAAGAAATGCAACCAATTTTATAAAGAAACTCTTCACGATTTCTAGAAATTAGCGTAGATAAATGTTGCCGAATTTAGTACACCAAATAGCAAAATCATTGCCAATAGTATCACATATACACACCAACGAAGTACGACTGGCGAGAACGAGAGAAGCATATTATCAGTTTTATAGAAATCATCCAGTATGTCTTTAATAATCACCACCATCAACGCCATTGACATATAAATTTTCCACGAAAGCCGACAGCTTTCCAATGACGATCCTTCCATTGAAATAATTCCATTAATCACATTTATCCCATCTTCAAGAGTTGGCATCCTGAATAATATCCATGCAAAAGTCACTATAATAAAACATATTAATATTCTTATGAGCCTTAATATGCCATGACTATCTAATCTATTTAACCCTAACGCTTTTTCTATGACTTGGACTAATCCATGAATTCCTCCCCAAACTATAAATGTCCAGTTGGCTCCATGCCAAATCCCACTCACTAAAAAAGTTACAAAAATATTAAAATAGTTTCTAAGTTTTGAGCATCTGCTACCTCCTAATGGAATATAAATATAGTCTTTAAGCCACCTTGACAATGATATATGCCATCTGTGCCAAAACTCGGTAATACTCATTGCAAAGTATGGTTGTCTAAAGTTATTAATTAAATCAAAACCCAACAACTTCCCTACGCCGACAGCCATATAAGAATAACCAGCAAAATCACCATATATCTGGAACGAATATAAAATACTTCCAACCGCAAGAGAGATGCTGTTTTGGTGTAAATAATTATCAAAGATTGTATCAACATATAGTCCCAAGCGATCTGCTAATACCGTTTTAAGGAACATTCCCCAAAGCAGGAATCTTAGTCCGTCAACGGCTTGCGTCTCATTAAAAACTCTTTTTTTCTTTATCTGAGGTAGCAATTCGCTAGCTTTACTAATTGGTCCAGAAGCAATCTGAGGGAAAAATGACACAAACAACATATAATCCCACCAATCATGTTCCGCCTCTATACGTTGATGATATACATCTAACACATATCCCATCGCTTGTAAAGTATAGAAAGACAGCCCTAACGGTGCTACCCAATTGAGCCCTTTTAGCCCCACATTAATCCCAATAGTAGTAAACAGTAAATCAAGTTGTGACGAAATAAAATTATAATACTTAAATAGCGACAACGGAAAAAGAACAATTAGACACATCATGAATGTGAGTTCTTTTTTCTTCGAAGAATTATTTTGCTTTTCAAGCAAAATTGCCATTAAATATGTAACTGCAGTTATCGATAATAAAATAAGCGCATAAACAGGTTTAATCTTTATATACAGTACGTAGGAACAGATTATCAGAAACAGATTTCCCAATCTAGGGAATCTATTAACTAATTTTCCATCTCCCAATATTAAACAAAGGGAAAAAATAAGCGGAAATAACCAAATAAATTCAAAAGAATTAAAAATCACAACAATAATACACTTAAATAATTATCCATGGCTTTTTATATGAAATATTGTATTCAGCACCATCTCAATGCATTTGAAAAAACTAGTGCGAAAATAGGCATTCTTTTAATACTTCCAAGTATTGGGTGCCGAATTCGGCGTCAGGCTCTACATAATTGCCTTCGCCCCATTCGTTCCAGGAGCGCAGGAAGAGAATACGATGCTCCGCATGTTTATCCTTGATGTAGTCTATCGCCTGATTTACATGCTTTTTAAACAGCGCTGGTGTTGATCCATAGTAGATTACCGCTTTATTAGCTCCACGAGGGGAACGATCAAAATTAGCCACAATCGTCGGGTAAACATTCTCTAGAGAATCAATATCAGAAAAATAATTTGCAATTATATCTCGATAATGAAACTTCTTGAGCAACAAGCGGGAGTCACTGAAACGCTGCAATTTAGTGAACAGATAGGTTTTGAGCCATGATGCCTTCATCTCAGCAGAATAGAAGTTCTCCCAACACAAAGCGTCAAACCCCAACTCAAACGTTCGTTTGTACTCTTTCATCGGTCCGCCTTGCAACCCAACAAAATGCACACCTAACAGACCATTTTCAACCGCCAATCGATTCCAAATCGACATAAAGTGAGCTGGATCAGGCAAATTCACCGGTGACCAAATCAGGAATAAGGGCTTGCCATCGACAGTTATGTAACGCTTGTCCTTGAAAGCAGGTAAAACTTTGTTGAAGTGTGCTATGATGTCCTCATCACCAGGATAAGTCTGTTCAATCAAAACATCGTCGCCCACCCGTTTATACTTAGCCCAAGCATCCAAAATCCAAGAATGGTTGGCCCATCCTAAACAAAATGGAAAATCGGGGTTGCCAGATTGCAGCACCTCGTTGAACGGCCGCTCAAGCAACTGCTTGCCGTTGCCAAACCAGTAATGCCAATAGCAGAAGCCCTCTATACCAGCAGCACGGGCCAGATCAGCCTGACGCTCGCGCACGTCTGGATCCAGCAGGTTGTAATAGCCTAGTTCCCCAGGAACCTTTGGCTGGACATGGCCTTTAAACAGCGGCTTCGCATTCTTAACGCTCGTCCACTCGGTAAAGCCCTTGCCCCACCACTCGTTATTCTCAGGAATCTCGTGAAACTGGGGTAGATAAAAAGCGATAACCCTAGCCTTCATGCAATCATCAGTTTTAATAATCTAGGAATACTAGAAATGATTGTAATAACACCATCAAAATAAAGCGAAGTTACCGGATGTGGCGACTCGCAGAATGTCACCCACCGATTACGGTGCTTCTCAGGATGAAAAGATTTACTCTTGATGCGGAGCTTTTCTATAAAACTTCGCCTGATCACTTTTGTTTTAATCACATTGGCCTTTCCGTCATGGTCAACCAAACGGAAGTGGTCACTTGTGCGTGTATCTTCTCCTTCAGGAAGGAAATAGTTGAGTTCTACGTCATGCTTCCACAGGCAGTACATGTAAGAGAACTGGTCTCTGGAAGAGTAATTCACAATCCATTCCCACCACTCGCTGTCAGCCGCCTGCATTTTAGCGGTATGTATCCTGAAGATGACATTGTTCTCATTCAAGCCATAATGCCGTGGGAAACCCAATTCATACAGGCGATGACACTGCTTAATTGCTATATAATCGTGCTCCAACAGATTCTGGCACATGTCAAATGAGTGCTCATAGATGCAGTCGCGACCTGTTAATACCAGTTTGATTCCAGCATATTCAATCTCGCGATTGTAAAGTTCAGAGAATCTGTCATAGACCCATTGGTCAAGAATCTGAATATTAGCGTCAATATAAAGGGATGCCTTGTAATCAGACAACATGGTCTCGGGGTGTGTCTTGGGATAACGGGAGAGACGCTTGTTGTCATTCTCTATCACGTTGGGGATTTGCCTAATTGACCATACGCCAATGCTGGATTCCTTTATATCGTTAGAAAAAAGGATATAGTCAAACCTGTCATCAACCACTACGGGTTGCAAAACATCGTCATAGCCACCGACAAGAACAGTATAGATCACAAACTCTTTCATTTGATGGGACATCGCTTCGGTGGGAGCTGAACTTTATTGCCTAACTGTATCAGATAATCCTGAATGTAGGCTTCCATACGGCCTTTGTTACTGGAAAAGGTCAATTCACCAAAATATGGTTTTCCATTGGATTCAAAAAAATCAACCCTCACCTGAGGAAAACCCTTGGACAATTCCGAAGCGGCTTCAACCATTTCGTTTAGGCTTTGAGGACGAGGTACTATACCTTTTCCATCCTTATGGTCATGATTAAAAACAGAATACTCGGGATGACAATTCCAGTCTAAATCATAAACATTGGCAAAAACGTCATCTAGTGTCCTATTATAGTAAACCCAAACGCATTCCACTTTGCCATCAAATGCCCAAAACTTGTAATCCACCAATGTCGATGAGAAATCATTGTTTGTTTCCTCAAGCAACTCTTCGGCAATAACTAATGGCTTGATTTTATTGTAATATGGCTCACAGTTCAAGTAACCAAATTTTCGATTAAGCCGTTGATTCAATGTAGCGATCAGGTAGTCTTTGTCAAAGCCTTTTGCCTTATCAACAAGAAAAGTAGAACCGCTATCATGATTGCATTTGAGGACAAACTTTTCGGGGAGTCCGTTAAAATCAATGGCTTTGGCATCGTCCCACACGCCATATAATTTCGTCAAGAGATGTCCCAGGCCGCGCTCCTCAACAAACTCACGAACCAGGTATTTGTCGGCCAGACGGGTCCATTCGCTGGTATCGGAATAACACATTAACCATTGAATCTTTTCATTAAGATCTCGAGGATTATCCCAATCAATTCTTCGTCCAAAGAGATGGGGCCACTCGTGGTCGATAATCAATTTTGGGTAATGGTCAACCAGCAATTTGCGGATTTGCCACTTTATCTGGCTCTTAACATTCATCGGCTTAGATGGTGCATCACGTAGTTTATGCACTTCTTGCGCTCACCACTGTACAAACCCAATGAAAGTATCAATACGGTGCCGACAATAGCTGTAATCACAAACCCAATCACATGCTGGGCTGTCGTTTCCACCAGCAATTGATTATATATCAGCACGTAACCTATCATCAGCAAAGCTATGGTCATTGGCTTGATATAAGCAGCGCGCATAAATGATTTCACATCAAAATCATAAATCACCTTCATCAAAATTAACTGAGTGATTCGGCAAATGATGTCAGCTATAACGAACAAGACAAGTATCGTCACCGGTGGATACCCCATCTTGAAAAGCACATAACCGACAGGTAACGTGAGCAGGAACCAGAACGAATAGGTGATTTTGAACCATTTGATCTTGCCCAGAGCATCCTTCAATCTAAGGAAACCGCCACCTGTTCCAGCGACCACAATGGTAATCAGCATGATGCGGCAAAACAGGGGTGTATATTCTGGAACTTGGCCCAGCCAAATGCGCAACAACAATTCAATCTCAACAAATAGCGGAAATGCCACCAGCAGAGACAATAGCTGGCACATGCGGCAAGAACGGCTGGCAATCGATGAGGCCCGTTCAAGATCTCCTCGGCCTATGCTTTGAGTAATCTGAGGCGACGAGGCCACATCAAAGTTCACCGTGAATGATTCAACAAAGGCCTGCACTGTTCGCGCTATACCAAAAGCGCCGTTAACTACCGTCCCAAAGAAGAAGTTAATCAACATATTAGAACCTTGAGATCGGCCCATCAGTGCGAAAGAAGATAAGATGATGTAATTATTGAAGACCAGCAGCTCTTTGTACTCGCTGAATCGTTTACAAAACTTCCATTTCACCAGTTCAGGCCACCACTTGAAACACAGGTAATGATAAACAACAAATGAGACAAGAGTCGTTACACTCATTATCAATGCATAGAGGCGCAGGGCATTTCCCTTATAGTAAAGAAGAGCGACAACAAGCCCTAATTTAACCAGCGCATTGACGATGTCAATAACTGCTATCTGGAAGAATTTCTCTTTGGCAACAAAAACGCTCTGATAAGGCACATTGATGATTCCAATGCATGAGACAAGCGTCGTCACCTGAAATACAAACATCGCATCACTGGCTTTCCCAGGCTCGACATTCAAATAATTCAATATGTAAAAAATGCCGATGGTCTCAGCGAGCAACAAGACAATGAGCGCAAATGCGATGTGGTTGACTTGACAGATATTGAATATCTTATTCGGATCCCCATCCGGCTTACCAATCTCATAATTCAGAAACCTAATGGTCGTTGAGGATAAAGACCCAGCTAAAACAGCAAACAATGAAATGACGCCACCAACAACACCATAAAGGCCATAATCCGATACCCCTAACGCCTGCAGGACAAACCTCGATGTCAGTAATCCTATCACGGTCGTCAGCAACAACCTGACATAAACAACGACCGTATTCCTAGCAATCCGCCTATTATCCGACACCACAGCTCGCTCCATCAAATCTTAAAAAACATAATTTATGACAGCTGAAAGCCCAACTTGATAAATAAGAACATACCTACACATTAATCTTAGGCAATGGAGAGATAAATAAGGATGGATTAGCGATAACTCAGCAAAAAAACTATTTCAATCAATAACACCATGGTAAGGCCGAAAAAAGACATTAATCAGTCAAAGCATCTCATAGCCCTAAAATACCTAGTACAAAAGTCGTTATCCATTAGAACGAATACCTCCAAAACTATTATCGCCAATAGACACTACCTTTGGGCAGAACGAATCAAGGTTTTACTTCACAATACTTTTGATAGGCAATTTAGATAATAGTGCACCTATGAACTGATAGTAGAATGGCCTCTTGTCATCTTTGTAATAATATAAAAAACCTTTTACCCCCATCAAATCTCTCAACCACTCCCAAATCGAAATTGAATGTCTTTTTAACGCAGAGATATGGTTAGCTTCCCAAATATACTTTCTTGACTTTGCTAGAGGAGTATAATCCTTAGAAGGTTTATTCAACAAATCTAAATAGTGCAAATATGGAAGATTAACTCCAGATTTAACAATAAAAGAGTTTAGACCATCATTCCGTAGATTAATTTCAGTAAAATAAATCTTATCATCAATACGATTATGCATGCATTCAATAGCAAATAGACCCACATAGCCCATGTCACGCATCAACCTTTTCATTTTCTCGACCTCGATACTTATCTTTTCATCTAAGGGTTCTACATAACATACCGTTTTCGCATCTTGAACTTTATGGTTAAACTTAGTCGCTCTAATTGATAAGGGTATATGCACATCTCCATTGCTACAAGAACAACCTACCATATTGTAATCATAATCTCGATCAATGCGTTGCTGGACAATCACCTCATTTGTATATAATAATTGATGATTCATGATATCATTCAGTTGCTCTTGATTCTGAGCAATCATAATATCTCGTTTATCACCTTCACAACTAACAAGAGGTTTAACAATACATGGATATGGTAATTCTTTAGGCACTTTATCACCTTTGGTTAACTGAATTGAAAACGGGACATTAAAGCCATGTTCTTGAGCAAGATTAACCTGGACAAGTTTATTCATATAATATGCTATGCTATTACCTTGTTTAACGCTCTCAAAGACAAAATGTTCATTTAATCTTTGACGGTTTTGTTCGAGAACTACAGCAGCACCATCTCCTGAGGGGAATATCACAGTTTTCGTTTCAAAAACACATTTTTGCAGAATACATTCTATTGCAGAATCAAAGTCTGCAGTTGTATACATCAAGCCACAATATCGACTATGCTCTATTATCGGGCTTCTATTAATCAATACACATGTGACAAACACACCTTCTCGACCAAGACTCTGAACTAATCCAAGTGCATTGACTCCTCCTGGACCAAATACTATTGCTCTTTTCATTTCTTTATGAAACTTCTTAAAGAAAAATATAGTGAATGAAGTAGGTTATTACCATAACGATATCCATCAATAACCACGATGCTCTTATAAACATTATACGTATGGAATCCCTTTGAATAACGTTTTGTTGGAGGCGACATCCTTGCAAATTCTTTTAAACAAATATCCCCGTTTTCAAACGACAATTCTTGAAGAGATAAACCTTCACCATAATTATTATTTGAAATCTGCGCAGGGCTAATTATTCGTCCCTTCCATTCAAAAATATTACCTGCACGACGAGCAGTATTATCAGCAAACTCTACTGTCTGAAAATGTGTATATCCAGAAAGAGGATTATCTGATACAGAAATCTGCAATCGATTTCCATTACATTCAACATCATTTGTATATAACAAATAATATTTATTATCAGAATGATATATTATAGCATCTGCTATTGGATGTGGAAAAAGAACCTTTGGATTGCGTAATAAAACCCCGTATTCATAATAGCTAGTCATACCAGATTTTCCATTCTCTGGATAAATGTATCTCACACCATCTACATCAATGAAATTAGGAAATGACAAATGCGTGGGCAACTCCAGAATCGTTTCATTATTCTGGAGTTTGCAATCGGTCTTAGACAATGTTAATCGCACAAGACGCCCCTTTAATGCGTCCCTCAGATACTCTTCAGCCAAAACAATATAATTGTCTTTTGTATCGTCTATTATGAACGGATCTGCGAACCACCGATCCGTATAATCATGTTTCATCCATTTTATATTTGTTGGGATGAAGTTCTCCCCTATATCGGCAATGGCAATGTTCCATTGCTGATACACGTATTTGAATAAAAACTTACGAATAGAATCAATCATGTTAAAAACCCGCTATAGCAGTAAATCTATCTTGTTTGCTTCGCTTTCATTCCCATAGTCATTAGCGCTAAGATAACTTTTAATTTTCTCTTGCAATTGAACATTGTGAATAAAACTTACCAAACCTTTTGAGCAACCCGCATTGTCCATTGGAACGATGACTCCGTCAACACCATCCTGTATTTGACTTTTTGCGGTCGCATAATTTGTAATAACGACTGGTTTACATAAGATTTGTGCCTCCCTAACTGTCACACTCTTACCCTCATAGCGACTTGGCTGAACATAAATATCACAAGCCTTAATATACGGATAGGGATTGTCTTTCTTTCCTAATAAGATGACATGATCTTGTACTCCAGCATCAACTATCTTTTGACGAACCAATTCTTCGGTTCCTCCAAAACCTATAATATACCAGCAAAAATCATCATATCCAGCTTCTATTATTTTTTTTGCAATATCTGGAACATTATCATAATTCTTAGCAACACAGAAACGTCCAATGGATAACAACTTTACGCCCTTCTGCTTCATTTCAGTGTCCACTGTAAACAACGTTGCTTTGCGCTTGACAAATTCAGGAGATAAAATGTTTTCAATCTCTTTTATTTTATCAGCAAGTGACGGGAAAACCATAGTAAATGTTCTCGTTATGTCTTTTGAAATCGACACTATATGGTCATATTTCCCCCAAATTAAAAGAGGTAGCTTACGATCAATTTTTAAAGAACTATAATCAGTATGAACCCAAGCTGCTTTTTTTATAGCTTTCACCTTCTCAAGAACAATTTTATGGGGCGTTAAATAGCTGATAGCCAAGTCATACTCAGTTCGCGGATTAATTCTAGGCATCAGCCAAGTGGTCATAGATGAACGGAAATAATCATCATCATCCCTTACATCGGGGCGTCTCCAATAATATATTTTTTTTACTACTTTATAAAGAATCCGCATCAGAGCAACATCAAAAAAACCATATTTTAAACATTGGGTTATCGGAGCTTCAAGTACACTGTACTTTTTAATCTCAGGCAACAAATTCACCTTGTTTGGTATAGAAGACATCAGATCTCCACGATGCGACTGAATAAATAAATCCACATCATATTTCTCATAGTCAATCGCATTCAACAGACCAAGCAAAGATCTCTCTGCTCCACCAATCTCCATGTAATGCATATGGATAAAAATCCTCGGCTTCCCTACCATATAACTTTGCTCAATATTACGGTTCTATGATTTCTTTATTGAAAAAAGTTTGCTAATCTAGTTATCGTTTATAGTACTCTTTGAACCATTGCACATAACTCTGAACGCCTTCATCGACAGATGTTTTAGGTATGAAACCAAAGTCTCGTTTCATGTCACTCATGTCGCTGAATGTCTCCAAAACATCTCCTGGTTGTAAAGGCAAGTACTCTTTGATTGCTTCCTTGCAGAGTGCATTCTCAAACGCCTTGATGTAGTCAATCAATTCTACTGGCCTGGTGTTACCGAGATTATAAATAGCAAATGGCGCTGATGAAGTGGCACAATCGGCCTTATTATTATCCCATGACGGGTTAACAAGAGGCGGGCGATTCATCACTAAAAGGATGCCCTCAACCACATCATCTATGAAAGTGAAATCTCGACGCATCTTGCCATAGTTATACACCTTTAATGGCTTGTTTGAACTAATGGCATCAGCAAACAAATATGGAGACATGTCAGGTCGTCCCCACGGACCATAAACGGTGAAGAGCCTCAACCCTGTGCATGGAATACTGTACAGATAGGAATAGGCATGAGCCATCACCTCATCCGCTATCTTAGTCGCAGCATATAGGCTCACCGGATGTGATACGTTATCATGTGTAGAATTAGGTTGTTTTCCATTCAAGCCATAAACGCTGCTAGAACTGGCAAAAACAAAATGCTTCACTGGATAGCGGCGGATTGCCTCAAGCACATTAAGGAAACCGACCACATTGCTTTGCACATAAACATCGGGCTTTTCCAACGAGTAACGCGCGTCGGCTTGAGCCGCCAGATTGATAACGAGGTCTGGAACAAAACGCTCAAATGCCTGCATGATGAAAGGCTTGTCAACCAAATCACCTTTGCAGAATGATAGCGAGTCATATTTGCTGCTCTTTGCTTCAGCGCCACTACAAGTAATACCCAGTTCACTCAAGCGGTCTAACTTCAGTTTGGGACTATAATAATCATTCAGGTTATCTATAATAACGACATCGTGACTCTGTTCCACAAGGGAACGAGCCACGTGCATCCCAATAAAACCAGCGCCACCTGTGAGTAATACCTTCATTCTTAGTCCCTCATAAAGATATCTCGGCTATATACTTTGTTTGCAACATCTAACAGCGTGGAATCCATTCGGTTTGCAACTATCACCTGGCTTTGGGACTTGAATTCGGCTAGGTCATTTACTACTCTGCTGCCGAAGAATGTCGTACCGTCCTCTAGTGTGGGTTCATAAACAATCACCTCAGCGCCCTTGGCCTTAATTCGTTTCATCACACCCTGGATACTTGACTGGCGAAAGTTATCACTGCCCGATTTCATCGTCAAGCGATAAACGCCAATGACGCACCGGCGCTCATCAGAACTGGAGTAACCACCGCGCTGAGAATAATCATAGTATCCAGCCATCCGCAGGATGCGATCGGCAATGAAGTCCTTGCGGGTGCGGTTGCTCTCAACGATTGCCTCTATCAGGTTCTCGGGCACGTCTGCATAGTTGGCCAGCAACTGCTTGGTGTCCTTTGGCAGGCAGTAGCCACCATAGCCAAAGGACGGGTTATTGTAATGGGAGCCGATGCGGGGGTCCAGGCACACACCCTCAATAATAGAGCGAGAGTCAAGACCTTTCATCTCAGCATAAGTATCCAACTCATTGAAATAGCTGACACGAAGCGCCAAATATGTGTTAGCGAACAACTTAACCGCCTCAGCCTCGGTCAACCCCATATACAACGTGTCGATATCCTGTTTGATGGCGCCTTGCTGGAGCAGTTCAGCAAACTGATGAGCTGCTTTATCCAATCTTTCATCCCGTGCTGGCCTGCCAACGATGATACGGCTTGGATACAAGTTGTCATACAAGGCCTTGGTTTCCCTCAAGAATTCAGGGGCAAAAAGAATATTACGAGAACCCGTCTTCTCAGAGATGCGCTCAGAGAATCCAACAGGTATGGTGGACTTAATCACCATGATGGCCTCAGGATTAACCTCAATCACCTGATTAATCACGCTCTCGACCAACGACGTGTCAAAGTAATTCGTCACGGGATCATAATTGGTGGGCGTGGCTATCACCACAAACTGAGCATCCTGATAGGCCAGCTCAGCATCGAGCGTAGCAATCAGACTCAACTCCTTCTCCGCCAGATACTTCTCAATATACTCGTCCTGGATAGGTGAGATGCGCTTGTTGATTTTCTCCACCTTATCGGGGAGCACATCAACCGCAACAACCTCATTGTGTTGCGCCAACAATGTCGCCACACTTAATCCCACATATCCAGTACCAACAACCGCAATCTTCATTTATTCAACAAATTATCACAGCTTCTCTACAATGTCTAAAAGCATCCACATCTCACGATAGCGCTAATTCAATCTGCTTGCGTAAGAATGATTTAGATTCATTAATATCATCATTCAACTGATTAATTACGCCATCATAATTAATACTTTTTACCAGATCTTCATCTGAAGCTTCATCATCAATCAAACGATTTTTAAGATCATAACGTTCCAACAAATCCTGCATTCTGGCATTAAGACCATCCTTTCGGTTCACGACAAAGAAATCCCTGCCATAAATCATTGAAAAGGCAGTACCATGAAAAGAATTACTTATAACACACTGGGCATGCTTAATTAATCTGACAAACTTTTCTGGGCCACATGTCAAAAAAGACTTATCAGCATAACTGAATACTGATGGAGCTGAACTGACTGTATAAATTTTACATCCATACAAATCAGCTAATCTCTTTGCGATGGCCTTAATAGCACTTTTCCTTGGTTCAAAATCATAGATGAGTATATATCTGTTCCTTATTATCTCATCATCATTTTCATCGAACAAGTCCCATTGTTTACTAGTCAACAAGAACACAGGATCAACAACGAGTTGGCCCTCAAATCCTAATGAATTCAACAACTTCAGCCCAGATTGTTCTCTTACGCTGATGGCATCAAAATTGTGCAGTTTATTCTTGACAAAGTCCTCTGTACCTGGCACTAAATCCCTTGTAGCAAAACTCGCTGCATAACTGATTTTTCTATTAGGAGAGCCAAAATCCAAATAAAATGCTGCGTCTTTGCCATTCGGGAATGATGTATTCCAGATTTGATCACTTCCTGCGACATAAAGATCCGCTTCTGGAGGATCATTTCTTAATTCATCTATCGTGTTATAATGCTTTGATGTGACAGGAATGTACTTCACATAAAAGGATTCCAAAGCATCATGACGTCTCTGACTAAGTTTGTGTTGCCTATATTTTGCCAACTGATATAGCATTCTTATCCCCAAATAATCGTATCGTTTTGGCACCCATTTAAAATTCACTTTTGCTTTCCCAGGCATGTAATTAGGGCTATAATCCATCACTTGGACCTCGTGACCTAATGATTTCAAATATTGAGCCAGAGCATAGGCCTGCAGCATTGCTCCTCGATTGAATGCATGATGACATGTGATTGTGCGAATAACCATAGGCCCAATCAATTCTCTATCAGATAATTGAATTTCTTGATTTCAGTTAATGAAGTCAAATTTCTCTCTTGTTCAAGATTCCTAATAATAGAAGCTCTTAGAGAATCATTGTTCACCATCTCCACAATCCTATCAGCCACACTCTCCGGAGCCATATCGGCTATCAAGCCATTCTTGCCATCAACGATTTGATCATACACCACATCGAAATTGGTGCTCACTATCGGCTTATGCAGAATCTTCGCCTCTGCAATAGTCAGCCCAAAGCCTTCGAAGCTTGATGTCTGAACATAAATGTCAGCCTTAGCCATATACGGATAAGGATTCTCCTTTAATCCCAGTAAAATAACAACATCCCCAAGGCCATGCTCATTTATCCGATTCTCTATTGCCTCACGCATTCCGCCAGAGCCAACAAAGAACCATTTGAATTTCATACCTTTGTCTTTGAGTACTCGTGCCGCATCCACAGCTAGAAGATAATTCTTAGGTTTACTAAGGCGACCTACTGTAATGATATTTATGCCTTCATCAAACAATCCAGCCTCTGGAATACTTTCTGTTGACAGTTCAATGATTAACTCAGGATTTACGATGTCATAGATGCACGAGACTTTATCTTTAGTCCAAGGACATTTATTTACCAATAAATCAAGCAACTTTTGGGAAACTGGTACTATACGATCTACTTTATCATAGAATTGTTTACAGTAGTTCATATCGTAACCAGCAGCAAAAACATCCGCATTCATCCAAGCGATTTTTTTATTTGCATTAACCTTTGTCGCCACAAAAAAAGTAGGAAAACCTTGCTGATAAGCTATTGCAATATCATACTGCTTCTTCATAGGTTTTACCACATTATGCAAAGCCCTCCATCTATTCTCTGCTCCATGCCTTTCGGGATGCATACGTAATAAGGTCCAAAAAAACAACTGATGAAGAAAACTAGTTAACTTGTCAATTGGAGTTGAACCAAATAGATTATGTTGGATTACGTTCACTTTGCTGGGAACATATTTTTCAAACGCACCTCCTCGGGCGAACATCAACAGGTCCACATCATAATGGTCATAGTCAATCAATGGTAATAACGACACTAAGCTTTTCTCGGCGCCACCACAAACCAAACAATCAATTACAAATAGCAGTTTCTTTTTCATTTCTTCATGAATAAAAACCTTTTGAAATTACCAGAAACTCTCCATTTAAGACTGATGAAAAAATATCTTAACTTTATTTCATGGAACACACAACTACATGAAAATCGCTTTCATATTTCTTCAAGCATTATAATAATTATAATAATCCTTTAAAATATTAAACTCACAGTTTGGTCCCATTGTCTTATAATTGGCTCTATTAACTTCCAGGACGAGTAGCGCTACATCAGAAACTATTAGATAAATCAAACATCAGAAAAGAAGAATTACATAACTATCAAATGCACAAACCTTTCATGAAATCAATTTATGCTATCCTCTCTTTTGCCATTGATCTTCTTATTTCACCAATAATTAAATAACCGACCTAATAACCTTTGACGAAACTTTGCTATCGGTAGATATAGTCGATCATAAGTTGATAAGATAAACCGGCCTAAAAGAAGATGACCATTCAGAGCAACATTCAACCCTAATTGCATAACTCTATGCATTCGCTCAGAAAGCATTCTTTTTTTTATCTCTTGAGTTTTTTCAGGATATATTGAGTAAAACTCATCTTTGTTACAGTTGGATCGAAAGGCTAATTTAATTGTATTAAACCTCAATTGCGAAAATTCATTTTCGTATGACTTCTCATCTAGTGAGCTGAAAATAAATCCTGTAAACCGCAAATAATCATTCACTGACCACGTACTGAATTTGCGAGACAGTCCGTTAGGGTTAGAAAAAAAATCATAATGGTAGAATGCCTTGTTGAGATACGATATATTCAAGACCGGATTCATAAACAAGATGCAATTAAACCACAGATCCTCACAATAATTGGTCCTAGGAGGAAACGACACATCCAACTTTAACAATTTATCTCGACGATATAGTTTATTCCACGTTGATCCATGTAATTCGCCCATGAGTAATTGACGGAGTATCGTATCAGATCTTAAATCATGTGGCGTCTGATTTTTTAGACGTCCATCTGATTCACTAACGTTAATAAAAAAATCGCATATTACGACATCGGCAATCTCTTTCTCAGCAACAGAAACTAAATGCTCCAACATGTCTTGCTCAACCCAATCATCGGGATCAGCAAAAATCACATACTCTCCTTTAGCTGTTTCAAGGCCAACCTGTCGCGCAGCACTAACACCTTGATTTTCCTGATGGTTGACAAATACGTTTTTATTTAGAGCTGAGAACTTATCACAAAGGGTCCCACTGACATCAATGCTCCCATCATCTACCAATATCAGTTCGAAATCTTGGAATGATTGATGAAGAAAACTATCAAGACATCGTTCAAGATACTTCTCGGCATTATATACAGGAACTATTACTGAAACTTTCGGCATACTTATAGTATAGATTTAGATCGTATTTCTTATATAAAAAGCGCTATGGAAACTAATGCTAAAGTAACTTTTCAAGTCATTATCTACTCTCCGAAAGTTGAGCCATCTAATCCATAGCAAGGCAAACCCATCCACCACTTTCGACTACTTTTTACGGCACTCATTCTTTCATTTTTCAAGAACTAACCCTTCTCTTTTCTATTAGGCACATACTGGACTACTATTTTTTTCAAAAAAGACTTTATTTCATTGGAGCACAATTTAACTAATGCAGAAACTGTTGTTTGTAAGCCAACAGCTTTCTCATGTCTTCTTAATATATAAAATGCTCTTTCGTAATTCTTTTGTCTTAGCAACTCACTGAATAATCGAACAAAAGATTGATTCAATGGAGACAGCACTCTTTTATCTTTCTCAATCTTATAAAGCACATAATTACTTAAAAGATACGGTTCGTTCCAACTGATTATATTGCTTCCTGTACAAACACCACCCTCATGCATTCGGTAAACCGCCATATTATTTTTAAAGAATGCGCATTTTCCTTGTTTTGTAACATAATATAAGTTTATATAATCTAAGAAAAAAGGATATTGACTTTTGATGGCTTCGTCTATATAACTCTCTCTTCTTATGACAGCACTCAAGTTCGAAATAAACCACACATTAAAGTAGTCAGCATTTGTAAAAGTATGGTACTGATTTCCATTAAACTCTTCATACGATATACCATTGAATCTATCATGGCCCTTTTCTTCCAAGACTCCGGTTTTCTCATGGTAAACCGAATAGTCATGGCTTGACACGAAATAGTCCAGATGGGACTCGAGGAAATCAACTTGGATTTGAAGTTTATGAGGGTCAGTCCAATAGTCGTCACCTTCACAAATCGCGATGTATTTAGTATCAGGATGAACAGCTGCCTCCATGATTCGGAGTATTGAGCCATCGTGTTTACTGTATTGATTTTCGGTCTCGTATATGGGTTTGATGATGTTGGGGTATTTCTCAGCATACTCGCGGATTATAGCGGCAGACCCATCAGTCGAAGCATCATCGTGGACAATAGCTTCAAAAGGGAATGTAGTTTGCTGCATCACAAAGCCATCCAAGCATTGACGCAAGAACGGTTCATGGTTATAAACCAAGCAACGAATAGATACTAAAGGGCTCCCTTGCATAAACTATAAATTATAAATACTACTAAAAACGCTAATCATACTATCCATCGTTCACTATCGATTTGTCAACAACTGAATCCTCTGAATTTCAATCATCATCACTACTCATTTACGGTTAAGCCTATTTAACCAAAACTCTGCGACAAGTAAAGATTTATTTAATTCACGAAATTATTAGTTAAAGAATTAGCGGTGATGAATGATGTCGATGGCTTCTTGCAATTCAGGCATTTTAAAGAGCCACGCGACAGCTAAGTACAACGCAATACCGAAAGGAATGCCTACTGCCAATTTCATTACGTTATCTTCGATTGACATAGTCACAAAATAGATAGCGGCACCCATGACTAGCGAATTGAGCAATGTGGGTGTCATGTCCATCATCTGACGGGCCAATCCTACATGGATTAACTTGCCGGTATAATAAGTGTTTATGGCCAAGCAAATGAGAGACGTACATACCGAGCCAATACAAATACCCATCACGCCAAATGGCACACAAATGAAAATTGCGATAGTAATAACAGCTTTTTTAACGACTTCCAATCTCAGAAACAAGTCACTTCTACCCTTTACCTGTAACAGGTTCAGGTTGATGGCATGAACTGGGTACCACATCGATGCAAAACAGATTACTTGCAGATAAGGTACACATTCTGCCCATTTATCTGTTACCAGAGCAAGAACTAATGGATGAGCCAATGCTACCAGCCCCATCATAACAGGAAATACAAGAAAAACTGTGAATCTCAACATACGGCGATAGCTACTGCCTAAACGCTCTGTATCTTCCTGTATTTGACTTAATACTGGGAATGTCACCTGCTGCAAAACACCTGTTAAAGTACCTGAAGGCAATCCTGCATACTGCTTGGCTTGAGTATAGAGACCTAATTCGGCGGCTGAATAAAACTTGCCAATAACAATGGGGTATATATTACTATAAACAGTATCCAGCAGGCCCGATGCCAGCAACTTCGAGCCGTATCCCCACAGATAATTAATTGATTTCTTGTTCCACCTACCTCTTGGCCGCCAAGGTGAAATAATCCATAACAGCACTAATTCAGTCACTCCACCCATAAGATGCTGAATCACCAACGACCAAACACCAAATCCCTTATATGCTGTTAAAATAGCGATTATACCAGCTAGGACCTGTGAAGACAAGTTGATGATCGTCTTGGCCTTAAAATTTAATGCACGTGAGAGTTGAGTGTTTTGGACAATCCTAAAAGAGATAATTATAAGCAGTATCCCTTCAGCTCGTAATAACGATGCCAAGATAGGTTTGTCATAGAACTTAGCGACCCATGGGGCAATAATCCATATAACACCATACAACAGCAGTCCAGCAACAATGTTGAAGATAAAAGCAGTTGTATTATCATCTTCAATCAAATCTGGTTTTCTTATCAGAGCATTGCCAAATCCACTATTGATAAATGCCATCGCAATGGCGTTGAACACCACTATCATGGCAAGTAGACCATAATCACTTGGACTAAGTAATCGGGCCAAAATCACCCCGATTACAAAGCCAAAACCTAGACTCACGGCTTGGTTCAAAGATGTCCAGGCGACTCCCTTAACGGTTTTTTTCTTCAGCGACTCCGGCATTTACCGATGTTTGTGTTATAAGCGTATAGTACTCTTCATCTTCATCTAAAACAATAAAACCATTCTTAAGATAAAGGTTATATGCAGCAATGTTTGATTTAGCACATCTTAATCTAAACGTGGTAATACCTTTTTTCTTCATAAAAGATTTCACAACATCTAGAGAGTATGAAGCAATACCATATCTTCGATATTCGGGTAAAACACAAAAATAAGTACAAAAACCTTCTTTATTCCTAACAGCAACATTATTAGCATAGAAGAACATTGTTCCCACTAAAACTTGACCTAAATAACAAGTCAGTATATCAGCACTTAACGACAATTTTTTAAGCCAATCCTCTAAGTTCTCATCACATATATGAGAATTAGGTATGAATGAATACTTATCAAACTTTGATAAGATCTCATTAATCTCTTTTTCTGAATACTTTCCAATCTTGTATGAAAGCATAACCCTCATATACTTAATGTGCTATGTTTTATTCTATGAGAAGCCTTTAACCAATTTACCATCATCTATCTAAAAGGGTTTTATTCTGTAATGACAGAGATATAACGATTGGGGACAGACGTGAATTGATTCAAATCTTCACGGGTGTTAAAGCGGAGAAAGATTGTACCCAACGACTGGTTGGCACCGGTGAACGGCTGAATCATATCACCGACATTTGCTAAAATGCCTTCTTCAACAACACAGGCCTCCATAAAACCTTCAGAATATCTGATCTCCTTGAATATGCCACCTGTATTGGAATGCAGAATGTAATTACACCAGTAATCCGTGAAATGAGCATCATATATCGGTTTTAAAGGCATGTCTAAAGCCTTTAACATCTCTGCTTCGATTAAATCAACGCCAGTTGCATAGCGCTGCAACTCAGCGATTCGGTTTCCGCCACCCCTTGGTGAGACTTCCATGATATAAGCCTTACCATTCTTGCACAATCGAGCCTCAACGTTGTAAATGCCAGTTTTGCAATTCAGTAACTTAAAGAGACGCTGTAATTCACTTCTCAATTCATTTTGAGCAGCTTGGGGCATTGTTGAGGGCCAAATCTCAATTGCAGGCACATATGGATTAACCGCATTCTTGTCGAACAACTGGTCACTAAACGGGCAATGAAGTAATTCACCATCTACAGTGAACACATCAGTGCTTGATTGATAACCCTCCAACTCTAGGAAGTCTTCGATGATGAAGTGGCGGGAGGGGGAGCAATCGAGGGCGTGGGCGATGGCGGCGGGGAGGTCGGCGGGGGCGTCGACACGGGTAACGCCTTTGCTGCCGGCGCTGTCCACTGGCTTGACGATGACGGGCCAGTTGAAATAGTTAATATCTTTCAGGGCGTCGTCACCCTCGTTATAGCCGCGCGCATTTGGCACGTTGAATCCGTTGTCTGCCAGAAACTTGCGGAATTTTGATTTATCTTGCAGAATGCATGCGGCCTCATAGCTGCACTGGAACGGCAGGCCCATCTTTTCGGCCGTATAAGCTGCTGCCACAACTCCTGGGTCAACGGCAAAGGACATGATACCGTCAATCTGCAACCGCTGTGCGAGTTCTAGCACGACCTCCTTGTCAATGATGCTCACGTTGTGATACTCGTCGCTATACTTGTGGGCAATATTATCAGGCAGATAGTCCACAGTAATCACATGGATATCATGGCGATGCGCAGCCTCGATGACGGGCAACAGGTAGCGCAGGCCACCCAGCAGCATCAATTTTTTCTTCGTCTGACCCATGAGATTTATCTTTTCAAGATTACGTCAATGACGCGTTGTTGGTCGGCGGCGGTGAGTTCGTGGTGGATGGGGAGGCAGATGACGGTGTCGGCCATGCGGGTGGCGTTGGGCAGGTTCTCGCGGGTGGCGCTGGGCAGGCCTCGGTAGGTCGAGAAGCTGCTGATGAGCGGATAGAAGTAGCGGCGGGCGAGAATGCCTTGTTCGCGCATCTTGAAGTAAAGTTCATCGCGCGTCATGCCGAACTTTTCAGCATCCACAAAGATGGGGAAATAGCCATAATTGTGGCGTACGCCTGGCATATCGTCCCAGAAGGTGATTCCCTCGATGGGACGCAGCACCTCGCGGTAACGGATGGCGACCTTATGCCGAGCTTCAATCGCATCATCCACCTGACGCAGGTTGAGCAGACCGAAGGCTGCCCTCATCTCATCCATCTTGCCGTTAATGCCCGGTGCAACGACCTCGGTTTCGCCAGCGAAGCCGAAGTTCTTGAGATAGTCGATGCGCTCTTTCATCTTGGCATCACGCACAACGAGCGCCCCACCCTCGGCCGTACCAAAGACCTTCGTGCCATGGAAACTCAGTGTGGACATGTCACCTTCCTCAAGGATACTCTTGCCGTCCACCTCAATGCCGAACGCATGGGCCGCATCATAAATGACCCGCAGACCATACTTGTCGGCAATCGCCTGAATCTCTTTAGTGCGGCACGGCTTTCCATACACATGCACGGGCATGATGGCGGTCGTGCGCGGTGTGATGGCCGACTCAATCCTATCCGGATCAATGCCACCCGTCGCCAGGTCTATATCGACAAACACAGGCTTGATGCCATTCCACCACAGCGAGTGAGTGGTCGCCACAAAGCTATAGGGGGTGGTAATCACTTCCCCGCTGATGTTTAACGCCTGCAGGGCCGTGATGAGCGGCAAAGTGCCGTTAGTGAACACGCTGACATAGGGCACCTTGAGATATTCGCACAGGGCGGCTTCGAACCTCTGATGAAATTCGCCGTTATTGGTCACCCACTTGCGGTCCCAAATCTCTTGAAGCATCTGATGAAACTCATCAAGATTGGGTAGCAGCGGTGATGTTACCGTAATGATGTTTTTGTCCATATATACCACTATTGGTTAAATGTCACAGGCCATTGTCCAGCTGCGACAGTTCAAAGACAACAAAAGGGGTCACCGGGTCCTGGGGAGGCGGTGGACGGGTGGAGAGCGGGTAATGCTGCGGACACTATCGCAGTAGTCATTATCAGCGAGTTACCTGTTGTATGTCTTGCGGGCGGCCTTGTCGCGGGGTTATACCCAGACTAAGCTAGCCACCACATTGAATGGCAAAATTAAGTCTTTTTGACAAGGTGTGCAAATTTATCTTGATAAATGGGACAAAAAAAGGCCGCCAGCTGTGCTTGTCTATGCCATGATTACTGCCACGGCCGCAACATTGCTGGCGGTTGATATTTAGCGGTTTTTAACTCTTTACTTGACGTAGGGGCGGATGGCGTCGCGCCAGATGAGGTAGCCCTGGCCCATGAGGTGCAGGCCGTCGTTGGTGAGGTCGGCACGCAGGCGGCCATTTTCGTCGGCAAACAAGGGATAGAGATTAATCCACGTAACACCCTGTCGTCGAGCGACTTGTTCAAGCAGAACATTGGCCTCGACAACGACATGGTCACGTCCCTTGAGCAACTTCCACTCGCGCACGTCGTTGTTGAACGGCAAGAGGCTCTGGAGGTAGATTTTTGTCCTGGGCGATCCTTGCTTGACCATGACGATGAGTTTCTCCGTCGCGCGGGCGATACTATCGGCACTCACGTCGTGGGAGATATCGTTGACTCCGCACATGATGAACAGTTTCTTGGGCTGCCCCTTGATGATGGGGTCGATGCGGTCAATCATTCCCTGGACGATGTCGCCCACGATACCGCGGTTCTTAATGTGGCGGTTGCCCAACAACTCGTTGAACTCGCAGCCGTCAGTAAGGCTATTGCCCAGCATGACGATGTCCTTCTTGCCGATGGGCAACTCATCAAAGAGCGTTGCCCTCCGGACATAATATGGGTCCTGGTTGGCTTGGGCCATCGCGGTGAGGCACATCACAGCCACCACCATGAGGATTGATAATCTTTTCATTACTCAAATCACTTGTTACAGAAACCGTGTCACAATCCATGCCTGAAACTTTGATCGGCCTAGCGGCCGAGAAATTAAACAAAAATTTTTATAAAAATTAAACAAGACAATATTTTTATTTAATTTTATTAATAATTTTGTTTAATTTGGCTTCGCCGAGCTAAAGGTTCTCCGTGCGAAGCACGGACACTATTATAGGCTAGAATGATAACACAGCCCCATAGATTAACACTGAGGCGAAGTAATCGTTCCGCTAACTGATACCACGGTAGGCATCGATAGCCTTTTTTACCGAGCCATGGAGCAACAGCAGGCGCTTGGCGTCATCGTAGGGGAGTTTCAACTCCTCGACGAGCCAGCGGGTGCCGCGGTCCACCAGTTTTTGGTTAGTGAGCTGCATGTTCACCATCTTGTTGCCCTTGACGCGCCCCATTTGAATCATCACGCTGGTAGAGATCATGTTGCAGATGAGTTTCTGCCCCGTGCCGCTCTTCATGCGAGAGGAGCCTGTGACATACTCGGGCCCGACAATCATCTCGATGGCAATCTCGGCAGCCTCACTCACAGGTGCATCAGGATTGCTGGTGATGGCCGCCGTCAGGCAGCCGTTGGCGCGCGCATCACGCAAGGCACCGATGACATAGGGGGTCGTGCCCGATGCCGCGATGCCGATGACCGTGTCGAGCGGCGACACGTTATACTCCTGCAGGTCTTTCCAACCCTGAGCGGTATCATCCTCGGCATTCTCGACGGCATTGCGCAAGGCCACGTCACCACCAGCGATGACACCGATAATCCACCCAGGCGACATACCGAAGGTGGGCGGTATCTCACTGGCATCCAGCACGCCCAAGCGCCCACTGGTACCCGCACCCATATAGAAGATGCGGCCGCCCTTCTTCATGCGCTCGACGATGCCGATGACCAGGCGTTCAATCTGGGGGATGGCCTGTTGCACCGCATCGGCCACCTTGTGGTCCTCCTGATTGATTTCGGTGAGAAGCTCACGCACCGACTTCTTCTCCAGGTTATCGTATAGCGACTCTTGTTCGCTGATTTTCACAAAAGCCATAATCTTATCAAATTTTTATTCAACTAACTATTTCTTCACTCGGCAGTCGAGTGGTATTTCACGAGGCCTTCCATCGGATCCTTGATGATGACACCGATGGTGATGCCCTGAGCCTCGGCGGCTTCCTGCAGCACCTTCTTCTCGCACAAGGCAATAGAACCCACAAAGTTACAGGGCAGTTCCTTGTAATTGGGATAGCTGGCGACGTTGCGTTTGAAGAAGTCGGTAAACGAGCGGAAGACGATGTCGTGAATGGCAGGTTCCTCGATGTTATGTTCCAGGAAGGGAGCGAACTGGGCCAGGAATCGGTTAGCCGCAGGCTTGCGATATACCGACGTGATGATCGTCGTATAGTCCAAGTTATACTCCTTCATGAACTTGTCACACAAGTGCTGCGGCAACTGCTTCTTGAGCACATCGCCCACGAGCAATTTGCCCAGCACGGCGCCACTGCCCTCGTCACCCAGGATATAGCCCAGCGGCGACACGTTCATCACCACATTCTCGCCATCGTAGTAGCACGAGTTACTGCCCGTGCCCAGAATGCAGGCGATACCAGGTTTGCGGCCACACACGGCGCGAGCGGCGGCGAGCAGGTCGCTGGCCACCTCCACCTTGCCGGCGCTGGGCAGGTTGGCACGCAGGGCATTGACCACCTGCTGCTTGATTTCATCTGAAACGATGCCTGCGCCATAGTAATAAATCTCATCCACCTTGTAGTTGACGAGATGGGGCATCAATTCACGCTTGATCTGTTCCTTCATTTCCTCCTCGGTGAGCAACAGAGCGTTCATACCGGTAGTGAAAATCTGAGCTACCTTCTCTTTTCCATTGAGCAGCGTCCAGTTGATCTTGGTGGAGCCGCAGTCAGCAATTAGAATCATCATATTATTCTTCAGTTTTAGTTATTGGATTTCAGTTCTTTATCGTTGTGCCGTGACGGAGTCACGGCATACTTTGACCCTGAGAATTCTGGGTTATATTTTGATGTAAATTTTCTTCTTGTAAAGGATGTGGCCGATGACCCAGTTGAGCAACACAAAGGCGATGGCATAGAGCGCCGAAGCCATGTACTCGTTGCAGCACCACTTCAAGCCATCATACACAGCACTGTGGATGGTGATGTTGCCGCCCTCGGCATCGTGACCGATGGGAATGGCACCAAACAGAATGGCGAGGATAGTTCCGATGAGGTACAATGCCAGCGGATTGACACCAAACGACTCAAAGAAACGCGTCCAACCGCCCCTCTTGCCCTTGATATCGACAAAGTGGATGAGCATCGCCTGGATGCACATCGCCATGCCGCAGGTAATCATCACAAACGTGGATGACCACATCTTCTTGCCACAGGGGATGCCATATTGCAGCAACCAGCCAGCCAGCAGCATCAACGTGCCACACAGGAGCATCTTGGTCACACGTTCGGTGTTGTTGTGAACCGACAAAATCATGCGGCCCACCAGGTAACCGATAAGCACATGAGCGATGCACGGCAGGGTGCTCAAAATGCCTTCAGGATCGAACGAGAGCTGTTCGCCATACGCCCACTCGTGATACATGTGGTTGGTACCCAACACGCTGTTGTCGATTTGGGCAATGATATTCTCGAGCGAGAAGTCATATCCGTTGCCAAATCCCAGTATGAGGGCATAGGCCACCAGAATGATGCCCACCAGCCACGGGATGAATTTGCGCTTGAACAGCACAGCACATAGCGAGCCAAAGAAATAGACCAGCGCCAGACGTTGGAACACGCCCAGATAGCGTAGCGTGTCCAAGTTGTTGACCGCTTCGCTGAAGGGGTCGCCCTTGCACAGGCCACGCACCAGATGGCCAAACCATTGCACCGCCCAACCGATGAGGAAGAGAATGACTGTGCGACGCACGATTTTCCACATCAGCGGACCCGACATCTTGTAATTGAACTTCTTTAACGAGAAGGCCATCGACACGCCCATGCAGAACACAAAGAACGGGAACACCAGATCGGTGGGTGTGAGCCCTATCCAATCGGCATGTTCCAGCGGGCGGTAGATGTAACTCCATGTGCCGGGATTGTTGACCAGCAGCATCCCCGCGATGGTGATACCACGCAGGATGTCGAGTGACAGCAATCGTTTATTCTCTTTAGCCATAATTCATCGTTTTTGGATTAGTGATACAAGTAATATTTTGCCGAACGGATGCGGAAAACATCCACGTCCTTGTTCCAATAGTCGGCCATATCCTCGACTTTGTAACGCTTGATGAAGCGCTCACGGATTTCCTTGGTGCCGCACACCTTGTCAAACATCGAATACCGTTTGGGGTTCTGCTCAAACAGTTCCACGTGGGGGTACATCTCATGAATCACCTGGAGGAAATAGAACTGCGTCAGGCACAAATCGGCGGCATCGAGGTCGGTGATGTAGGTCTGTACGCCATGTACCTCCTGCAGCGACTTATCCACAGCCACGCTCAAGGCAAAGAACGGCTTGTAGTTAATGGGCCTGAAGTTCAGACCCGGCAAGTTCAAGGCATTCATGCGCATCGCCAGCGAGTCGGCATTGATCCATGAGGCGGCAAACGTCTGGAACGGCAACGTGTAGCCAATGCCCGTGTTGAAGATGTACAACTCGCCCAGGATGCCCGACACAGGATAGAAGAAGGCGCTCTCGGGCGTAGGAATCTGGGGTGACGGAGCCACCCAGGGCATACCTGTGTCACGGAACTTCATGTCGCGCGTCCAGCCCTCCATGGGGATGACGGTCAGTTTGCACTTGCGGCCCGTTTTGGACTCCTGAGCGATAATACCCTCCTCGTTGAGGAAAGTGGCCAACTCGCCTGGGGTCAGTCCATAGATATAGGGGATGGCATACTTGCTCACGAATGAGAAATAACCCGGTTCCACAAGGTTGCCTTCAATTTTGTTGCCGCCCAACGGGTTAGGACGGTCAAGCACCATGAACTCGGTACCATATTTCGCGCAGGCCTGCATGCACACGCCCATCGTTGCATAGAAGGTGTAACTGCGGCAACCCACGTCCTGAATGTCATAGACCAGCACGTCGATGTCCTTGAGCATTTCGGCGGTCGGCTCATGGGTCTTGCCGAACAGCGAGTACATTTTGATTCCCGTCAGCGGATCCACGGCATCGCCCACGGCATCGCCCGCATGGGCATTGCCGCGCACGCCGTGTTCGGGCCCGAACAACGCCACAAGTTGGACACCTGGTGCCTCGTGAAGGATGTCAACGGTGCTCTTGAGGTTGTTGTCAATGCCACTGGGATTGGTCACCAATCCCACGCGCTTGCCCTGCAACTGGGCAAAGCCGCCGTCACGCAGCACCTCCACACCCGGCTTAACGACCGCACAGGCCGCCAGCGCCGCCATCATCCACACTATCAAAATAATAATCTTCTTCATAATTCAGTTGTTTAGAAAACAGTTAAGGTTAGTCGGTTTTTTTGCCGTAGTTGGGGTCGATGGTGCGGTCCACGAAGTAGGTTACCAGCAGTGTGGCGAAGCAGCAGGCCATCACCATCCAGAAGAAGTTCACATAACCGATGGCCTCCTGGATGTAACCGGCAACGAAGCCCGGCAGCATCATACTCAATGCCATGAAAGCGGTGCAGATGGCGTAGTGCGACGTCTTGAATTCGCCCTCGCTGAAGTACATCATGTACAGCATATAGGCTGTGAAACCAAAGCCGTAGCCAAACTGCTCAATGCACAGAGCAATGGTGATAACCACAATGTTAGTGGGCTGTGCGATAGCCAGATAGACGAACGTTAAGCACGGCAGCGTCATACATGCCGCCATCACCCACAACGACTTCTTGAGGCCCACGCGCGACGAGTAGATACCTCCCAGGATACCACCCACCAGCAAGGCAATCACGCCGAACACACCATAGACGGTACCCACCATCTCGGTGCTCAATCCCAAGCCGCCCTGCTCGGTGGAATGCACGAGGAAGGGCTGACACAATTTGATCAGGAAGCCTTCGGGCAGACGGTACAGCAGCATGAAGGCAATCGCCAACAAGCAACCGGGCTTCTTGACAAAGGTTACAAAGGAATTACCCAGCTCGGCAAGGTTGCTCTTGGTAGGGTTCTCGGCAGTACCAGTGCCCTCGTTGCGGGGCCTGTCATCGGCCGAATGCGGCAGGGCGAAAGTGTGGTACAGGGTAATCAGGAAGAATACGGCAGCCGATACGCCCAGCGTGATTTGCCACGACATGGGGATGTTGCCCGTCTTGCTCTCGATAAGGCCGGCAATGAACACCAGTCCACCCTGGCCAAATACCGAAGCCACGCGGTAGAACACGCTACGGATGCCGATGAAAGCGGCCTGGCTACTGGGACTGTGCGCCAGCATATAGAAACCGTCGGCAGCGATGTCATGGGTAGCCGAAGCAAATGCAGCAATGATGAACAACACCAGCGTGAACCAGAACATGCTGATCGACGTGTTGCCGCCAGCGATAGTTGCAGTGTCAGGGTGCGGTAAGGTCAAGGTCAACAGGATGAGCATCGCAGTCATGATGACCTGCATGGCGATAATCCACCAGCGCTTGGTTTTCACCACGTCAACAATGGGGCTCCAAATACCCTTGAGGAACCACGGGAAATAGAGCAAGGTCGTAAAAAATGACATATCGCCATTAGGGACACCCATCTTGGTGAACATCATCACCGAGATGTTATTGACCACAAAGTAGGGCACACCCTCAGCAAAGTAAAGCGTCGGCACCCACCACCACGGGGTCTTTTGTCTGGGTTCAATCTGTACTTCTTTCATATCTCTTTGTTTATTTTGTTATCATAATTTCTAGGCTTTAGTATCTTCTCTCGATGCTGGCACCCACGAAGTAGTGCAGCAGGATCTGTTTGTAGTCGTAACCTTTAGCCCCCATCACGGCGGCGCCGATCTGACACAGGCCTGCACCATGGCCCCACCCTGCACCACGCAGGACAAACTTGGCGGGATAGCCCTCCTCGTCCTTGTTGTGCTTCTCGACTACAAAGGCCGAACTGTACAGGCACGAGGGCGACAAGGCATAGCGGATGGTCAGTTCCTTGCCGATGATGCGTTCACGCTTCTCACCGACGATGCGCAGGCGGTACAGTCTCCCGCTGGTGCCACGCGCCACGGGTTGCAGGTCGCGGATACGGCCGTAGTCGATACCCGTGCGCTCCTTGATCAGAGCAGCGATTTCGTCTTGGGTATATTCCACCTTCCAGCGGTAGAAGTCCTTGGTCTCCTGGTCATAATCGTTGAGCACCTGAGACAGGATTTCGGGGTCGGTGGTATTGCAGAAGGCGCTGGGACTTGACAGAATCCACTCGGCGGCATTGTCCTCGCGGGTGAGGTCAGGGAAGTCTTCCTCGTTCTCGCCGTCACGACGGGCCTCCAGATAGTCGTGGTGCTGCGGCTCCCAGCAATTCTCAAATTCCTCCATCACGCCACCACACGACTTGCTGAAACGCGCGTCGCACAGTGCGCCGCCATGCATGAGCACTTGGCCCCATGTGGCGCGGATGGCCTGTTCCACCTTCTCGGTCGTGGCACGGGTAATGCCCTGATAGCGCTGGCAGTGGTCGTCGGCACACACGTCGAAGTTCACGTGGTCATCGCGGTCCCACCACTTGACCAGTTCCTCGGGGGTATCCATCATTTCGCCCTCGGCTTGCGGATTGCGCTCTGCGGCTTTGACGGTCTCCTCTGTGTGGATCTGTGCCAACAGCCAGCTGCGGGAGATAACCGCATGGGCCTTCAGCAGTTCGAGCGATGCGTTGGCGCTCATCTCGCTGGAGATTACACTCAACAGGTAATCCTCGACACTCAACACGTTGACGGGCGTCAACTTACCATTCTCGACGATGAGGTGCAAGGCGCCCTTAAACGTCTGGTCTTCCTGGCGTTTCCAGTGGAAACTCACGCCGATGGTCACCGCCTTAAGGGTGAACGAAGCCTTCTCGGTATCGAGGGGCTCAAAGAGCAACTCACCATAGCGGTTGCCGTTCCACTCCACCTGCCCTTCGACACAGCGGGCAGCCTGGTCACCGCTGCAAGTGGCGCCATTCACGCGATAGTCACTATTGAGCACGAACTCTATTGTCGGCTCATTCATGATGCCCACTCTCACTTGCGGTATCTTCTTCTCGTCCATAATATTATCGTTCTTTAATTGATTAGATTTTTACACTAATGTCCTTCCCCTAGATGGGCTGGATGTCTTCCCAGTGTTGGGAGAAGCCAGTTATGACAGGGATCAGTTCCTGGCGGCTCATACACAGTTCGTCGTAGAGGGCTTGGATGGTCTCAGGGGTAAGGGTATCAAAGTCCTTACGCTCGGGGACAGCCCACAGTCCACCCATATCGACGGCACCAGGGCTGAGCAGCAGACGCCCATCGCCCTCACCGTAGCAGGCAGGGCGGTGCTTACGCCGCGGGAAGATGACCAAATTCCACAGGCGGTTGGTCTTATTCCACCAGCACAATGCGTTAACCATCGGCTCACTAGCCCCATCAGGAACAGGGAGAAGGTCCAGCAGCCGCAAGGCATACCGCTCAGCGGCGCGCTGGGTCGAGGTCTCAATCGTGAATAGGCTACGCCCCAAGGCGTCCACATAGCCGATAAAGCCTTCGTCGCCATCGGCCAGCAGATGGGTGGTGACATGTGCCATCTCGTCACAGAGCGGCATTTCGCCTTTGGCACCGGCCTGGAAGTGGGCGTGGTCGGGAGCCGAGGCCCCACATTGAGGGCCATTGTAGAATACCACGAAGTCAGGCAACGTTCTGGCCAGCAGCAACATATCCCCCACCCTGCCAGACAACCGTTGCGGCACATGCCGCAGGTCGGCTATCGTGAGGTGGCGCTTGAAGATGGGATAAGGATTGACCTGTATCTTGTAGTGGTCACCCCACAGCACGGCCTTTTGCTTGACGGGTTGGTGTTCACGGCACAGGAAACACTCGCGGCGCGCCAACGACAGTTTATCGATAGCAGCTGCCGACGAGCGGCGCCTTTCGGGATTGTATTGCAGCGTAATGGTCGCCTCGCCCAGTTGCAGCGAGCGCGTGACGGCACTGGCCAGCGCCGCATAATTGGCGCCAGCCACATCCCAGTCGCGCATTTGCCTGGTGAAGAGCCTATCGATTACCTTGCTATAATCCATTGACTGTCCTCTTGAGATGCCGTGGCAGAGCCACGGCACACATTAACCCTGACCTAAAGCCTAATACTAACTAAAGCCCAATACCTAAAGCCTAATAACTAACTAAAGCCCAATACCTAAAGCCTAAAGCCTAAAGCCTACTTCTTATTCATCGCAATGCGGGCCTGGAGCTCCCAGGTGCGGATGCGGTCCTTATAGAGGTTGTTGCGGTTCATCTTCTCGACATCGAGCGAGGCATCGCTGTTGTCGTCCCAACGGCGGCACAGATAGACGGGCTCATACACGCGGCCAATCTGGTAGTTGCGCGAGATGTTCAAGCCCAGAGCATAATCCTCACCGTAGCTGGTGTTAGGAATCTTCACGTCACGCAGCACGGGCGTATAGAAGGCACGGGGAGCACCCAGGCCGTTGATGCGCAGGGCATTGTTGCGGCCGTTCTCGGGCGTCCATTCCTTGTGGTCGATAATGCCGGGAGGAATGGGATTGAGGTGGATGTCGGTCATCTGATAGGTGCCCACTACCATGGCCACGTTCTGCTCGTAGAAGGCGTTGACCATCGTCTGCAAGGTGTGCTCGTCCTTGTACATGTCATCGCTGTCGAGCTGCACGATGAACTTGCCGACGTTGCGACGGTGGGCGGCCAGGTTCCAGTAACCGCCAATGCCCATGTCGTAGTAGTCGGCGATAATGTGGATCAGGCGCGGGTCATCATACTCGGCAATGGCCTCACGGGTACCGTCAGTAGAGAAATTGTCCACCACCATCAGGTTGAACTTGAAGTTGCACTCCTGCTTGAGGACCGAGTCGATGGCGTCGCGGATGGTGCGGATGCGGTTGCGCACGGGAATCATCACCGTTGCCTCGACCTCGAAGTTGTCCTCGCTGAACTCGATATGGCGGAAGTTGGGGACCTCCTTGCCATCCTCGATGCGCGTGGGAGCCAAGTAGCCGCCCACCTCCTTGAGGTGCTCGGTGCAGGCTTGCTCCATCTCGATCTGGCGACCACGGTTGCGCGGATCCACATAGTCAAAAATCTTCTCACCGCTCTTGCGGGTATCCAACTCGACATCGCTGTACAGGAACTCGTTGATGTGGGTGATGGCAGCGAACTGCGACAACTTGAGGCGCAGGTCATACAGGCCAGCAAACTCATAGTCGGCCTTCATCGCCTCTACGGCCTTCTTGAAACAGCAGCCGCAGAAGAACAACACCGAACCAAAGTCGAAGTCATCCCTGAGACTACCCATCTGGTAATCGATGACGGGAGCCTTGTCGGCACCCTTTTCGGTCACGTTGTAGTGGTCGGCATAGAGCATTCCCGAGCAAGTGTCGTCGCCCAGTTTCACAAAGCGCTCCAATGAGAACGGGCCCATCTTCAACGTGTCAAACTTGGTGTAGTACAGCACATAGTCGGCATCGGCGCGCTCAGCAATGGCACGCATCGTGGCACTGGAGGTGAGGCCCTTGATGGGCACCAGTTCACAACCCTCAACAGCGGTGGCGCCTTCGTTGGTGGCGAGGAGGTAGATTTTGTTCACCAGTTCCTGCTCCTTGAGGTGCTGGATGGTTTGCGCAGCCTGCTCGGCGTTAGCAAAGGGGATAAAGCAATTAATTCTTCCCATGATTTCTTTGTTTTATGATTATTGTTAATTGATTATTCTTTTCTTTCTAGAGGGTTATTTCAGGAATTCCATGATGCGGGTCATCAGGCTGGTGCGCTCCTGAACTGTGGTCACCGTCTCCAGCGGGAAGCCCATGACCACGGTGCGGTAATTGCCGCGGTCGCTGGCGATGCCGGCGGGCAGGCCGTTCTCGCCATAGCGCAACCAGGTGAAGCCGCGGTCGTCGCTGGCACGGATGGCATCGGGCGACTCGACGGTGTAGGTCTTGTCATTCAATTTGCTGACGAAGGTCCATGCGCCAAGCGAAGACAAGTGGTTAGCGGGACTGTCAACGGCATTGACGGTGCCGTCGAGCGAGGCCCTGCCGTGCAGACCCTCAAAGCCAAGCACGTCCTTGACGAATGCCTTGCCCACAGCGTCATCGTTGCCTGCGGCATTGTCCCACAGGTCGGAGCCCACGTAGGCGCCACTCAGCAACACGCTACCGCCATTGCCGGTGAAACGCCTCAAGACGTTCATCAAGCCAGTGGTATAAATCTTGAAGCGCGTAGGCATCAGGCCGCTTCCAGTCTTAATTTCCTTCTGCTTACCCATGATGAGGTCCATCAGGCGATAGCCATCGATGTTATAGTTATTCTCCAATGCCTGCTGGCTGCAAGACACGAAGGAGTAGCCAGCATTCATCAGCGCCTCGCCATGCACTGCAGGATAATCAAAGTTGTTGCCTGCCACGTTCATCGTCTCGTGGTCGCTGCGGCTGCTGCCAAAGCCAGGCGCATCGTCGTCGGTCCACTCAATACTGCGGCGGAACTCATATTGCGAACCCAAGTAGTTGATCTGCTGGATATAAGGCACACCATGGTCCTTGTCGTCGTCGAAGCCCGCGCGGTCGGGACCATCAAACCAGTCGGGAGCACTCACACGGGTAAAGCCGTTCACCACAAGCACATCACCCTGGCTGCCAGCCGCCTCACCCAAACTCAAAATCTCGCTGGGGAAACTGCGGCCGCCTTCGTTCATGGCGATGATGCGATAGGAATGAATCTTATTGTCGTTGATGGTCACGCTGTACTGGGGACCACGCACGGTGGCGATTTCCTTGAAGGCACCGTCCAGGCCCACGCGTTCACACACGATATAGGACGTGGCATCGGCATTGTCGCTCAAGTCGTCATGAGTGGGGCTCCACGTGAGCAGGTAATGGTGCTTGTCGGTTTTGCTGATGGCAAATGTGTTGACTGGCAGGGGCTGCACGACATAGGAGCGGTGGTCGCGCTGGGCAATGAACTTCAACATACCCTTATAGATGGCGCGGCTCACGTCGAAGCGGAACATCGGGTCGAGACCGTATTTCATGTCGGCAAAATTCTGATGCGAGAGCAACTCCATAAGCACAGCGGGCACCTCGGGTACACGCGCCTCATAGTAACTCCTATCCCACATACCGCGGCGGGTCCAGTTGGGCTCCCACTTGGCACGGATGTCCTTGACGATCTCGGTCGAGAGCAGGTTGCAATAGCGGCGCGAGAGTTCGCGAGGCGTGCCGTTGGCATACTTGCCGAACTGCTTGCCAGCCGCACGGGTACAATAAATCAGCAGGGTGCCCACAATCTCGTCGTCGGGCGTGGCACCGGCATCGGTATGCAGGCAGAAAGAGATATCTACCGGCACCTTCAGGCCACCACGGTCGGGCAGCACGTCGCTACCACCAGCCAGATAGTTGACCCATTCACCGCGGCTGCGGTAGTCGTCGGTATAGTCGTTGATGCCGTGTGAGGTGGAATAGACGCTGTCAGGGAAACCGGCCCACTGCAGGTAGTAACGCGAGCCCAGGTGGAACCAGGGGTGCTCGCCGCTACCGATATAATTGTACTCCACGCCTTCCTTACCCAGGTATTTCTCATTCTCTTGCTCAGCGGCAATGATGCGGTTCTCCTCGGTGGGCAAAGCCACACGGCGCACGATGTTGCCCTTGCCACCGCCCACCTTGATGGCGTCGGCGGTGATGACGGCATCCTTGTCGTCGCTCAGGTTAGACACCTCGACCACGGCCTTGTTCTGGCCCTTTGCCAGCGGGAAAGTGCCCAGATAGACCCACACGCCGCCTGCCATGGTCTGATCAACGCGGAAATTGCGCTCACCAGCCAGACTGTTGACCGTATAGGTCACGTCGCGGGCGCTGTTGGGCAACGATTTATAGGAAATATAGACGGCAAACTCGCCAGCCTCGGGCATATCCACGTCCCAAGTGGCGGTCGAGAGTTTCTTCTTGTCCTTCTCGGCCTTGACCATGCGGTAAGTGCCCTCGGTGAAGGGATTCTCAAAGTCCTTGTACTGCGGGCGCAGGAAAGCGAAACCGCCATCCTGGCCAGCCGCCCACTTCTGCTTGCCGTTGCGCTCGGTGTAGCCCTGCTGGGCCTCTCCACCGTCGTTATCGACCACAACGCCAAAGTTGTGCGTGTCGCGCTCGCGGGCGTTCCACACGTAGGCGCCTGCATTCTCCAGCATGGGGATGAGGAAGGGCAGTACATAACTGTGGGTGTACATATCCTCGACAGTCTGCATCAGGCGGGCGCGCTGCCACTCCCAGCGGTTGAGTTTGGGCTCGAAGTACCAGCCGTGACTGGGCCACATCGCCACAATATTGCCATCCAGACCGTGCTTGTAGTGACGGTTGGCGTCCATTTCGCTGATGAAGGCCTTGTGGCTGCGCTTGTAGGCGGGCTCATAGTCGGCAAAATACTTGTTAATGTCGTTGCCCACGATGGTAATGAGCACGGGACTGTCGCTATATTCGGCGCCCAGGGCTTCGCGAATCTCGCCGCGCATCTGCTCTACCCCAGCCTGGGTAAATGGCACGTCGCCGAAGTTCTCGCTCACATCCACCTTCACGGTGTCGTTCTCGAAGGCCACCGAACGGACTTTCAGGTCACCCACGCCCATGTGCTCGGGCAACTTGCTGGCCACCACACGCTGCACGCCATCCAACTGCTCCTGAGTGAATGTCTGCTCTTGGGCATGCACAGACAATGCCGCCAGCAGGCATGTGGCAACAAACAACAATACTTGACTTGTCTTCTTCATTTCAATTTCTCTTGTTTTTGATACTATTCTTATGCAACAAAGGTAGCACGAAACAATGAAAAACCAAAACAAAACCGCCCAAACACCCCTATTTACAACATTATTTATAATTTAACTACATTTTTTAAGGAAAACAAGAGACTGCACCAAAACTAATTCAATGAAACTTTTCTCGGCCGCAATGCCAATAAAAAAACTAGGCGTGAATGTGACACGCCCTCATGATTACAAAATATGTTAGGATTTTACACGGTCTGTTCGCTGTGGTAGGCGACGAGGCCGGGCATGGAGCTGAGGAGGATTTTTCTCACCGTAGCGCCAAAGTCGCTGGCCACCTCCAGTAGGATCTCGCTATAGGTCGTGGCAACGGCTCCCACAAAGTTCACAGGATAACTCTTGTAGTCATATTGCGACACGTTACGGTCAAAGAAGCGCCTGAACTCCCTCGCTATGGTCTCATGGACGTAAGGATTGTCGAGATGCTCGCTCAGGAAGAACGAGTAGTGACGCAGGTTGCGTGTGGCGGCGGGATTGTTCAGGACGGCGTCGAGCACCTCGGCACGCGTCACCTTGTATTTGTCAAAGAAGGCCTCGATCAAATCGTGAGGGGCAAGCCCCTTGAGCGCATCACCCAGGAACACACGACCCAGCGAGGCACCACTACCCTCGTCACCCAGGATAAAGCCCAGGGCAGGTACATTCTTGACGATCTCATTGCCGTCGTAGAAGCACGAGTTACTACCTGTACCCAGGATGCAAGCCAGGCCCGGCTCACGCACCAGCAGGCCGCGTGCGGCACCCAGCAGGTCACTCATCACCGTCACGGGCGTCTTGAACTGAGCCACCAGCGAGCCCTCGATGATTTTATTCTTCTCGGGACCCGAGCATCCGGCACCATAGAAATACACATGTTTCCAGCGGCGCTTGAAGAACATAGGCGGCAACTCCAGGCGGATGCAGTGGCTGATCTCACGGCGGGTCATGAAGAAGGGGTTCAAGCCCGACGTGTAGGCATGCTCCAGCATCTGGCCGTCTTCTATCAACGCCCACTCGGTGCGAGTCGTGCTGCTCTCGGCTATCAGAGTTACATTTTGACCTTTAATCATCCCTTAACGAATGTACTTTTGTGTTAATATTCCGTTAAAACCAGCCTAGCGCCGATTTCAAGAACTGCAAAGTTATGTATAATTCCATTTATTTATGCCCAAATCTTCCATTTTTCTCTCATTTATAAACAATCATTAACACAAAGCAACTTCCGTTAACTAAAAAACTATCATTATACAACTATATGCATACGACAAAACGCCCGCGACACGATGCCACAGGCGTTTATAGTTGATGTCTATCCCTCACTGGGACGCTGGGAGTTTATGCGATGTCGATGACGCGATCGAGTTTCTTCTCGGGCTCGGGAGCCAGCTTGGGCAGTTCGATGGAGAGGATACCGTCCTCTACCTTGGCGCTGATGTGCTCCTTGTCCACCTCGTCGGGCAGGATGTAGGTCTGCTCATAGTTGCTGTAAGAGAACTCGCGGCGAACGTAGTGGAACTTCTCGCCCTCTTCCTTGCACTGCTTGTCCTCGTGCTCACTCTTGTTCTCGATCTTGACAACCAGGTTACCCTCGTTGTTGATGTTGACCTTGCAGAATTCCTTCTTCAGGCCAGGGGCGGCGACTTCCATAGTAAATGCTTTATCGCTTTCCTTGACGTTTACAGCGGGAGCTGTGGCCACATGGCGCGGGGTCCAGTCCATGTCAAACAAGTCGTTGAATGCGGTGTCTAACCAATTGTTGCGGTTGTTACGAATTACAGGAAAATACATAATCATTACCTCCTAATTTCTATTTTGTTTTATGAGTCTATAAATGTTTCTTTTTCTCTTGCCGGCCTTGCGACCGGCTTGCACTACCCATAACACAAAAGCGGTGCCAAAGCCGCAAAGTATAACTACTGTTAAAATTCAAAGACACCATGTCAGGTTTTTAGCAAAAATTAAACAAGAAACTGACAAAATGTCAGTTTCTTGTTATAAAAGGGCTAGATTTTCTAGAGATTCTAGACAGTCTAGAAAACCTAGATTATCTAGAAATACTAGATGGTCTAGAGAATTCTACTTGATGGCTACCTTTTGGGTGGCGGTGCGGCCGTTGATGTGGACGCGCACGAGATAGACGCCAAGCTCCATCTGGGAAATGTTCAGGCAGTTGCCGCCAGCGGCCTTGATGATGCGGCCGTTGATGTCGAGCAATTCCACGCCCTGCACCCAGGTGTCGGCACTCACGACGATATAATCGCCAGCCACATTCACCTTCATGTCGGCCAAGCGAGTCTCTTCGAGGCCACTTGACTCAGCACGCAACAAATTGTCGAAACGGATGGTGCCGGTCTTCCCCATCAGATCATGACCACGTTCAAGTCTGAAGCCCAAAAAAGCATATTTGCCTTCAATTTGTCTATCAATCGTCGTGGAAACATAACGCCAACCATGATAATCCAACCTGGGCAAGGGCACTTTGACGGTATCCCTATCTGAGTTTACAAGCAACAGCTCCAAATGGTTATAACTCATATCTCCAAAAACATGGAGTCCAATCGAGTCGCCAGCTGTAAAGACCATATCCCAGCCCATGTCGCTTGACTGGCAAAAATCCATAGCGATGCACTGGTCAAAGTCATAATCCAACTGCATCGATTTCTGGCCAAACAGAGCATTGGTGGATTGGCTGTATTCGATTGACGGATATAAACCAGCATTGTCACCGTAATAAAAGTTTGACCCATATGCCCAAATAAGCTTCTCGAAGTCCTCAACGACTTCCATACCGGGTTTGTCGGCACCTGCGTCAACGCCATGGAAGACGATGTCGCGGGCGGCGGGCAGGTGGATGCCGGCAGTGTCGGCGATATCGGCATCGAGGATGAGGTGATAATCCTTGCCGACCTCAATGTTCTTGGTGAGCGGGATGCGAACGAAGCCGTAATCGTCGCCGTTCTTATTGTACTTGATGCTGCGCTTGTTCCAAGCCAGCTCATTGCCCTCACTGTCGAGCACACGCATCTTCTGGAACAGATTGTAAGTGTCAAGCATCGAGTCCACACGCAGTTCCACAGTGGGGGTCTTGTAATGTACCTTTGCGCCCTCGTAGGGGAACACGGCCAGTTCTTCCAGGTGGTTACGCTTCTGGGTATAGAAACTCATCACGAAGTCCTCCTCCATGGGCGTTCCGCCACCATGCTCGGCGGTCTTCTTGAGCGTGAGGGTGTAGAGTGTGTTCACGTCAAAGGCATCCTTGGGCGTGAAAATCAAGCGGTAATAGGAATCCTCCCACTTGAAGCTGCCTTCCAGCGGCGGGTCGAGCGTAAAGGCGTCGCACGTGGTCACGCTATCCATGTCCCAGTTGAAGGACAGGATAATGGGCGTGCTGCACTTCACGGCGGGGTCGCCCTCGTGCCACACGGGAGTGTAGTCCACCACAACGGGAGGCGTGTCGCGCACGCGCTTGAGATAGAAGTTCTGATAGGTGGCGGCATTGGCGGTCACAATGACCTCGGCCGTCTGCGAGAAATGCGACGGCTCGGTCACCTCAACAGTGTAAGTGCCGGGATTGACGTACTTGAAGGTGTAGATACCATTGCGCAGGGTGTCGGTCTGGGTGCGCTGCACCTCGTTGCCGCTCTCGTCGAGCAGGCGCACCGTGGCATTGTGGATAGGCATCAGGATGTCCTCGCCGTGGATGATGAACGGCTGGGGGTTCTCCTGCAGGCGCTTGATGCGGTCATCGCGCACGTTACCCGAAATCACACCTTGCCCGAAGTTGTCCAGACGGTTGAAATATTTGTCGGCACCCAGCGAGATATTCCAGCCCTCCATCCAGCAGTACTGGAGGCCCAGCAGGCGGTAAGCCTCAGGGATATAGTCGTGGAAGGAGCCCTCGCTCAGGTTAGCGACGGCACGGTTGCCGCGCAGCACGCCATAACCCTGCGTGCCCCACTCGGGACGGAACGACCAGTCACCCCAAATCTGGTAATTGTTAGTCCACACGGTGGTCTGGCTGGCATACAGGTACGGTTCCAAGTCGGCTGCCAGCACATCGGCATTGGCGACCTGGGGCGAGCCCGTATAGCCACGGTAGAACACCATGGGGAAATTGACCACCGAACTGGTACCCGTGGCATTGCTGTGGATCGAGTAGAACACATCGGCGCCACTCTGGTTACACAGGGCAACGATGGTCGAGAGCGCCAGGTCATCGGCAGTAGTGTTGGTCACACGCGAGATGGTGGTCTTGTAGCCTTTCTTCTGCAGGATTTCCCGCAGGGCAAGACCCTTGCGCAGGTTGGACTTGGACTCCCATGAACCCGCGCTGTCTCCCTGATGGAAGGGGTAGATGACCATGTTGCGGTCATCGCTGTCATATCCGCCATGACCGGGGTTGATATACACATGCGGCTGCTGTGCGCCAGCAACATTCACGGCAAAAATCGCCAGCAATGCCGTCATCATCGATTGCAGTAATAACTTTTTCATGACTTGCCAGCGGTTTTATTGGTAAATGTTGATTTTCATTGCATACAACAGGCCATCGATGGTCGTATAGACGATTGTGCCGCCACCACAGGTGGGCTGCATCGCCATCGACGCGGGCTTGGTCAGTTCGCGCTGCCACGTGCCGTCGGCCTTGAGCAACACAATCTGCGACGAGGTGAACTGGTGACCGTCGTCCGTGGCGTTCTGTGCCACCAGATAGTCGTTGTTATACCAGCACGGCATCTCATAGTTGCCGAGCATAGCCACCACCTGTCCGCGCAGGTCAATCACCACAATGCCCTTGCTTGCGGCGAAAAATGCCACGCGCTTGCCATCAGGCGAGAGCGAAGCCCACAGGTAGCCTGCCCACGAGTCCACGGGGCTGAATACACGCTCCTCACCGCCCACGGTGACGTGGACGCGGCTTCCCTCGGTCCATGCGGCATCGCCGATGTTGCCCGATGAGCTGTAATTCTTACCAGGGGCCTTCACGGCTCCGCCACGGGTAGCGGGCACGGCACGCACTGCACCATGCTGAGCCGGCGTGACAACGGCAATCTGGCGGCTCAAGGCGTCATAGCTCCGTCCCGTGCGGTAAATCAGGTGATCCTCACCCATTTCCTGGGTGACAAAATACACCTTGCCGTCACCGCCCCAGCAGGCGTCACGGCCAGCCACATAGTCGTGCGTCACCACACTGGTCACGTCATCGACCATGTCATAGTATTTCAACACGCCATCCTCGGTCAAGAACAGCAGGCGGTCGCCCGCACTATTCAGCACAGGATAATAAGCGGGTCCCTCGGTGCCTTCCAGCAACCGCTGGAGCGAGGTCACCTCCACCTCCTGTGCCACAACTGGCAGCAGCGCAGCCATCGCCATCATTAAGATGATCAGTTTTTTCATATAGTCTTGAATTATGATTGTGATTATTAAAAACACCTAAAGCCTAAAACCTAAAGCCTACTTCTTCGGCTTCTGCGTACTCTTCAGTTTCAGGTTCACGAATGACGTTTTGCCCTTTTTTACCTTCACCTTCTTGGTGATATACAGTTGCTCGTCACCGTAGTACAGTTCCAGTTTATATTTGTCGGGCGGCAGGTTGGTGAACACAAACACGCCATTGTCCATCTTATCGGTCGTATAAACGCGACTCAGCGCTCCGCGTCCGTTATACAAGCGCAGCAGCGCCCCGTTGATGGGCAGCAGTTCATCCTCGTCAAAGACGCGCTTGTCCTCGTCATGGCGTTGCAGGTCGGACCAACGCACCGTGCCTGCGATGACGCTGTTCTTGAATTTGCCCTTGCGACCAAAGTACTCATCCATACCCAGCGACTGGGTCCACGCCTCCAGCCAGCAATAGCTGTCATTCAGCAGGCGCTCACGCTCGGGCAGGTAGTCATGGAACGAACCTTCGCTCAAGAAGCCCGGCAGCTTGTTGAAACGCAACACACCCAAGCCCACTTTGTAGCCCCAGTCATAGAATGACCAGTCGCCACGGCTGCGCTCCTTGTGCGTCCACACCGCCAGAGTGTTCTTGATGGCCTGTTTCATCACCGCGTCGCTCAACTCCAGACTGCCATCAACGGCGGGCTGGCCATCCCAGCCGCGATACAGTCCCAGCGGGAAGTTGATGCGCTTCTCGATGCCCGTGGCATTGCTGTGTATCGAGAAGAAGATGTCGGCGCCGCTGTTGGCTGCCAGCGCCACAATCTCAAACAGGTCCAAATCGTCCTCGGTATAATTGGTCTTGCGCGAGATGGCGGTCTCATAGCCCTTGTTCGTGAGGATCTCCACCAGGGCCAGGCCCTTGGTCAGGTTGGAGTTCGACTCATAGTAATGTATCGTGTCCTGCTTGCCGATGACCCACGTGGGCACGTGGCGGTCGTCACTGTCGTGGCCGCCGTGGCCTGGGTTGATGAACACGCGGGGCACATCCTTCTTGCTCAGGGGATTCTTCAGTTTCTCGACCTTGCCCTTGTCGGGAGAGAAAGTCTGCATGGACGCGGCGGGAATATCCAGTTCCATCTGTTTCACCTCGCCGCTATACAGAATCGAATAGACAATCTTGCCGTTGCACACCATGGGTTGTACGGCGCGCTCCTCACGGTCGCTGATGGGCTTCATCGTCTCGCCGTCGAGCGACAACAGCCAGATGCGCGACCCGTTGGTGCGCGTGTTTCCGGCATTGCTCATGGCCACAATATACTCGTTGTTGTACCAGCAGGGCATCAGGTACTGGCCCAATTCGGCAATCACTTGCCCGTTGAGGTCACACACAAACACTCCCTTGGCGGCCGCCTCAAACATCACCTTCGTCCCGTCGGGCGACAGCGAGGCCCACAGGTAGCCATTGCTCTCCTGAACGGGTTGCAACGCACGTGTGCCGCCAGCCTCATCCACCAGGTAGAGCATATCGCCACGCGTATAAACCCACGCGCCCACTTGCTTGCCGCTGCGGTAAATCTGACGCTCACCGTTCACGACCACGCCGCGAGTGGCGGGAATGGCCTGCACGCGGCCGTGCTGTTCCTTGAGCACCACCTCGTCTTTACCCGTCGCCGGATCATAGCAATGGGCGGTGCGATAGACCAGGTTGCGTTTCTTGCGCTGCTGCGTGACGTAATACACCTTGCCGTCGCCGCCAAAGATGGCATCAAAGCCCGGATAGCCCACGCTGGCGATGCTCGTCACTGCACCCGTAGCCAGGCTTTTCAGCATCAGGCTTGTCGCATCGGTGGGAGAATACAGGAGCCATTGTCCGTCAGGGCTGATCTGCGGGAAAAAGCCGCAACTATCGACCAGCGTCTTCACGCTTCCACGTTTCACTCCCGCAGCAGGAGACGCCAGGGCCCACAGGCATACCAACGCCAATACCAAGTAGATTCTTTTCATATCAGAATGTTTAATTTTGTTTTAACAAGCAAAATTAGTGAATAGTTTTCAATTATCAGTTTTTACCCGTCATTTTTTTACATTAGCACCCACTAAACACTCCCGCCAAGGACGGCAGGTTAAAGGAAGGTGGTGCAGTGAGGCGAAGCAGGCCGAAGGTCTGCACAAGGCCAGTAGGCCTTTACTTGAGGTAACACCACGGCGCGAGGGCCGTAGGTCCTCGTGGCGTGGTGACAGTGACTCTATCCTGGTCGGGCCCCGAAGGGGGCCACTTACCTTAGACTCATAAGCTATTGGCCCTCTACGAGGCCCATGCCTATTGCCAGCCTATCACCACGCCACACAGACCTTCGGCCTGTGCGCCGTGGTGTTAACGCTATTCAAGGCTTACAGCCTTGTGCAGACCTTCGGCCTGCTTTATCAACAACTAACAATACTTTTACCTATTACGCGTAGGTTATTTACTGGTGGGCTGGATGGAGAGGCGCAGGCCAGTATCCTCGGCTGCCATCGATGGGCTGTCATAGGTTCGACCACCGCATTTCAACCAGTTGTTGTTATTGGCACGGAGATAGGCCGAGCCACGGCACACCCTCCACTCACCAGTGGCGGGACCAACAGGATCAACCTGGGCCTCACTGCCGTAAGCGCCCCAGTAGTCCTGGCACCACTCAAACACGTTTCCGCTCATGTCATACAGGCCCAACTCATTGGCCTTCTTGGTGCCTACGACATGGGTGGAATTACCGGAATTGTCCTTATACCATGCCACTTCGCCCACGTTGTTGCTGCCAGAGTAGATGTATCCCTGGCTCTTGTTGCCGCCACGGGCAGCAAACTCCCACTGGGCCTCGGTGGGCAGGCTGAAGTTCTCATCGTACATGGCGTTCATCCTATTGACAAACGTCTGACAAACATCCCAGGTCATATTTTCCACTGGCAGGTTACCGCCATTGGCATTATTGCTAGGATTATTGCCCATCACGAGCGTCCACAATCCCTGGGTCACCTCGGTTTCGCCAATGTGATAGTCCGACAAAGTAACCTGATGAACCGGAGTAGCCAGGTTATCGCCTTCAAGACCCATCATGAACGTGCCGCCTTCGACCATGATCATGTTGAAAGACATGGTGTTGATGAGGAACTCACGGCGGGCAGGTCCGTCAGTTACAGTGCCGCCATCAGTGCCACTCAGCAACCGGTCAATCAGGGTCGTCACGTCGCCAATGGTGACTTGGCCATCACCAGTCACGTCGGCAGCAGGATTATTGATTGTGGCACCGCTCAGCAGCAGGTCAATCAGGGTCGTCACGTCGGCGATGGTAACGCTGTTGTCACCGTTCACGTCGCCCAGGGTAACAGGCACGACGTCGCGCTTACTAACAACGGTGTTGAACTGATTCCATCCCCTAGCGTTAGAGTAGTATTCATCGTGCGAGTCATAGGGCACCCTCAATGTTGCATACTCGTAAACATCGGAGTCAAAGGTAAGATAGCCGCTTGAATCATAGAGCGTCGGGGGCACCTCGGCCAGGCAGCTCACTACGTTAATGTCTGGGCAATAGAGGAAGCAAGTTGAGCCGATGGAGGTCACATTCTTGCCGATCACAACCTTCCCCAGCGACGAGCAGTTGCGGAAGGCCATCGAGCCGATTGTCGTCACCCCATCGGGGATGACTACTTCTTGAAGGCCCATGCACAGCCAGAAGGCATTGTTCTTGATGGTCTTCACCGAGAAGGGGATGGCCACCTCAGTCAGTCCTTCACAAGAGTGGAAAGCATAGGAGCCAATCGACTCGATGGTGATAGGCATCGTAATCTCTGTCAAATCCTTACACATCTTGAATGCATTGTCGCCAATGGCGGTGACGGTATAGGTCCTTCCTCCATAGGTCACGAACCCGGGAATGTCAACGGAACCCTCGTAGCTGTCACTGTAGGAGCCGTAGTAATCGGTTTCACTGGTCACCTCCACAGTGCTGTTGCTGGTGAAGTTGTAATAGATGCCGTCTTTCTCAAAGTCGTAGGCGATCTCGGCGATGTGGGCAAAGTTGCTCCAATATTGGGCCGACTGGTAAGCTGACCTGCACGACTTGGGCACAACGAGCACCGCATCGCTGTAGTGGTTCTCATTAAACGTATCGCTCATGATTGAGGGCGGCGTGGTGGCACGGCTGGTGATGCGCTCCAGATTAGGGGTGTCATAGAACAAACCGCCAGACAACTGGTGAAGGCCGCTGCCCAAGGTCACTCTAGTAAGATTGTGGCACTGCTGGAAAGCCGAGTTTCCAATCCCGACAACAGCGTCGGGCACAACGATGGAGCGGATACCACATTCCCTGAAGGCATTGTAATCAATATAAATGATCGAGTTGGGAAGATTCACAGTTCTCAAGGAAGAACATTCGGCAAAGGCATTGTCGTAAACCTGAGTGACATTATAGGTCACGCCCTCGTACTCCACGGTAGCAGGAACGTTGAGGGTGTTCACATGATAAGTGTTGAAAGTCAAATCCTTACACGACACAGCCACACTATTAGCGTCGAGTTTCTTGTAGTAGATACCATCAACCATAAAGTCGCTGCTGGTCACATCCATGTGTTGGAACTTTTTCCAGTTGTCGGCAGCCTGATAGGCCTCCTTCGACTCACGGGGCACTAACAGCCATGCGTTGTCATAAGCTGATTGGGGGAATACATTCTCATGGATGGGCGGCGGGGTCTTGGCAAAGCAGGTCACATGCACCAGATTGTCACAATTCAGGAACACGTTATACTGATTGACAAAGGTAGAGTTCTCACCGATATTCACATCCCTCAGGTTATAGCAGTTAATAAAAGCACCGCCTTCCACCAGGGTTACCGAATTGGGGATGTCAATCTTAGCCAACGAGGTGCAATTCATAAAAGCTACGCTTCCAATCACCTGCAGGCTGGTTTGGGGGAGTTCGACAGAGGTCAGGTCAGGGCAATTATAGAAGGCATATGACCTGATGCCGGTTACCGAGTAGGTAACCCCGTCTTTGGTGACTTGATCGGGAATCACCACATCGCCTGAGTAAGTGTTATAATCCTTACTGCTATAGCTTACACTTGCCGTGTTGCTGCCCGTGCGGATATAGTACAGGCCATCAACATAGAAGTCATAGTCAGCATCCTCGATGGTGCTGAAATTACTCCAGTACCCTGCATTACGATAATCACTCTGGGACATATAGGGAACTGTCAGGGTGGCAATTGAATACTGGTCGGACAACGTAGCATCCATAATATCGGGCGGCGTATAGGCCTTGCAGCGGATGTTCGTCAGCGACGTGCAGCCCTGGAAAGTATAGTTGCCCATACTGGTGACACCGGTGCCAATGATCACCGTCGACAAACTTGTACATCCCTGGAATGACCATGAGGCAAGATACCACACATTGTCAGGTATCGAGATTCCTGTCAGCGACGTGCAGTGCCAGAAAGCATTGGTATTAATCTTCTGAAGCGTAGGGGGCAAAACAACGGCCCTCAAGTTTGAACAATTATAAAAAGCACGTGAATCGATTTCAGTCACAGTATAGCTCTCGTTGTTTTGGGGGACAGATTGCGGAATGATAACATTGCCACTGTAGTAACCGTAAGTGTCATAGGTCACAGCAACGGTCTTAGCACTGGAATTGAGTATCCTGTAATAGATATCGTTCACAAAGAAGTCATAATTCAGTCCCTGGATATTGCTGAACTGACCCCAAATAGAGTGGGCCTGGTAAGCGCTGAGCGACGACCGGGGCACCTTCAGGGGCAAACTGCTGTAGTGGCTCTGATCAAAAGCGTTACTCTCTATGCTAGGAGGTGTCATCGCTTTGCACGTCACATTGGTCAGGGCGGTACAATCATAAAAGACCTTTTCTTTTATATACATGACACCACTACCGATGGTCACCCTAGTCAGATTACTGCACATGTAAAATGCGCCAAGTTCAATCGAAGTGACAGCATCAGGGATGTCAATTTGCGTGAAACTGCTGCTTCTGCACATGGCGAAAGCATAGGATCCAAGGGAAGTGAGGCTTTTGGGTAGTGTCACATTTGCCAAATACGGACAATCATAGAAGCCATACGCACGTATGTAAGTCAACGTTGACGGAAACGACACATTGGTCAAGTCATGACACATATAAAACGCACTCCTGCCGATACCAGTTACCTTGTAGGTCGTGCCGTTATTGGTGACACTTGCGGGAATACTAACACTGCCAGTGTACTTATTGAGATCGTTCTCCGGGTTGGCCACCTCAACAGTCGCCGGATCATTGCTCGTGATTGTGTAATAGATGTTACCTGACTTGAAGCTATAGGCCCCAGCACTCACGGCACACACCAGGCACGCCACAAGGGCACACCATCTAATAAGTAGTAGTTTCCTCATAATAATATCAGTTTTAAAGTTAATAATGTTATTCTCGTGCAAATATACACTTTTCCGCCACAAAAAGCAAATAAATCAAACACCATTTTTTTCAGTACCCACTCAAAAAAGAGCCACGCAAAAAGCGTGGCTCTCTATGGATGGTTGTGACACGGGGTCAACGGGTGCGCATACGGTTGAGGCGGGCTTGCAGCTCTTCGTTGTCGATGGTCAGCTGGATCTCCTCATCGAGTGAGATGCTGGTCTTGATGCCAGCATGGGCCGACAGGCTGAAAGAGCCTGACAACAATCCGTCAATCAGTGCGGTCACATCGGCAATAGTAACGTTGAAGTCGCCGTTCACGTCACCTGCATCAGGAGTTTGTCCGGCAAGTAGGGCATCAATCAGAGCAGTCACATCAGCAATAGTGACCATGCCATCGCCATTCACGTCACCCCGTACCATTTCGCCGCCATAAGGGATCCATTCGTTACCACTTTTGGCAAAAAGGTCCCAATTCTTGGCCTGGGCTTGTGCAACTTGGTCTGCAGTCATGTGGTTGCCTTCTGCTCCGTTTTCGTAGTCCAACGCCACGGCATATAACAGGCCTTTATCATCGGAAGGACGCTGGGGCAGTCCGCTCACAAACTGGCTCACCGGCTGGCCTTTGAGCTTGTTGTAATAAACGGCAACAGTATTCAACTTGGGGCAGTCCGCAACATTCAGGCTGGCCAACTGGCAAGACGCGGTATTCAGTAATTCAAGATCATTGCAACCCGAGACGTCAAGGGTCGTTAACGGGTTATTATTGCACCACAGGTCACGGAGGTAAGGGAGGTTGGCGACATTGAGACTGGGAATCTGGTTATTGCGGCAATTCAACTGGAAAAGTTCACTAAACCGGCTCACATCCAGGCTGGTGATCTGATTCCATGAGCAATCCAACGAATAAAATTCATCAGAACAATGACTCAAGTCGAGCTCAGTCAAATGGTTGTTATTGCACCACAACGCGATCAACATTGTGTTATTGACCAAGTTGAGTTCCGTCAACTCGTTGCCACTGCACATGAGAACACCAAGCTCAGGGCACATCGTCACATCCAGACTCGCGATGCTGTTCTCTCTACCATCCAAATATTCAAGAGCCTCACAGCCAGACAGGTCTAGCGAGGACAGGTCACAAGCCCTGCAAAAGAGGGAAGCAAGCGACGGGTTCCTATTCACTGTGAGCATGCTCAACTGGCTATTGCCACTCACAGTGAGAGAAACCAATTTGTTATCTGCACACAGGAGTGTCTCCAGGTTGGTCATACCATTGAGAGCGCTCAGGCTGGAAATACTACAATCCTCGCAGTCGAGATACTTCAAGGCAGTACAGTCGGCCAGGCCCGTGATGCTTGCCAGTCGATTGTTATAGAAACACCTCAGGTCTTCCAACGCCGTACAGCCCGTAACATTAAGTGTGGTCAAATTACAACGAGCGCAGAGGAGATAGGTCAATTGGTCGTTTCCCGCCACGTACAGGCTAGTCAAATTGGACTTCTGAGATATTTCCAACGAGGTCAGCTTGTTGTTGCCGCACAAGAGGTTCTCCAGGTTGTCCATGCCATTGACGGCGCTCAGATCCGAAATCTGGCAATCCCCGCAGTCCAGATGGGTCAAGGCAGTACAGTCGGCCAGACCCGTGATGCTTGCCAGATTACTGTTAGAGAAACACAGCAAGTAAACCAATGCCGTGCAGCCTCTAACGTCAAGCTCATTCAAATCACAGCTGTAGCAGTTCAGGTCGGTCAATTGCTCGTTATCAAACACGCTCAGGGTAGTTAACGAGGCCTTATCATTCACATTAAGCGTGGTGATGTTGTTCCTTCCGCACAAGAGTGTCTCTAGATTGTCCATGCCACTGACGGCGCTCAGGTCCGAAATCTTACAATCCTCGCAGTCGAGATACCTCATGGCAGCACAGTCGGCCAGACCAGTGATGCTTTCCAGTTGAAAATCATAGAAACACCTCAGGTCTTCCAACGCCGTGCAACCTGTAACATTAAGCGATTGCAATCTACCAGCGCGGGAGCAGAGGAGGTAGGTCAATTGCGTGTTACCTGACACACTCAACGTTACCAGATTGACCTTCTGAGACAATTCCAACGAGGTCAACCGGTTGCGACCACAATAGATTTCCTCCAAGTTGTCCATGCCACTGAGGGCGCTCAGATCTGAAATCCTACAATCCTCGCAGTCGAGATACCTCATGGCAGTACAGTCGGCCAGGCCCGTGATGGTTGGCAGTAGATTGTTATAGAAACACCTCAGGTCTTCCAACGCCGTGCAGCCCGTAACGTCAAGCGATTGCAATCTGCTGCGGGAGCAGAGGAGATAAGTCAATTGCGTGTTACCTGACACGTCTAACGTTACCAAAGTGATCTTCTCAGATAACTCCAATGAGGTCAACTGGTTATGACCACAATAAATTTCAGCCAGGTTGTTCAATTCACTGAGGGTGCTCAGGTCGGAAATACTGCAATTATCGCAATCCAGATACTGTAAGTTAACACAAGTGCCCAGGCCCGTGATTGTAGTCAGTGAAGTGTTATTGTAACACTCAAGAGTAGTCAAAGAAATACAGTTCGTCACATTCAAGTTCCTCAAAGCGTCATCCGAGCAATTGATGCCTATCAAATGTTGGTTATTATGAACCCATAACAACTCCAATTTACTGTGATTGGCAATACTGAGCGAAGAGGAAAGCTGATTATTATGGAGATACAACTTTTCCAGCCCGGTATTAGCTGACAGATTGATTGAGCTCAACTTGTTATAGCCCAAGTTAAGCTCCTTCAGTTTGGTGTTGGCGCTCAAATCAACAGAGGTGATCTTGTTGTTAAAGCAGTCAAGTTTTGTGAGCTGGGTGAAATACTCGATACCCGTCAGGTCAGCAATATCCAAGCTATTCATCACTAGCTCGGTGCAGGCATTGAGCTGGGATGTCGTGATGTAGCTAAGCGAATACTTTGACTTCAAGAAGGCACGGAAGTTCGCATCAGGGAAATTCGTGCTGTTGATTGCCACATCGGCCGTGGCGGCAAATGAAGTCACCACGACTGTCATTAGGAGAAGTAAAATCTTTTTCATAATATACGGGATTTAATAGGTTATTATATAAAATTCATTTCAGTTTACCGCAAAGATAAACAATAATCTGACAAATCCCAACTTTTCCCACAAAAAACGATATCAGCACCCACCCCAAAGCCCCATCCGAGTGACCAAGAACCTAATAGCCCGATGGTCCTAAAATGTAGAGACGCAAAATCTTGCGTCTCCCACCATTAGGCGATACTAAATTGCCCATCACCCTACCCTGCTGAGGTCGTATCATGAAAAAAGGAGCACTGTGGATTGCCACTGTGCTCCCTTGTCAACATGAAACAAATCTTCTTCTGCTAGGTTATGCTAAATGATATCAGAAGTAGTATATTTCGAATTTTTAGTTTTAAGTTTTTAGTTGTAAGTACATTCACTAACGCCTAAAACCCTAAAACCTAACGCCTATCACTGGATCATTGCGAACATTGAGCCGATGGCATCTACAGCGCCGTTGATGTAGGCGTAGATGCACGAAATCAGACCAATGAAGATCACACCAGCCACGCACAGGATGAGGCCCAGGCGCTCGCTCCAGTGGCTCTTGATGGTGGGAATCACGCAATCGTCCTGACGCAGGAACATGGCCTTAACCACCAGCAGGTAGTAATACAACGAGATGATGGTGTTGACCAACGCGATGAGCACGAGCACGTAGATGGCCACCGAGCCCTGATGGCAGGCGCCCACAAAGATGAAGAACTTGCTGAAGAAGCCTGCAAACGGGGGAATACCACCGAGCGAGAACATCGCAAGCATCATCGTGAAGGCCAGCCAGGGGTTGGTCTTGAACAGGCCGTTGTAGTCGTCCATTGTCACACTGCCGGTTTGGCGCTCGATAGCGGCAATCACGCCGAAGGCGGCGAGGTTGCTGAAGATGTAAACCAGCACGTAGTAGATCATCGAGGACATACCCATCACG
>JAEEGL012910796.1_pt1 | contig 62052 bp, 47 predicted proteins | sample 9134231 | NCBI WGS metagenome assembly JAEEGL01 (sample SAMN16246548, study PRJNA631951) | gut metagenome | biome: gut microbiome; feature: rumen; material: fiber-attached | host: Bos | place: Iran: Karaj | collected 2018-10
ATATATGGAGGATAAAAGATGGCTATTACAGCAGCAATGGTTAAAGAGTTACGTGAGTCAACCGGCGCCGGAATGATGGAGTGCAAGAAGGCTCTTACAGAGACAAACGGCGATATGGACGCAGCCGTTGAGTACCTTAGAAAGAACGGTATCATGAAGGCTGAGAAGAAGGCCAGCAGGATCGCAGCTGAGGGACTTACAAGAATCGCAGTTAAGGATGACAAGACAGCAGCTGTAGTTGAGGTTAACTCAGAGACAGACTTCGTTGCTCAGAACGAGAAGTTCCAGGCATTCGTTGAGGCAGTTGCCAAGCAGGCAGTTGAGTCTGATTCCAAGGATATGGATGCATTCATGGCTGAGAAGTGGAACGAGGATGCATCTAAGACAGTTAACGATGCTCTTGTTGAGATCACAGCAGTTATTTCTGAGAAGCTTTCAATCAGACGTTTTGAGAAGGTTGTAGCTGAGAACGGTATCGTTGTTCCTTATGTTCATGGCGGCGGAAGAATCTCCGTTCTTGTAGAGGCTGATACAGATGTTGTTAACGATGACATCAAAGATGCTGTTAAGAACGTTGCTATGCAGGTTGCAGCTCTTAGCCCTAAGTTCGTTTCTTCTGAGGAGATTTCAGAGGAGTACAGAAATCACGAGAAGGAAATCCTTCTTGCTCAGGCTATGAAGGAGAACGAGGAGCTTCCTGAAGGAAAGAGAAAGCCGCAGGAGATCATCGAGAAGATGCTTATCGGACGTCGTAACAAGGAGTTCAAGGAAATCTGCCTTAACGATCAGGTTTATGTAAAGGCAGAGGATGGCAAGCAGTCAGTTAGCCAGTACATCGCACAGGTTGCAAAGGCTAACAACGCAAACCTCAAGATCAAGAGATTCGTTCGTTTCGAGACAGGAGAAGGTATCGAGAAGAAGAACGAGAACTTCGCTGAAGAGGTTGCTAAGCAGGCTGGTCAGCTCGGCTGATAAATCAGTTTAATAATTCGGGGGGCTTTCGAAGGGATGATGGAATCATCCCTTCGAAGGCTCCTTTTTTATGGAAATTTCCCTGTATTTGTCCTATACTAATTAGAGTGTTTCAGCTATAGCACAAATATGAAAAAAGGGTGGGTGACGATAATTGGAAAATGTAACTCTTAAGGGGACCAAGTCCGGTATTATCCTTGTTCTTAATCCCGATATTTCTTTTGAAACTCTCTTGGATTCCATAAAAAACAAGTTCACAGAAGCTGCTTCTTTTCTTGGAAAGAATGAAGTGGGGCTTTTGATCAGAGGAAGAAAGCTCTCAGACGAAGAGGCTGAGCAGGTTGTCAACATGATACATCAGTGTTCCATGCTCCGCGTAACCAGTGTCATGAGCGATGACTCGGAATACGAAGAATTCTTCAAACTCAAGATGGAGCAGATGCAGCATCAGGACGAACCTGTCGCTGAACCTGGAGTAGTGACTTCCTTTGACGGTGAAGAATCTCTTATTTACAGGGGAAATGTAAGGCAGGGCCAGGATATTTCCAGCGAGAAAAGTATTGTTGTTCTCGGCGATGTAAAACCAGGAGCAACTGTGACTTCTGCCGGAAGTATATTTGTTCTGGGAGAACTAAGGGGCAATGCTTATGCCGGAGCTAACGGCGATGGCAGCTGCATAATCATGGCTCTTGAACTTGAGCCTATCCAGCTCAGGATAGCAGGGGCCACTGCTGTTTCTGCAGATGCTGAAAAAGGCGCAAAGATAAAGAAAAAGAGAAGATGGTTCTTTGGTGACAAGCAAAAAGATGCTGAGGTTGCCTATGTTGATAATGACAAGATAGTAAAGACAACTTATGGCTCAGCATTTCTTAGAAATTACTATAATATCTGACGACGGGCAGACTCATGGAATACACCGGTTTAGGTCTTTCCCAACAGGAGGCAAAAGAACTCTATGAGGATGGGAAAGGCAACATACAAATTGAAAATATCGGAAAAACCAGTGCTGACATAATAAAGGAGAACATATTTACCTACTTCAACCTGATCTTCTTTATCATGGCTATACTTTTGGTGATCTCCGGGGCTTGGAATTCTCTTACCTTTTTGCCTGTTATCATATGCAATTCGCTGATCGGTATCTTTCAGGGGATCAAAGCCAAGAATGTTCTGGACAAACTGAAGGTGATCAATCAGCCAACGGCGACTGTGATAAGGGATGGAACTGAGAGGACTGTTCACATCGATAAGCTGGTTCTCGGAGATGTTATAGTCCTGTCTCAGGGCGATCAGATATGCGCAGACGCAGTAGTTCTTGATGGAGAGATTGCTGTAAATGAGGCACTTCTTACAGGTGAAGCTGATGAGATAGTTAAGAAAAAAGACAGCGAGCTTATGTCGGGAAGCTTTGTGGTTTCCGGAAGATGTCTTGCAAAGCTCACAAATGTGGGGCACAGCTCCTACATCTCAAAGCTTATGCTGAAAGCCAAGAAGATGCCTTCTTCCGAACAGTCGGAGATGGTTAAGTCCATCAACAAGATTGTGGCATTTGCAGGTCTTATCATTATTCCTATAGGAATAGCTCTTTTTGTCCAGAGTTTTTACATCCAGGGGAATTCCTTTGCTGAGAGCGTGCCATCCATGGTTGCTGCTGTGATCGGCATGGTACCTGAGGGACTGTATCTTCTCCTGAGCATTACACTTGGACTTAGCACGATGAGACTTGCCCGCGAAAAGGTCATGCTCCACGACATGAGGAGTATTGAGTCACTTGCAAGGGTTGACACCATATGTGTTGATAAGACGGGAACAATAACCGACAACAGCATGCTGGTGGCAGATGCCCATGTAGTTTCAGGTGATGACAATCCGGCAGCAAGGGACTACTTTATTAACCTGATAGCCGATTATATTGGATGCGTTCCTGATGACAACATTACCATGCACGCCCTTGAGGATTACTTCCCAATAAGAAACAGTAGGACATGCGTATCTTTCAATTCTTTTTCGTCAAAATATAAGTACAGCTCAGTGCAGTTCACAGACGGAACCTATGTAATGGGGGCACCTGAATTTGTACTGCAGGACAATTACGACACTTACAAAAATCAGATAGAGGGCTATGCAAAAAAAGGATTGAGAGTCCTGTGCTTTGCGGCTTACTACGGCGGCGCAGACAATACGCCTGTAATACCAGAAGGTTCTGAGAATCTATCTGTTGATGTTCCAAAGGGACCTCTCACCGGGGCCAAGACTGAACCGCTTGTGTTCATTCTTCTGCAGAATCCAATAAGAGAGGCAGCTCCGGCAACCTTTGCATACTTCAAAAAACAGGGAGTTGATGTCAGGGTTATTTCAGGAGACAACCCAATGACTGTTTCAGAGGTTGCAAAAAACGCCGGAATTCAAAACGCTGACAGATATGTGGATGCCAGTACTCTTGAGGATGAGGATATAAAGGACGCAGTCAGGAAATACACTGTATTCGGAAGAGTCTCGCCGGAGCAGAAACAGAAAATTGTGAGGGCTCTTAAGAAAGATGGCCACACAGTCGCGATGACCGGCGACGGTGTAAATGATATTCTGGCAATGAAGGATGCGGACTGTTCGATAGCTATGGCTGCGGGTTCTGAGGCGGCAGTTCAGGCTGCGCAGGTAGTTCTTCTTGACAGTGATTTTTCAAAGATGCCAAGTATCGTCTCCGAGGGACGCAGAAATATCAATAACATTGAGAGAACAGCAACACTTTTCCTTGTGAAAAATATCTTTTCCCTGCTGTTGGCTCTTTTCTCCATAATAAATGTGCTTGCATACCCTTTGCAGCCATCACAGGTGACAATGATAAGCCTTTTTAATATAGGCATTCCCGGGTTCTTTCTTGCGATGGAGCCCAACAACAGGAGGATAAGAGGACACTTCCTGATAAAAGTCCTTTTAAAGGCAATGCCTGCGGCGCTGACAGACTTTTTTGCCATAGCGGCACTGGTGGTATTCGGAAACACCTTCGGGGTAAAGAGCGAGGATGTATCTGTTGCAGCAACTTTTCTTCTTGCAATAGTTGGATTCATAATTCTGACCAATATATGCAGGCCTGTTGACAAATACAGTATGAGGGTTATTCTTGGATGTATAGTTGGCATGATCATAACGGCATTCTTATTCAATGATCTCTTCTCCATATCGTATGTATCTGTGGAGTGCGTTATGCTGTTTGTGCTCTTTGCGATAGCTACAGAGCCTTTTATGAGGTATCTTACGATGCTGTTCACATACGTTGAGAGAAGAACTCAGAGATTTTTAGCCAATAATAAACCAAAAAATTAATCATTTTATTATTTTGTGTTATAATAAATAGCATAAAATGTATTTTTAGGAGAGTGCCATGAAAGAAAATGAAGAAAAGTATGAACCCTTAAAACTTGGAAATCAGCTGTGTTTTCCGCTCTATGCCTGCTCAAAGGAGATAATAAGGAAGTATAAGCCTTATCTGGATGACATTGACCTGACCTACACACAGTACATCACCATGATGGTTCTTTGGGAGAAGAAGACTGTCAATGTAAAAACTCTTGGAGAGTGCCTGTATCTTGATTCCGGAACGTTGACGCCGGTTTTAAAGAAATTGGAGTCAAAGGGCTATATCACAAGGGAGAGGTCCAGCGAGGACGAGAGAAATCTCGTAGTTACCATTACCGAGGAAGGAGAGAAGCTCAAGGACAAGGCTCTTTCCATACCGCCTGCAATGGGCTCCTGTGTGAGGCTTACAAAGGAAGAAAGCGAGCTTTTATACAAGCTTTTATATAAGATCATCGGCAATGTGAGATGATCGATACTTAATTTGGAGGTTTTTATGAGTTCAGAACATACAGATCATGCAAATGGTCATGTGCAGCACCATGAACACCATCATGATCCGGAGCACATGAAAGCCATTGTAAACAGACTGTCCAAGTCCATCGGACACCTCGAATCAGTCAAGAAGATGATAGAGGATGACCGGGACTGTACAGAGGTTCTCATTCAGCTGGCTGCGGTCAGATCCGCCATCAATAACTGCGGAAAAGAGATCCTTAAAGAACACATGAGTCACTGCATTGTTCATGCTGTTCAGGACGGAGACGAAGAGGCCATCAAAGCTCTCAACGAAGCCGTCGATAAATTTATGAAAAACTCATGAGGCAACTTGTGAGAGTTTAAGTGAAAGGGGCGAAGACCTTGACTATTTTAAGTGTAGTGAACTTTCTAATTTTCTTTCCCTTCGTTATAGCTCTGCTGCTGGCTTTTATGAAGCAGGCATCACCGCTTCGCAGTGCAGTTATAATGATCGGTGGCTTTACTATCATGGCAGCTGCTGTCTATGTGGCAGTAACTGTGATCACTTCAGGTGATACATCTCAATTCGTTTATCTGGAGGAAACACATATACCGGACATGATCGCCATGGGCGGAGAAGTTCTGCTCATGTGCGTTGTATGCTTTTTGAGCATCAAGTACAAAAAGTATTATGCGATCATTCTTTCACTGGCAGGAACCATTCCTGTTCTCTGGATGGATCTTACCGGCAGGGCAGTTGAGGGCAACACTCATATCAGAATCGATACCTTTGCTGCTGTTATGTACCTTATCGTCGGTATTGTCGGTATTCTTATCTGCATCTATGCATCAGGTTATATGAAGGATTATCACCATCATCACACTGATGTACAGGACAGATCCAATTATTTCCTTGCACTTATGTTTGTATTCCTCGGGGCGATGTTTGGACTTATTTCTTCAGACAGCCTCAGCTGGATATATTTCTTCTGGGAGATCACATCAGTATGTTCATTCCTGATGATCGGATATACAAGAACACAGGAAGCCATCGACAATTCCTTCAGAGCTCTGTGGATGAACCTTCTTGGCGGATGCGGATTTGCTGCAGGACTTATGATCAGCAATATGCGAATCGGAATCTCAAATCTGAGCCAGCTTTCAGGAAGCGGAAACAAGCTTATCATTGTTCCCGTTACACTGTTTGCCTTTGCGGCTCTTACAAAGAGTGCACAGTTCCCGTTCTCAAAATGGCTGCTCGGCGCCATGGTTGCGCCTACGCCTTCAAGTGCGCTTCTTCACTCAGCTACGATGGTTAAGATTGGTGTGTACATGCTGATAAGGCTTTCACCTCTTATGTATAACAATCTCACCGGTATTCTTATAACCGTTATCGGAGGATTTACTTTCTTTGCAGCATCGCTTCTTGCCATTACAGTAAGCGATGGCAAAAAAGTACTTGCCTATTCGACAATTTCGAACCTGGGCCTTATCACTGCCTGCGCCGGAACCGGTACTCCCGAAGGTGTGTGGGCAGCTGTTATGCTGGTTCTTTTCCATGCCGTATCAAAGTCACTTCTGTTCCAGACAGTAGGTGATATTGAGAACTGCATGCACAGCCGTGATATCGAGGATATGCACGGACTTATCATCAAGCTTCCGAGACTTGCATTCATCATGATAATCGGTATCTGCGGTATGTTCATGGCCCCCTTCGGAATGCTGGTTTCAAAGTGGGCAGCACTTAAGTCCTTCGTTGATTCCGGCTCTGTATGGCTGGTTCTTTTCCTGGTATTCGGTTCAGGAAGCACGCTTTTCTACTGGGCTAAGTGGCTTGGCAAGATCTGCACCGTTATTCACCAGTCATTTGAGCTTGAGGATATAACACCAAAGAGCGAGCTGGTTTCAATTTTCCCGCTTACTTCACTTATCATCATCATGTGCTTCGCATTCCCATGGATGTCCGGACACATGGTACAGCCTATCCTCAATGAGGCGTTTAACAGGACAATTCCCAATGTTATCGGCGGAAGCGATGTTATCATCATGATGATAATGGTAGCAATGGTATTTATGATCCCCATCGGTTCCAGGTTCCTTTCTATCGGTAAGAATTCCAAGATGACAATGTCCTATGTTGCAGGTGTCAATGCAGGTGACGACAGACATTACATTGATTCTTTCGGAAAAGAGAGAGCTCTTTACATGTCAAACTGGTACATGACAGAGTACTTTGGAGAAAAGAGACTTCTTAATCCCTGCATCTGGATCTCAGTAGTATTAGTGGCAGTAATGCTTATTATTGTGGTAGGAGGTAATATCAGATGGATCTAAATTTTCTTATTAAAGCACTGATATATCTTGTACTTGCACCTTTCATCGGCGGACTTTTGTCCGGAACCGACAGGCTCTTTGCAGCAAGGATGCAGGGAAGACAGGGTCCTCCCATCATCCAGCCCTTCTATGACGTAAACAAGCTCCTTCACAAGCAGACCACCGTTGTTAACAGTATTCAGGTGCTGTTTGTGACAGGATACTTCATAATGACAGTGTTTACCGGATGCCTGTTCTTTGCGGGCGGCGATATGCTTCTGGTATTCTTCGCGCTTTCCATGTCTGAAGTCCTTATGGTTATGGCAGCTTTTTCCACCAACGGACCTTACAGTATCATGGGTGCACAGCGTGAGCTTTTACAAATGATGTGCTATGAGCCGATGACACTTCTTGTTGCTATCGGATTCTACTATGCACAGGGCAGTTTCATGGTAAATGACCTGGTAATGGCTGAGAAACCGGCCATACTGCAGCTTCCCGGCTTTTTCATCGGCTTTGTGTTCATACTGATCATCAAGCTGAGAAAATCGCCCTTTGACCTTTCAACATCACACCACATGCATCAGGAGATGGTTAAGGGACTTACAACAGACCTTTCAGGAACAAACCTGGCATTTGTTGAGATAGCAGAGTGGTACGATACAGTGCTTATGATGGGTATTGTGGGTATGTTCTTTATTACAGCAGCACCTATCAGCAGACTGTGGGCTATTCTGGCTATAGTCGTAGTATTTTTCCTTGAGACGCTTATTGATAACATCTTTCCGCGTGTTAAGTATATTACAATGCTTAAGGTCAGCTGGGCAGTTATCCTGGCCTTTGCGGGAACCAATCTGCTTATCCTTAACGTACTCAAATAAAAAGAAGGGAATATTGATCAATGAATATTGCAAAATCACCATGGGTGCTTCATTATGACGGATCAAGCTGCAACGGCTGCGATATAGAAGTCCTTGCCACCATGACCCCTATGTATGATGTTGAGAGATTTGGAATAATAAATACAGGTAATCCCAAGCATGCGGATGTGCTTCTTTTGACAGGCGGCGTCAATGCACAGACAGCGCCTGTTATAAGACAGCTTTACAATATGATGCCTGATCCCAAGGTCGTTGTGGCCTGCGGAATCTGCGCCTGCGACGGCGGAATCTTCAAGGAGTGCTACAACATCTTAGGCGGCGCCGACAAGGTTGTTCCTGTAGACGTTTATGTACCGGGATGCGCAGTAAGGCCCGAAGCTCTTATTGAGGGCGTTGTTAAGGCAGTTGGCGTTCTTGAGGAGAAGAGACAGAAGTTGAAAGAGTCCCTGAAGCAGGGCTACTGTACTGTTGATTACAGCAAGATGGCTATCCATATGACTGCAGACGACTACGATCCAACTAACCAGTACGACGCAGTGCTGACAGAAGAAGCTCTTCGTCAGCAGGCAGAGGAGAAGATCAAGGCTTCCAGTAAGCCTGCGGCTCCTGCTGCAAAGCCCGCAGCACCTGCCGGAAATCCTGCGGCCAAGGCACCTGCAGCACCGGCTGCCAATCCTGCAGCTAATGCAGCACCTAAGCCTGCAGAGGCTGACAAGAAAGGGGACAAGGCTGAATGAATACAGAATTTATAAGTGTTAATCCCGAAAGCATAATAGATGAATCCCAGAAGCTTAAGTTTGCAGGTTTTCACCTCATCCAGCAGTGCGCAACAAGAGTGCCTGACGCCTACGAACTTATCTATACCTTCGGAAGAGATCTGGAGATGAAGAATCTCAAGATGACACTTCCTGAGGACCAGGAGATTTCAAGCATAACAAGTATTTTCCCATGCGCATTCATTTATGAGAATGAGATGCATGACCTCTTCGGAGTACAGATCAAAATGATCAACATAGACTTTGAAGGAAAGCTCTATCGCACAGCCATAGAGACACCGTTTAAATAATTGGAGGAACCTAAATGTCAACTAGAAGCGTAATTCCATTTGGACCCCAGCATCCGGTTCTTCCGGAACCTATCCACCTTGACCTTGTGATGGAGGACGAGAAGGTTATTGAAGCCATTCCTTCCATCGGTTTCATCCACAGAGGTCTTGAAAAGCTGGTAGATAAAAAAGATTTTAACGAGATGGTATATGTGGCTGAGCGTATCTGCGGAATCTGCTCATTAGGCCACGGCCTTGGATATTCAGAGGCTGTCGAGCACATCATGGACATCGATGTGCCGGTTCGTGCAAGGTATCTGCGTACCATATGGTCAGAGCTCTCCAGGATCCATTCCCACCTTCTGTGGCTTGGACTTCTGGCAGATGCCTTTGGATTTGAGTCCCTTTACATGGAGTGCTGGAGACTCAGAGAAGACGCCCTTGATATGTTTGAAGCTTCTACCGGAGGCCGCGTTATCTTTTCCGTAATGAAGGTAGGCGGCATCAGAAGAGACGTAAGTGATGAGATGCTCAAGGACTTCTATCAGAGGATCAACAGGATGGAAGAGGAGCTCAAGACCATCGCAAAGCCTTTCCTCAACGACAAGGCCGTTCTTACAAGACTTAAAGGCGTTGGCGTTCTTACAGCAAAACAGGCTGACGAGCTCGGCTGCGCAGGACCGTTCCTTAGAGCCAGCGGAATCAGCAGAGATATCCGTACAACAGGATACTGCGCATATGGCGACGTAGACTTTGAGCCTATTATTGCAACTGACGGAGATTCATATGCACGTACAGAGTGCCGTATCAAGGAAATCTTCCAGGCTTTTGATATCATTCGTCAGTGCATCGACAGAATGCCGGCAGGCGAGATTGAAGTTCCCGTTAAAGGCATGCCTAACGGCGAATATGTAATGAGAATAGAGCAGCCTCGTGGAGAGGCCATCTACTATGTAAAGGCCAACGGAACCAAGTTCATAGACAGAATGAGAGTCCGCACACCTACCTTTGCAAATCTGTCAGGTCTTGTTGAAGTCCTTAAGGGCTGTGACCTTGCTGATGTACCGATTCTTGTGCTTACAATTGATCCATGTATCAGCTGTACAGAGAGATAATATTCTGAGTAATAAGAAGTATTCTATCGATTGTAAAGGAGTTAGAAATGGCAATTGTAAGTTTTAATAAAACCGTATTACATAATCTCTTTTCAAAACCCAAGACCAGAAAGGTTGAGAAGGAGTATCCGGAAGGAACAAGGGGACATGTTGAGAACGACATGGATCTGTGCATTCTCTGCGGACTTTGTTCCATAAAGTGTCCCACCCACGCCATAACCGTGGACAAGAATGAAAAGACCTGGTCAATCAGGCCCATGAGCTGCATTCAGTGCAGATGCTGCGTGGACAACTGCCCCAAGAAGTCACTTTCCATGGGGCTCAGGTTCCAGGAACCCGGCAGTGAAAAGATCACAAAGACCTTCAAGCAGTCAGAGAAGGCTATTGCAGCTCAGGAAGCACTAATGAAGGCTGCCAAGGAGCGTGCTGCTGCCGCAGCTGCGGCTAAGGCTGCCCAGGCGGCTCAGGCAGGACAGGCTGCACCGGGAGCTCAGCCGACACCTAATGCACCGGCAGCACCAGCGTCAAATGCAGCGCCGGCAGCACAACCTGCTAAGGAAACACCGGCCGCTAATGCAGCACCTGCAGGAGAGAATCAGGACCAGAATAAGGAATGATAAAAGAAATAACAGTCAAAGGGGCGGTACAGGGAGTTGGTTATCGCCCCTTTGTTGCAGAAAAAGCAAGGGAATTTAATATCACGGGATATGTGAAAAACATGGGAGCCCAGGTGCAGATCCTCGCTATTGGCGGGGATGAGAACACTGAGGCTTTTGTTTACTGCATAAAAAGAGAGGTGCCTTATGGGGCATTTCTTTTGTCTGTAACGGAAAAGGATGTTGATGAAGATGCTTTTTCTGCTGCCATTAAGGCAGGCATAAATGAGTTTGGCGGATTGGATCAGAAGGATCTGTATTCTGATTTTTATATAATTGACAGTACTGATCTGGACTTATCGTCTGAGATTCCTGTATTTCTGCCGGATATCGGAATATGTGATGACTGTATGAGAGAAATGTTGGATCCAAATGACAGAAGATACAGATATCCGCTGATCAGCTGCGCTGTCTGTGGCCCGAGATTGAGCATACTTGACAGTTTCCCTTATGACAGGGAGAGAACCACAATGAGGGACTTTGATATGTGCCCTTCATGTAAGATTGAGTACGATTCAGGAAGACGTCACTATGCACAGACAATATCCTGCCACGACTGCGGACCTCAGATGATTCTAAGAGTCTATGATGAGAACGGGACTTTTTCCGAAGCGGAGAAGGACGCTGCGGTTGAAAATGCGATCAGAATCCTTTCAGAAGGAGGGATCATCGGACTAAAGGGGATTTCGGGTTATCAGCTTGTCTGCAAGCCCACCGCAGAGGCGGCAAAAAGGCTTAGGCTCATCAAAGGCCGTGAAAATAAAGCTTTTGCCATTATGTTTTCAGATGTTGACAGCATAAGGGAATACGCATATATATCGGAACTGGAAGAGGATCTGTTGAAATATTCATCCAGGCCGATAGTTCTTTTGCAAAAGAGATATGACTTTGACTATGAGGTTGTAAGGGATAGCCGCTATATAGGCGCATTTCTGCCTTCAGCCGGAATTCACAGGCTTCTGACCGACGCCCTCGGGCCGCTCATCGTAACCAGCGCCAACAAGTCTGACCAGCCCATGATATATGACGACGAAACGTTCTTTGAGACATTTTTGGACCGGGGGGACGGGGTTAGTGGCTCATTTTCTGCTGTGTTATACCACAAACGGCGGATCAACATGGCTCAGGATGACTCTGTGATGTTTGTCATTTCTGATGGCGAGCGTGAGTATGCTCAGTTTATCAGAAGAGCAAGGGGCTATGCGCCGTTGCCTATAATCCTTAATACGGATAAGCTTAATTCTTGTAAAGATGTGGTACTGGCCTTCGGTGGAGATTTGAAGAGCAGTTTTGCCTTCGGACATGGAGACAGGATACTTCCATCCCAGTATATTGGCGATCTTGTAGACTATGAGACTGGGATCAACTATCGGAAGCTATTGAACGACTATGAAGAACTGTTTAAGCAGAAGGCGAACCGCTTGATCTGCGATATGCATCCGCTGTATTTCTCGCACAGGATAGCTAAAGAAATGGCTGAAAAGTCTGGTGTTGAGCTTATCAGTTTGCAACATCACGCAGCCCATATCTACAGTGTCATGGCTGAGAACAGCCTTGATTCATGCATAGGAGTTTCATTTGACGGCACAGGATACGGCCTGGACGGAAATATCTGGGGCGGCGAATTTATCGCTGTAGATGGCTCTGAATATGTGAGAAAGGCCCATCTGTCTTATGTGAAGCTATTAGGTGGAGATGAAGCCTCTAAAGATGCAGCTAAGGTACGAGATTGTTATATTCACGCTGCACAAAATATTGGACTAATAAAAGACTACAATGAAAATGACCAAAGAAATACGGTCATATTAAACTCGCCAAACAGCTTAGATAAAACAATTTCATCTGAAACGAATAGAAGAGAGTCATTGGAATCGAATAGAAGAGTGTCATTGGAATCAAACAGGAGAAAGCTATTATACTCCGCGCTTGATAACGATATTCAGACTTTCAAATCATCCAGCATGGGCCGGCTTTTTGATGCTGTTTCTTCGCTGCTCGGAATCTGTGATTACAACTCCTATGAAGGCGAATGCGCGATTAAGCTTGAAAAAGCAGCATGGGAATTCATTGAGAGCGGAGCGCCTGATAAAGTATACCCGGAGCTTACATTTAAAGTTATAGATAATGCTAAGGAAGATGCTTCGGATGACGGTTCTGAATTTATCGTGGATCAGTTAGCACTTTTCTCAGACATATTTGACTGTTATAATAAAGGCTCATACTCAGTATCAGCAGTAGCATATGCGTTTCATAGAGCTATAGTTCAGATAATTAAAATTATATGCACAAAAATAAGATCTGAATTAAATGAAAACAGAGTATGTTTGTCCGGAGGAGTGTTCAATAACAGGATCCTTCTAGCAGAGACTGTTTCTGAATTAAAAGAATCAGGCTTTAATGTATATTGGAATCGGGAGTTACCACTTGGTGATGGTTGTATTTCAGCCGGTCAGGCATATTATTGCCTTCTGAAAGAGTAATTAAGAGAAAATATTGATGACTCTAATAGCATTTACAGTTGATGATAAAAGGTTATCGATATTGCGTGCAAGTTTTACTGCTTGATATTGTACCTTAGGGAACGCAGCAGTAGGCCTTGCGTTTCTATACTGCTGAAATTGCTAAAATACGTTTTTGTTAGTAGCATAAATAGAATTCCCAAAATGTTATCAACACTACTAACAAAACAAGAATAATTGATTTACAGCAGTAGATTAAAATTAGCCTTACTGCTATGCAATAAAATAGATTATACCAGCCGTAAAACGCGATCGGAATAACGATAAAATATTAACGCCGTCGCTTGCCGATAATTCATAGGTTAAAAGTTGGATATAGTAGGATAAAAATATTAAAAAGAGCTCAGGATAGTCACAACTAATGACTATTAAGCAATATAGGAGAGAATTAACATGTGTGTAGCAATACCCGGAAAAATAATAGCGTTGGATGGCACTAAGGCTACGGTCGATTTCAGCGGCAATACTGTCAAGGCTGAAGCTGGCCTTGTTAATGTCAGGATCGGAGACCGTGTTCTGGTCCACGCCGGCTGTATCATTCAAACGCTGGATGATTCAACAGCAGATGAAATGGAAGAGATGTTCAGAGAACTTGAGGAGATAAGTGGCTGATATGGCACCTCACAGTCTTGATGAAATAATAAACGAACTTAAAAACTATGATGGCCGCCCACTGCGTATCATGGAGGTCTGCGGAACCCACACGGCAGCAATTTCCGAGAATGGGATTCCATCCATGTTATCGGATAAGATCAGGCTTATATCCGGTCCCGGATGTCCCGTGTGCGTGACGGTAACTGCAGTCATAGACAGGCTTATTGAGCTGGCATTGACCGATAATACCTGTGTGCTGACCTTTGGTGACCTGATAAGGGTCAAGGGCAGCAACGGATCTCTGGCAGATGCCAAGGGAGATGGCGCGAGAGTCAGGATGGTCTATTCGCCGATGGATGCCATTGATATTGCAAAAGAAAACCCGGCGACGACCTATGTGTTTGCAGCAATAGGCTTTGAAACCACAACGCCGGTATACGCGCTTCTGCTGGATGAAGCCATTAAGCAGAACATCAACAATCTCAAGCTCATCACATCACTTAAGACAATGCCCGAAGTAATAAAGTGGGTAGTTTCCAAGGAAAATCAGATAGATGGCTTTATTGCGCCGGGACATGTAGCTGCAGTAACAGGTGGACGTATATTTAAAGACCTGTCCGATGAGCTGGGAATCCCCTTTGTTGTCTCTGGCTTTGAGGGAGAGCAGCTTCTTCTGACCATATATGCTCTTGTAAAAATGGCCGGTAAAGGCGGCTACAGGAATCTTTACAAAACTGTTGTGACTGAAGAGGGCAATACCTCGGCACAGGCCATGACCTCCAGATTCTTTGAAGAATCAGATGCCGCCTGGCGAGGCATGGGCAAGGTAAAAGGTTCAGGCCTTGTCCTTAGAGAGGAATACAGAAACTTTGACGCAGGAAGCATCGGCCTTGATGAGGACATGGAGCCAAAGGGATGCAGATGTGCAAGTGTCCTGACAGGCGAGATATCTCCCCTGGAGTGTCCGTTGTTTGGCAAGGTATGCACACCAGACACTGCCCACGGCGCCTGCATGGTATCCACAGAGGGCAGCTGCTATAACTACTTTATTTCCGGAAGAAGGTAATATATGAAGATAACAATGGCTCACGGAAGTGGCGGAGAATCGACTTCCAGGCTGATAAGCGATATATTCTCGAAACATTTCAACAATGAATATCTGTCAAAGCTGGAGGACTCGGCAGTAGTTCCCGGAGCGGGCAGACTTGCTGTAACAACGGACAGTTTCGTCGTCACACCGATAATCTTCCCCGGAGGAGACATAGGAAGACTTTCAGTCTGCGGGACAGTAAACGACCTTTTGATGAGCGGGGCAACGCCAAAATACATTACCTGTGGCTGCATCCTGGAAGAAGGCCTGGATCTGGATATCCTTAACAGGGTCATCGCTTCCATGGCAGAAACAGCTAAGGAAGCGGGCGTCAGTGTCGTAACCGGTGACACGAAGGTTGTGGAGAGACACAGCGACGATCCCGGACTTATCATCAATACTTCCGGAGTCGGCTTTATACCTGAGAACCTTGAAGTGCCCGGACCTTTCAGACTCAAAGACGGGGATAAGATCATACTTTCTGGAAATCTGGGAGATCACCATGCTGCGATTCTTGGCACCAGAATGGGCATAGAGTCCAATATAGAATCAGACAATGCGCCGCTTGGCGAAATGGTGAAAAAACTTCTCGATAATAACATCAAAGTCCATGCCATGAGAGATGTGACAAGGGGAGGCCTCGGCACGGTCCTCAACGAATTTGCATCCGCATCAGACTGCGCCATCGAACTTGCTGAAGACAATATCCCCGTTTCCCCCGCAGTAAAGGATTTCTGCAGAATTTTGGGGCTTGATCCCCTCTACATGGGCAATGAGGGCAAAATGGTCCTTTCGGTCGATGCAGCGGATGCTGAGAGAGCTCTTTTACTAATAAGGGATTCAAAATACGGAGAAAATGCCGAAATAATAGGTGCAGTTTCCAGGAAGGAAACCACTGAGGGAGCGGCGTCAGTCACTGTAAGGACCAGAATCGGCGGGCGACGCACAGTGGGGCTGATGTACGGTGAAGGCCTTCCAAGAATCTGTTAATTGTGGTATCATTTATTGAGGTTTCTAACGCGTATAAAAGGGAAATAATATGGAATTCAAGAGAATAAACAAAGATACTGTAACCTGCATAATCACTGAAGATGACATGGATGAGCAGGGTATAAAATTAGAGGACCTCTTCGAGAAAAAGAAGGAGGCTATGGAGTTTCTCCATGAGGTAATGAGAAGGGCCGAGGAAGAGGTGGACTACAAGCCCACCGGTTCATTTATGCCCCTCCAGATAACAGTACTTCCTGACCACTCCATTTCACTGACATTGTCAGAGAATGCTTCAACTTCTTTCAGCGAGATACTTAAGAATCTCACTGAAAAAGCGGGACTCAAGCTTCCAAAGAGCGTTCTTGAGGACATAGGCGACTCAGTGGATGAGGAGCGCCTCAACAGACTCAATGAGTATTTAAAGAGCCTCAAACAGATCACCAGCTCAGTTAAGGATATTCTCGAAGAGAGTGGCATAAAAGAGATTACATCTGAGCATTCTGATCAGGATAAGAAGAGTGGCAACGCATCCGAGAAGGTTAAGAAGATCTCAACCCCGATCCCGAAGAACAGGACCAGGGAGCCTTCGGAGAGGGAAAAGAACTTAAGCAGACTGAAGTTCCACGAATATATTTTCACTTTTAAAGACCTTCAGACTGTGATCTCGTTTTGCGGGAAGGTTCCGGCCGGAATCAACATAGGCAGTTCTCTCTACAAGGATGAAAACGAATCCTTATACTACCTGGACCTTAAGAGAAATGAGGAGGATCCGAAAGTCTTTGCAGCTTTGTTTACAATGGCTTATGAATTCGGACATTTTCAGGCAAGCAACGAATTCCTGATAGCTCACATCAAGGAGAGCTGCACGTGCCTTATCAAAGACCGGGCAATTGAGGAGCTTTCACTGCTTCAGGCAAGATAAATCAAACTTAACAGGAACGGCTCAGTATTTCTGAACCGTTCTTTTTGTTAACAGGCATCACAGATCTGTAAAGGTGAATAATGAGGCTTAATAAATACATTGCTTCCTGCGGAGTCTGCTCCAGGAGAGAGGCTGACAAGTTAATAGCGTCCGGACGTATCCTCCTTAACGGCAGTATTCCGACGCAGGGGGCTGATGTTACTGAAGACGATAAAGTTCTTTTTGATGGAAAAGAAATATCGCCAAAACAGCAGCACACCTATATTGCATACTACAAACCTGTCGGCGTTGTGTGTACGAAGAAAGACCCCCATGCGAAAAGAACTGTCGCTGACGAGCTTAAGATCTCGGATAATTTAACCTATGCAGGAAGGCTCGATAAGGACTCAGAAGGGCTTCTTATAATGACTGATGACGGAGATCTCATCAACGCCATGATGAGGGCCAGAAACAGCCATGAAAAGGAATATGAAGTTACGATAGACAAGGCCGTTACTGAAGATTTCATAAGCAAAATGTCGAAGGGCGTGTATCTGAAGGAACTGGACACAGCAACCAGGCCCTGCGAAGTCAGAAGGACGGGCGAGAGGTCTTTTGACATAATTCTTACCCAGGGGCTTAACAGGCAGATAAGGCGCATGTGCAGCGAGCTTGGGGCAGAAGTGATCAGTCTTAAGAGGACGCGGGTTGTAAATATAAGGCTTGTCGACCTTGGCATAAAATGTGGCGAACACACCATCATACCGGAAGGAAAAATCGAGGAACTATACAGACTTACCGGACTTACGCGAAATTGAGGATTGGAGATAACATGGTATCAGAAGAAATCACAAAAGAGTACAAAGAACTTGTAAAGACTATCAAGCATCATATGGATCTCTACTACAACCAGGATACACCTGAGATTTCGGACTACGAGTACGATCAGCTGATGCAGCGCCTAAAGGCGATTGAGAAGGAAAACCCAGAACTTGTGACAAAGGATTCTCCAAGCCAGATTGTGGGTGGAACAGCCAAGAGGGAAGCGGGAGTTAAGATAACACACAACGTTCCGATGCTTTCGATTGAGGACGTTTTCAATACTGATGACGTGAAAGCCTTTGTGAACAAGGTCCACGACAGACACCCTGAGGCTAAGTTTTCTGTGGAGCACAAGATCGACGGCCTCAGCATGTCCCTTCGGTACAGCAGAGATAACGCTGACGGAAAGCTGCACTTAACGCTTGCAGAGACCAGGGGAGATGGCCTTATCGGTGAAGATGTGACCGCAAACGCGCTGGTGATCCCTGATGTTCAGAAGGTGATCGACCTTCCGTACGAATATCTGGAACTCAGGGGAGAAGTCTACATGTCCCATGAGGCTTTTGAAAAGTACAATGAAATCCAGGAGAGGGATGGAAAAAAGACTGCTGCCAATCCAAGGAATCTTGCTGCAGGCACGCTCAGACAGCTGGATCCCGAGATAACAAGGCAGAGAGGGCTTAAGATGTTTATCTTCAATGTCCAGGACGGTCCTGAGGAACTTAGATCATCCCATTGCGCAGCCATGGATGCGCTGGAAAAAGCAGGTATCAAGTGCGTATACCACCAGCTCTGTGAAAACGCTGACGACGTCATAAGTACGATAGAAAAAATAGGAGAGATGAGGCAGGATCTTGAGTTTGATCTCGATGGCGCTGTCGTAAAGGTTGACAATACACTGTGGCGTGACGATTTCCCTGCCGGGTCCAAGTATTCCAGCGGCCATATAGCTTACAAATATCCCCCTGAGGAGTGCGTTGTAGAAATGGACGAGATCATGGTGGACGTGGGAAGAACAGGTAAACTGACCTTTACCGGAAGCTTCCACGATGCTGCAACAGGAAAGCCCGCAAGGCTCTGCGGAACCAGCGTATCAAGGGCAACTCTTCACAATCAGGACTACATTACGGATATGAAGATCGGTATCGGAGGCCATTATAAGCTCTATAAGAGCGGAGAGATTATTCCAAAGCTAAATGGATGTGTGAAAGATCCCGAAGTTGTTTATACAGCGCCGACTGTATGCCCTGTCTGCGGAGGCCATCTAGTGCGTGAACAAGATACAGCCGATATCCGCTGCGTAAATCCCAGTTGTCCTGCACAGATCACAAGAACAATTGCATATTTTGCGTCAAGAGATGCAATGAATATTATGGGACTTGGTGATACGCTTGTAGAAGCACTGGTAAATGAGGGATATCTAAAGAGTTACGCCGATATTTATCATCTTAAAGACCACAGGGATGAGCTCATTGAGAAGGGCATTATTGGTAAGGAAAAGAATACTGACAAACTCCTCAATGAGATCGAAAAGACCAAAGCCAACGATCCTGAAAGGCTGCTTACCGGTCTTGCCATAAGAAATGTAGGACAGAGCACAGCAAGAGAGATCATGCGTCACTTTGACGACATGTATGACCTTACAAGAGTCACTGTTGACGGTTTTTTGCAGATACCGGACATCGGTGATACAACAGCTTCGGACCTCTACGAATTCTTTCATGATGAGAAAAACCTTAAGATCCTCGATGAAATGCGTGAGCTTGGCCTTAATATGAAAGTTGAGGATAAGGGCGATACTTCGGATAAGCTGGCAGGAATGACCATTGTTGTAACTGGAACACTTCCGACGCTGGGAAGAAAAGAGGCTGAAGAACTGATTGTTAAGAACGGCGGAAAGGCCTCAGGAAGCGTTTCAAAGAAGACAAGCATGGTTCTCGCCGGAGAAGCTGCAGGATCCAAACTCACCAAAGCGAATGAACTTGGAATAAAAGTCATTGACGAGGAAGCTTTCCTGAACATGCTCAAATAAAATTGATTACATGCATAAATATTCGATTATAATATAAGAAAGCAGTCAAAGGAGCAAAGATAAGATATGCCTATCAAAGTTAAGAACGACCTGCCTGTAAGAGACATTCTTGAGAAGGAAAATATATTTGTTGTAGATGAGAACAGAGCTATGCACCAGGATATCAGATCGCTGCAGATCTGTATCCTGAATCTTATGCCCCTCAAGGAGGACACCGAGCTTCAGCTCCTTCGTTCCATGTCCAACACACCTTTGCAGATAGATGTTTCTTTTATGCAGATGAGCTCCCATCATCATGCTAATACATCTCCAAACCATCTGGACAGGTTCTATCATACGTTTGATGAGCTCAAGGAAAATACCTACGACGGTCTCATAATTACGGGAGCTCCGGTGGAGCAGCTTCCCTTTGAAGAGGTTGATTACTGGGATGAGTTATGCAGGGTTTTTGAGTGGTCAAAGGTGAATGTCACATCAACCTTCCACATCTGCTGGGGCGCCCAGGCCGGAATCTTTTATCACTATGGTATAGATAAGGAACCGCTTGAAACCAAGAGGTTCGGAATCTACCAGCACAGGGTAATGAACAGGAAAGTGCCTCTGGTGAGAGGTTTTGACGACATCTTCATGATGCCGCATTCAAGACACACAGAGACACCTTCAGAGAAGATTCACGCCTGCGATGATCTTGTGGTTCTGGCGGAATCCAAGATAGCTGGAATATTCCTGTGCATGAACAAATCAGGAAGCCAGATATTTGTATTTGGCCACGCCGAGTATGACAGACTCACTCTTGATACCGAGTACAGAAGAGACCTGGGCAAAGGTCTAAAGATAGATATGCCCATAAATTATTATCCTGAGAATAACCCTGACAACAAGCCGGATCTTGTATGGAGAAGTCACGCCAACAATCTCTATACGAACTGGCTTAACTACTACGTATACCAGGCTACACCTTACAAGTGGGGCCAGATTCTTGACAAAGATGTGGCCAGGCAGGCGATGGAGGCCCTGACTAAAGAGGTTTGATCAGGAGTGGCATATGACTCAAAAATACTTTATTAAGTCAGGAGTTTTCAATGATATACACCTCTTGAACTGGGATATCTGAGGTTATTAACAGACATTTGGAGATCAGAGAGCTTAGCCATGATGTGAAAAAAGGATTTATGGGTATCAGCTGGTGGCAGCTGAGGGATGTAACTGATATGTTTACAGAGTTTACTGCATAAAGGGAGGTAACATGTTCATGAACCGCGGACTTAGAAAGATATACACCTGTTTTCCGGAAGGAAAGCACAAAGTGCTTACCATGAGTTATGACGACGGCAAGATTCCGGATAAAAGGCTTGTCGGAATTTTTAATGAGCATGGAATCAGGGGGACTTTTAATGTTAATTCCTGTCTCGAGGAGCAGGACTATGAAAATGGCTACGATGAGAGAATCCCTGTTTCGGAATACAAGGAAGTATACAAAGGACACGAAGTTGCCTGTCACACAGCCACACACCCCACTATCGCAAGATGTCCAAAAGAACAGATCATCCTTCAGATAATGGAGGACAGAAGTGTGCTGGAGAAGGCCATGGGCTATACGGTAAGAGGAATGGCGTATCCTAACGGATCTTTCAGCGATGAAGTTGTGGATGCTCTGAAAGCGTGCGGAATAAGACATGCCAGAACAGTAAATTCAACCCACGAATTCGATATGCCTGCAGATTTCCTTCGCTGGAACCCCACCTGTCATCACGGTGATGATTCTTTCGAAGACCTTTATGAAGATTTTATAGACTTTAAAAAATCACAGTATCTGTGCATGCTTTATGTATGGGGCCACAGTTATGAATTTGAAAGAGACAACAACTGGAACATAATCGAAAATTTTTCTAAAAAGATTGGAAACAAATCGGATATCTGGTATGCGACCAACATAGAGATCGTTGATTATCTTGATATGTCATCCCGTGTTCAGGTCTCTGTAAACGGGGATTTTGCGTATAATCCAAGCGCGCAGAGCGTATGGATCGAGGTTGATAAAAAAGCTGTCGAGCTAAAGCCGGGACAAACCACGGAGTTGTAATTTTCTTTTTAATAAGTTAAAATATTAATGTTAAGTCGTTAACTTTTTTTAAAGGAGATCAGCTTATGCCTCTTAATCTGGAAAACGAAGAAGCTTCTGTAAGTGCAGAAGAGCTCAAGAAAAAGCCCACAAAGAAGACAAAGGAAATGCTGGAGGAAAACTCCAAGCAGATAGAAGAGCTTCAGGCTTCTCAGGACCAGCTTAAAGAGGAACTTGCAGCCCTTACAAAAGATGCGGAAGCCCTTGGAGAGAAGTCTGCACTGGGACTTAAGGTAAACCACAAGAAGTACGGTGAAGGCGAAGTTACCTCTCAGGATGGAAAATACATCGAAGTTAAGTTCAGCGATGTAGTTAAGAAGTTTGTGCTTCCCGGATGCATTGCCGATAAATACCTTGAAGTTGAGGATGAGAGCATCTTTGACTACTATGTTAAGAGCAATGAGATACATCAGAAAAAGATGTCCACAGAGCTCAAGATCAAATCGGCAACCTATGCTATCCAGAGGCATGAGGATGCCATTGACAGGCTGAAAGCAAAACTCAAATAAATCTTATATTGAATAAACTAACGCCGCTGCTGTTTCAGTACAGTAGCGGCGCTTTTTGTTACATGGCTATTTTATTTTCGTCAACTTTCTTCTGGGCTGTGGAGAGCATCAGCTTGATTCTGTTGAGCTGATTAACTTCAGAAGCGCCGGGATCGTAGTCGATCGCCACAATATTGCAGCCGGGATAGAGGTGACGCATCTGCTTGATGACGCCCTTACCAACCACGTGATTCGGCAGACATCCGAAGGGCTGTGTACATACGATATTTGTAGCGCCTTCTTTGATAAGCTCAACCATCTCACCTGTAAGGAACCATCCCTCACCGGTCTGATTTCCGATTGAAACGATGGGCTTTGCATATTCCACAAGCTTGTAGATGCTGGTGGGCGGATCGAAGTGAACGCTCTTTTCAAAGGCCTTTGTGGCGCCGCTTCTGAGCTTTTCGATGGCCCAGATGGCAGCTCTCATGAGGAGGGCGGTCTTTTTGGAGGTGCCCAGCTCATCGGCCTTGTAGATCTGGTTGTAGAAGCAGTAGAGCATGAAGTCCATAAGATCGGGAACAACGGCCTCTGCGCCTTCAGCCTCAAGAAGCTCCACCAGATGGTTATTGGCGGCAGGAGCAAACTTGACTAGGATCTCGCCTACAACGCCGACTCTTGGCTTAACTTCGTCAGTGATCTCTATCCTGTCAAAGTCTTCAACAATTTCCCTGCAGATCTTCTGGAACTTGATAAAGCTCATATGCTTTGAGGTCACAAAGTCCTTGGCAACCTGAAGCCACTTCTGATGGCATTCGTCAACGGAGCCCTCTTTCTTTTCATAAGGCCTCATTCTGTATACACATCTCATGAAGATATCGCCGAATACAGCGCCGTAGGCTGCTCTCTGCAGCATCTCAAAGTTGATGTGGAAGCCGGGATTTGCTTCGAGCTTTGAGAGGTTCAGGGATACAACAGGTATCTGTTCCATTCCGGCTTTCTTGAGAGCTCTTCTGATAAAGCCCACGTAGTTGGTGGCTCTGCAGCCGCCGCCTGTCTGAGACATGATCACGGCTGTCCTGTTGAGGTCATATTTGCCGGATGCGAGCTCATCCATTATCTGGCCCACAACCCACAGTGAAGGGTAGCAGGCGTCGTTGTTTACATATTTAAGGCCCATGTCAATGGCGTGCCTGTTGTCGTTCTGCATTACGATGAAGTTGTAGCCGCAGGCGGCAAAGGCGGGCTCTAAGATGTCGAAGTGTATGGGCGACATCTGAGGGCAGAGAAGTGTGTAGTTCTTTCTCATTTCCTCGGTAAAGAGCACTCTTTCATTGGCGGTTGAGCGGATAGTGCGCTGCTGGTTCTTTTGCTTCCTTACTCGGATGGCGGCAAGCAGAGATCTTACACGGATCCTTGCTGAACCAAGACTGTTTACTTCGTCTATCTTAAGGCAGGTGTAGATCTTGTCTGAACCGGAAAGAATGTCATTTACCTGATCTGTTGTGACTGCATCAAGTCCGCAACCAAAGGAATTGAGCTGGATGAGATCAAGGTCGTCTCTTTCTCTTACATAGCTGGCTGCTGCATAGAGTCTTGAGTGATACATCCACTGGTCTGATACGATAAGTGGTCTTTCAGGCTTTCCGAGGTGAGAGACGCTGTCCTCTGTAAGAACGGCTACGCCATAGGAGCAGATCATGTCCGGAATTCCGTGGTTGATCTCGGGATCCACGTGATATGGACGACCTGCAAGGACGATGCCGTGTTTCTTGTTTTCCTCCATCCACTTTAGGGTTTCTTCGCCTTTTATCTGAATGTCTTTTCTGGCGATTGCCATTTCATCCCAGCCTTCAGCAGCAGCTTTGATGACTTCTGCAGCGGGGATCTCTGTAAACTCTTTTACCAGAGCATCTGTCACAGTCTGAAGGTTTGTAAAGGCCATGAAAGGGTTTCTGAGCTTCATCTTGCCGCCCGTTATAGACTCGACATTATTCTTGATGTTCTCTGAATAGGATGTGACGATGGGGCAGTTGTAGTGGTTTGTGGCACCTTCGACTTCCTCCCTCTCATAGAAGAGGCCAGGATAGAAGATGAAATCAACGTTCTGCCTGATAAGCCACTCGATATGGCCGTGGGTTATTTTGGCGGGGTAGCACTCTGATTCACTGGGGATGGACTCAATTCCCATCTCATATATCTGGTGTGTTGACCTGGGTGAGAGGACAACCCTGTAGCCCAGCTTTGTGAAGAAGGTGAACCAGAATGGATAGTTCTCGTAGAAGTTAAGGACTCTGGGAATACCAACTGTTCCGCGAACAGCTTTGTCTGCATCCAGTGGCTCATAACCGAATATTCTCTTGTACTTGTAATCAAATAGGTTAGGGATATTGTCGGCGTTCTTTACCTTGCCGATACCTCTTTCGCATCTGTTTCCTGAGATATGCTGACGACCGCCTGTAAACTTGTTTATGGTAAGTCTGCAGTGGTTTGTGCAGCCCTGGCAGGTAGTCATGCTGGTTGTGTACTTTAGGCCGTTAATCTGGTCGATTGACAGCATTGTTGTTGTATAAGAAGTATCTTCGTTAAAGCGCTCCCTTGCGATAAGTGCAGCACCGAAAGCTCCCATAATACCGGCGATATCAGGTCTTATAGCCTCAGCACCTGAGATGATCTCGAAAGCTCTGAGTACAGCGTCGTTATAGAATGTTCCGCCCTGTACAACGATGTGCTGGCCCAGGTCCTTTGCATCAGATACCTTGATAACCTTAAAGAGAGCGTTCTTAATAACAGAGTAGGCAAGACCTGAGGAAATATCAGCGACATCTGCGCCTTCCTTCTGAGCCTGCTTAACTCGTGAATTCATAAACACGGTACATCTTGTTCCAAGATCCACAGGAGACTTGGCGTAAAGCGCAACCTTAGCGAAATCCTGTACGCTGTAATCAAGGGACTTTGCAAAAGTCTCGATGAAGGATCCGCAGCCTGAAGAACATGCCTCATTAAGCTGAACGGAGTCTACCGAATTGTTCTTGATGTGTATGCACTTCATATCCTGTCCGCCGATATCAAGAATGCAATCGACCTTGGGATCAAAGAACGCTGCAGCATTGTAATGGGCAATGGTTTCAACTTCGCCGTCGTCCAGAAGAAGAGCGGACTTAAGAAGAGCCTCACCATATCCTGTAGAGCAGGAGCGTGCAATTCTTACACCTTCAGGCATAAGCTTGTAAATCTCCTGGATTGAAGAGATGGCAGTCTTTAGAGGACTTCCGTTGTTACTTGAATAGAAGGAGTAGAGCAGATCGCCATCCTCACTGATAAGAGCACACTTTGTAGTGGTGGAACCGGCATCTATTCCAAGGAACGCATTGCCCTTGTAGTCATCAAGCTTTCTTGTCTTTACACGGTAGTTGTCCTGTCTTGACTTGAACGCGTGATAGTCCTCCTCGTTTGTGAAAAGGGGATCCAGACGTGAAACCTCGGCCTCCATCACAATCTTGCCGGAGAGCTTTCCGGTCATCTGTTCCATGGTGTAAAAGACCTCTTCGCTGGCGTTCATGGCTGAACCGATGGCAGCAAAAAGATGAGAGTTGTCCAGTTCGATGGAGTGCTCCTCATCAAGATTAAGCGTTCTTATAAATGCGGCCTTGAGCTGGTCAAGGAAATGAAGAGGGCCGCCCAGGAAAGCAACGTGTCCTCTTATGGGCTTACCGCAGGCAAGACCTGAAATGGTCTGGTTTACAACTGCCTGGAAAATGGAAGCGGAAAGATCTTCCTTGGTAGCGCCTTCGTTGATCAGGGGCTGAATGTCAGACTTGGCAAATACGCCACATCTGGCAGCAATTGTATATAATGAATTGTAATTCTTGGCATATTCATTGAGACCAATGGCATCTGTCTGAAGGAGAGAAGCCATCTGGTCGATAAAAGAGCCTGTACCACCGGCACAGATACCGTTCATTCTCTGTTCGACATTGCCGTCCTCAAAGTAGATGATCTTGGCATCCTCGCCGCCAAGCTCAATGGCAACGTCGGTCTTTGGTGCAAGGGCCTTAAGAGAAGTGGCAACAGCCACAACTTCCTGAACAAAGGGAACTTCCAGGTGCTTGGCGAGAGTAAGTCCGCCGGAACCTGTGATAACAGGGTGGATAGTCACATTTCCGCACTTTTCATATGCCTCAGAGAGAAGCTCTGCGAGAGTCTCCTGAATATTGGCGAAATGTCTTTTATAATCAGAAAAGACGATGGTCTTATCCTTATCCAAAAGGGCAATCTTAACAGTGGTAGAACCTATATCAATTCCCAGTGTGTAATCCTTAGATATCATTTCTTTATCTTTCCTCTTCTTATTTAATGCAAAAATCTAAATGATTATATAGCAAGGGACTTTAAATTGCAAACAATTCTTAGATTCCTGAAGAAACCACGAAGAAAATTGACAATATTTGAAAATAAAGAGTATAATTTAATTTGATAAAGTAAAAAAGTCATATTTCACAAATTAAAAAAATATTGTGAAGGGAGATAATGTTATGAACATGAGATTCGCAAGAAGAATGCTTGCTACAGTACTGGCAGCAAGCATATTGGTGATTCCGTTATCTGTAAGTGCTACGGATACACCCAAGAAAGGTGGTGGCGGTGGCTCAGAGCCGGAAGTAACTATTGAGGAAGAAGTGCCTGATCTTAGACCTGAGCCGCTTATTGATGGACCTGTTATCATCCAAAACAGGGTTCCGGGAGCATTTCAGATTCCTGTAAATGATCCTGCAATTGAAACTATAGCTTTCAAAGGGAATGATGAGCTTGGTGGAGGAATTAAACCTTTCGTATTTGTATACACGATCGGACGTCAGAAAAGCCCTGGAGCATACGCAAGTATCGATGCTGCAGCAAAGTCTCTGGGAGGTAAGACGGTAGGTGGATTTAATGTCGTCTATGGATATGAAGAAAAGGAAGTTTTTAAACATTTTCCTGAAACAGAAAAGACGATGGCTTGTATCAAGATCAAGAACTTTGATCCCAATGCAACTTATTATATTGCCAGAGTAACTAATCAGGGCGTTATATCAGTTATTCCCATTAAAGCTGATCAGTATGGAGTTGCTTTATTCGAAGTCTGCGGTGGACTTGGAGCGTATGGCCTTATCAAGTTGTGATATGACATAAGTAACCAGGCTGGGAAATGGCTTACAGAGTCATTTCCCAGTTTTAATGTAAAAAATGGGGATGAGCATGGGAAAAAAGGAGAACGGGGAGCGCATAAGCATAATAGTCATATTTGTTTTGTTCTCGATCTTTTCTCTGTGTATGAGCTGTTTCCGGGGACTTTACAGCTTTACGCTGTATCCGGATGAGTTTGGATACTGGGCCAGTGCAGCCGGGATGTTGGGGTATGATTTTAGTGAAGTCTCTTCTATAGGCTCTTATTATTCTTATGGTTATTCACTTATTCTGGTTCCCATAATGCTCGCTTTCAAGGATTCTGTGATCGCCTACAGGGCTGCGGTTATTGTGAATCTGATCTTGCAGGCTGTTTCTTTTTTTTTAATTAAGAAAGTCTTGGACAGATTTCTTGATGAATCAGACGACTTTTTGAAATATCTGCTTTCCGGCATGGCAGTTTTATATCCGTCCTGGGTGTTTTATACTCAGACGACAATGTCAGAAGCACTTTTGTTTTTTATGTATGTGGTGACGGCTCTTTTGATGTTCCGGTTCATCGATAGTCCGACTGTGACCGGTGCATTATTGCTCTCATTTGCTGCAATCTACATGTACACGGTGCATATGCGCGCGGTTGGGGCTTTGGCAGCTGTATTTATATCGGTATCCCTTGAGCTTTTCTTTTCAGTAAAAAGAGCTGACGGAAAAGGAAAAGAGTACATACTTGTTCTGGTACTTCTCGTGCTTGGATTTTTCTTTTGCCTATATCTGAAAAGCAATGTGATCATGGAACTTTTCAGTGGCGGACAGGAAAACGAGGTGTACCTCAACGACTACTCGGGACAGACCGGTAAACTCATAGAATTATTGTCACTTATGGGAATCGGAAGATTTCTTGTAAGCATGACCGGGAAGATCCTATACCTTGGATGCGCTTCTTTTGGCTGTGCATATGTCGGGATATGGGCCCTTATCAAGAAGGTTAAAAGAGGAAATCGAAAATCGCTCTATCTGCTGATAGCTTCTTTTTTGGAGTTCATGGTCATGTGCGTGTATCTGATGCACAGCGCTGACCTTGCTTTTGACAGATATGATCTTTTTCTTCATGGACGTTACTTTGACTTTGCAATCCCGCTTATGGGAATAATTGGCTTTTATGAGCTCTTAAAAGAAGGAGGGGGACTGAGGAAAATACTGATATCCCTTGGAATAGTTCTTTTGAGCGGAGTAGCAGCCATTGTCGTTTTATTGCTTAACAGGACCGGAATGGCTGATCCACACGGGGTACTCATGATCGGTATGAGTTATTTCCTCGATGAGGATAATTTCAGGCCGGTGACAGTCATTCTTTTATCAATGTTCATGACTGTCGTTATTGCCGCAGTGATGATTCTGCTGATAAAGTTTTATAACAAAACTAATAATGTGTATTTATTTCTTTTTGCACATCTTTTGCTTATTGTCCTTTCTTACCATGCCTGCAGCCGCTATATATATACAAGCCAGGTGTATATTCACGGTGATGTAATGCTCGCAGACAGGATTAAAGAGCTAAAGGATGAGGGACATGATGGAGACGTCGTTCTTCTTTATGAAGGCGGTATGGAGTATATTGATACAGTGCAGATGAGGCTCAGGGACATGCACATCCGGGTGAGATATGCGGATGGCGTCAATGCAGCTTCAAAGGATGTTCTTAAGAGCATGACGAAGGACAATGAGCTTGTACTGGTGGACTTTGAAAGTCCGCTAAGGGAGCCGCTTTCGGAGATGTATGATGATAATTGGGAAGCGGGACACTTTGTGCTGTATTTTAATGATAATGGGAATTAAGCTGAGGGAGAAGTAACAGATGAAACTGATAATCCAGATACCCTGCTATAATGAAGCTCAGACTTTGGAGGTGACCTTAAATGACCTTCCAAAGCACATCGACGGTATAGATGAGATCGAATATCTCATCATAAATGACGGAAGTGAAGACAACACCGTCCAGGTCGCCAGACAATGGGGTGTACATCATGTGGTAAATTTCAAACAGAACCAGGGACTGGCAAAGGGTTTTTTGGCCGGACTTGACGGGTGCCTTCGTTGCGGAGCGGACATTATAGTCAACACTGATGCAGATGATCAGTATAAAGGAGAGGACATTGAGAAGATCGTGCGCCCAATCCTGGATGGAGAAGCGGATATCGTGATCGGCGCGAGACCGATCAATGATACTGAGCACTTTTCTTATGTAAAAAAGAAACTTCAGCACCTTGGAAGCTGGACGGTCAGAAAAGCATCAAAAACAGACATCCCCGATGCGCCAAGTGGGTTCAGGGCCTTCAGCCGTGAAGCTGCAATGAAGCTCAATGTTGTCAACGACTATACATACACTCTGGAGACCATTGTACAGGCCGGCAGAGAGAAGATACCAATGAAGAGCGTACCCATCAGGACAAATGCTGAGATAAGGCCGTCAAGGCTGTTTAACAGCATCTGGGGATATGTTAAGAAGTCAATGCTCACTATACTTCGGGCATACGTTATGTATAAGCCTCTTAAGGCTTTTGCGCTGTTGTCTCTGCCTTTTGTGATTGCGGGAATTGCCGTCTGGGTACGATATATCTACTTTGTGTTCAGTGGATCTGCTTCAGGACACATACAATCACTTATTTTTGGCTGTACCTGTATTATTCTGGGATTTTTGATCTTTGTCATTGGTGTGCTTGCAGATACAATTGCTGCCAACAGAAAGATCCTTCAGGATGTGCAATATCATCTAAAGAGGCTTGAGTATGACACGGCTGTCCAATCCGGCAAGGAATTTGATGAACAGGACGAGGCCTCCATTTCCAAGTTCACCAAACCAAGAGATAAAGATCATAATGAACATACCAGAGAGGCGATGTAAAATGCGAGTGTTCCTGAAAAGAGTTTTGGGTTTGATATTTTTGACCGTGGTTTTTGTACTGGTTTTGGAAGGTTTATTTGGGTTTAGTGTTTTGGCATCTGACCAGGGTATCATGGAGCTTAAAACGCTGATTACTCCTGCCAAAGCCTATGAATCAATGAGTGAGGATTCACCGGTTCTTGAAGACTTAAAACAGGGAGATTCGTTCCTGGTAACATCCCATGAAGGCGAGTGGTTTGGGATCCTGTACGAGGGGAAACAACTCTACCTTCATGGCGATGAAAATGAGCTTTTTGAGACCCATATAGATGCAACGGCTGCAAATGAACTTACAAAGCAGACTGAGGAGAACACGGCCTGGATTGAGTCTTATGTAACTCAGACAAATGCTTTGAGAAGTGCAAAGATTTGGCGTATCGTAATCATCTGTCTTATTGCCTTAGTGATCGGGGTTATTGCTTTTAAAAGTATTCACGGACAGAATAAGGGAAAAGCTGCGACGGACAATGCGGGGGATGCAAAGTAATGATAGATGTTAAGGCCTGAGCTTAAAGGGGGAGAGGAAACCGTTGGGGAATGAGTTAAAAAGAATCATTATAATAGGTCCGGTATACCCATATAAAGGCGGAATATCACATTACACCGGACTGATGTATAGAGCATTGTCTAAAAAGTATGATGTGACTATGCTGTCTTTTTCATTCCAATATCCCGGATTTCTTTATAAAAAAGAACAAAAAGACTTTTCGAATGATACGTTTAAGATTGAGGGAACCCGTTATGAGTTAAATACGGTCAATCCGATAAACTGGCTTGTGACAGCAAGGAAGATCAATGACCTTCGACCCGATCTGGTTATAATTCAGTGGTGGCATCCATACTTTGCTCCGTGCTATCAGGTGCTGGCGGGACATATTAGAGGACGAATTCTATTTATCTGTCATAATGTCTTTCCACACGAGAGGTTTCCAATGGATAAGTGGTTGACTAAACATACACTGAAGAAAGGAAACTTTTATATAGTGCAGTCAGGTCAGGACGAGAAAGATCTTAAGTCTGTCATTTCCGATGCTGTTTATAAACGGGCTGTGCATCCTACTTACAATGCTTTCAGGATGCAGAATATTTCAAAAGAAAAAGCCAGAGAGAGCCTGTGCATCCCACAGGATGATAATGTGTTGTTGTTTTTTGGCTTCGTAAGAAAGTACAAAGGTCTGGACTGCCTTATAAAGGCTATGCCTGAAGTGAGGGGTATGGTAGAAAACATCAGGCTTTTGGTTGTTGGAGATTTTGGTGAGGATAAAGAGGACTATCTGTCTCTGATCAAAGAGAAAAAGGTTCAGGATCTAATTAACATATATGATGGTTATATTCCGGACAGGGAAGTAGAGAAGTTTTTTGCTGCCTGTGATGTTGTAGTTCTTCCTTACAAAAGCGCGACACAGAGCGGCATTGTTCAAATAGCTTATGGTTTCAATAAACCGGTTATAGCTACCAGTGTTGGCGGCTTACCGGATGTGGTCACTGAAGGAAAAAATGGCTTTCTTGTAGAATCAGAAAACCAAAAAGCACTTGCAGATGCTATAGTCAGATTCTATACATCCGGAGAAAAAGAAAAGCTTGTCGCGGGTGTAGAAGAAGAGAATTATCGTTTTTCATGGGACAGGATGGTTGAATGCATTGAGAATCTTTGTTCCTTGACGTAGGTGAAATACAGTGAGTAATGTGCTTGTGGTTTTGAATTATAATGACGCTGAAACAACTATAAAGCTTATAAAAATGGTCATGAATTTTAATGCCATTGATAGGATCGTCGCAGTGGATAATTGTTCTACTGATGATTCGTATAGTAAATTGTTGAGACTGCAATCTGCAAAAGTAACAATTTTGCAGACCCCCCAAAATGGCGGATATGCTTACGGCAATAATATTGGATGTAACTATGCAATAAGCCGCTATGACCCTGATGTTATTTTTATTTCCAATCCCGATGTAAGATTTGAAGATGAAACAATAACAAGCATGGAGAAACTTTTAAAATCGGATCCGTCAATAGGTGTTGTTGCTCCTTTAGTGAACAGGGGGTATAATGCCTGGAATTCAGTCGGATATCCTGGAATCCTGGAATCCTTTTTTTTATTATGGTTCTCATTGGACAAAAAGGTATTAAAGGATAAATTGCAAAAAAGTAAAAAGAAATATGAGATAGTCAAAGTTGTTGAAGGCTCGTTCTTTGCCATATCAAAAGATGCATATTTGAAATGCAGGGGATTCGATGAAAGGACGTTTTTATACTATGAAGAGGTTATTCTTTCGCGGAGGCTTGCTGATACAGGCTTAAGAGAGGCTGTCCTTACTCAGATCAGATATGATCATTTTCATTCCACTTCGATAAAAAAACAGTATGGCAGTAAAATGCGGGCTTATAAGAATTATCATTCAAGCAGCCTGGTATATTTAAATAACTATGTTGGAATAGGAAAGATCAAAAGAGCTGTCTTTGAAATCTGTTACTGTCTGGGATATCTGGAAAGAGCTGTTTATGATTCGATAATGGGGATAATTAACAGTACCAAAGGAAAATTCAAATGAAAAATGTTTTATGGATATCAGCAATGGCTCCGTACGATAAAGTACCACATGCGGGTGGAAAGATTCATAATTGGTATCTGAAGAAACTTAAGACATCAGATGATCTGAATATAAAAGTCGCAACATTTTGCAAGCCCGATGAAGTATCTAAGATTGATCTAAATGAGTATAAAATCGATTATGAAGTGTACGTTCGTCCACGTGGCGGATTTTTCAATGAATTTAAAAGAGTCATAGCATTTGCATCCAAACTTTTAGTGTTTAATCGATATGCGGGTCTTGTTCCTACGGATTATCAGGCTGGAATGAAGTATTTAGTACAAAGAATAGAATCAAGCGGCTTTATTCCTGACGTTGTTGTCCTGCAATGGACTGAGATCCTTTTTTTCTTACCTCTATTTAAATGTACATGGCCAGATGCTAAATTCTTAGCTATAGAAGAAGACGTATCATACCTGGGACAACTGCGAAGGGCTGAATATTTCAGAAATGTTTTTCTGGGCAGTTTCTTTCGGATAAAAAGCAAAAAGGTAAAAGAACTGGAGATCAATTATCTGAATTCAGTAGATTATGTAGTATTCAATAATGAAAAGGATCTACAACTGGCAACACAGGATGGGTTTAGAAATCAGCATTTTGTCTGGGCTCCTTTTTTTCAAAAGTCTGTTGATGATATTTCTGTCAATGTCAGCAATACTGTGGTTTTTTATGGTGCCATGAACAGGGAAGAAAACTGGAAAAGTGCTATATGGTTTATCGAACGTGTAATGCCATTGATCGAAGATCTTGATATAGTTTTTGAAATAGTTGGTGCCAATCCGGCCAAAAAGCTTTATAAGTACAAAAGCGAAAAAGTGATAATAAAAGGTTTTGTAGCAGATATACAAAATGAATTAAAAAGAGCCCTTTGTATGGCAGCCCCTTTAGTATTAGGAGCGGGGATTAAGATAAAGATTATTGAAGCCATGTCAGTGGGTATTCCGATACTGACAAATAAAATAGGCATCGAAGGAATACCCGCAACAGATGGAAAAGAATTTCTGTTTTGTGAGTCGCCGGATGATTATGCTAAGGCTATAAGATTATTACTTGGTGATAATTGTGCCAGGAAAAAAATCGCTGATGCGGCTAAGTTGTTTATAGATGACAGGTTTGATTTTGAAGAGGACTCAAAAGTCTTTTGTGAAATAATAAAATGTATTTAAAAAAGTGAGTAACTATGCGGGGAATGCTGAAAACAAAGACATATGAGAAATTTCTTTTTTTTGTACCGATTCTGTTTTTTATCGGGTATTATTTGTTTTTTATTAAGAATAATTACTGCATAAAAGTTTTAGGCGATGAATATGGTTATGCTGCAAGTTTAGCATATTATGCAGGTTTTGACTGGAGAGAAATTAATTCTCTAAATAATTATTATGCTTTTGGGTATGGGTTATTGCTGTTCCCCGTTTTTTTGATATGTCATTCTGCTGAGATGGCATACAGATTTTTGATAGGAATTAATATTCTCTTTATTTCTTGTTCGTATGTTATTGCGTACAAAATTGTCCGAAAATATATGAATGAAGATAAGAATGTCTTTTATAAAGTCCTAATATCCTTTTTTTCTGTGAGTTTGACTTCGAATTTGTTTTTTACACAATATATAATGGTTGAGGTGTTACTGTCTTTTGTTTTCTGGATCATAGTTGGAATAGTATATTTGGAAAACCGGGAGAATACCACATTTGCATCTATGCTTCTTATGGTGTTTTTTTCTGTTTTAGGTATTCTTTTTCACATGAGGTTTGTGGCTGTTTTTTTTGCGGTTGTTTTATATTGTGGCATTATGCTGCTTTATCCCAGAATACAACTAAAAAAACTAATAGTTCTTTCTTTGGTTGCTGCGGGGCTTTTGTTGCTATGGTGGGGATTAAAAAATAATTATCAAAACAATATTTATGTTAATAATGTACCGGAAAATTTGAACTTATCAAATGATGTTGATGCGCAGATTAGTAGGAAGTTTAGCAATCTTCTGAAGCCTGAATTCTTATTATATAAGATTGAAATGATTGCAGGAGAATTGTACTATGCCATCTCTAACTCATATCTGATAATTTGCTTACTGCCGATTTTTCTTATACAAAACAAAAGAAAAATTTTCAGCTTAAATTCTGTATATTATAAGCATCTTTTTATCATTATATCTTACATGTTTTCAATATTTATAGCGGTAGTTTTTTTTGAATACCCTACTGGTCGATTTGATATTCTCGCATATGGAAGGTACTCGGAATATTTGATTGGTCCTGTATTGCTATGGGGATTAATTCTTGTTCAAAAGATTGAACTAAAAGTGTGGACATTTTTATCAGCGTTGACTTGTTTTTTTGCAGTGACTTTTATCACAAACAATGTTCAAGATTATACAGATCCGACTCCAAATGTGTTTATTAATACAAGTGCATCATATTGGGCACTTGAAAAACTGGGTTATATAGAGAATTCTCATTATCTGATTTTTAAAGTGATATTAATTACTTCGAGCGTTGTGTTTTTTGTATATAAGGCATGTAAGGCAAATACAAAAAGCATAGCAATGACTGTAATAATGGTAATTCTTACTGTTTTTTCTATTTACAAAACTTCATATTCATACATCAATGGATGTGAATCATGGTCCATTCGATGGGCGGAAAATGTTAGTGATATAAGGGATTATATTTTGGCTAATAATATGCAAGATGATTGCTACGTATATGTGAACTCTTTTGAACCAAAAGTAATGATGCTTCAATATATGATGTATGATAAAACGATTCATTGTATCGAGGATATTAGTGAATGTAAAGGATATATTATTTCAAACACTCAGGAAAAGGATTCGCTCATAAATGCAGGGAAAAATGAAATCTATAACGTTTCAAATATTTCTATATGGGAGTAGATACAATTTATGAATTTGATGGATGGGAGCCAAAACATAGAAAACTCTGTTGATCAAATAAAGGTGTCTGTAATCATACCTGTTTATAATGCTGAAAAGTATATTGAACGCACTGTGGAGTCAATTCTCGAACAAAGTTTTGAGAATACTGAGATTATTTTGATAGATGACATGTCTACTGATTTCTCATTGGAAAAATGTCATGAACTAAGTAAAAAGGATGATCGAATAATCGTTATAGAGAACAATAATAACTATGGATCAGGATATTCTAAAAATCTCGGTCTTGAAATAATGACGGGGGATTTTTTATGTTTTGTTGATGATGATGATGTTCTTGTCAGCCGAGATATATTGTTTGATTGTGTTAGAAATATACTTGATTTTGATTGTGACATTGCATGTTTTGGATATTGTGATGATAGGCCTGAAGATGGAAAGATGCATTATGTTTTTCAAAGTAGTTATGTAATGACAGGAAGAGAAGCGGTAATTAAATTACTTAAGTGTGATGGCCTGGATAGTAATCCATGGTGCAAATTATATGCGGGATATATTTATAAGGGTATAAGATTTCCTGTCGGAATGGTTTATGATGATGCAAATGTGACTTATAAAGCTTTTATGAACGCAAAAAAAGTTGTAAACACAGGATTGCTAGGATACTCACATACGTCCAGGACACACTCCATATCTGGAAGCGGATACAAAGACTGTGATTGGGACTACATTATCAATGTAAAAAAAACTGTTAATGATCTAACCAATGAATCCGAGGATCTTAGGAACAGTGCTGAAATAATGCTTAGCAAGGCATCTATGGATATTTTAATAAAATATGGACGCGGAGGGAAAATGCCGCGTGAAAGATATCATTATCTTAAGGAACAATTCGATAAGAATTATGCATTACTTTATAATAAGTGTAATTCTGTGAAAAAGAGGATGATTATGAGTTTGATTCATTATGATCTAATATGCATTTTGAGGTTGCTTAATGCAATACAACATGTTTTTGGATTGAAAAACACATAAATAATCCTTATTCAAAGATCGGACAGAAAAGATATGACAATTGGAGCGATTGTAGTTACCTATAATAGGCTGGAAAAGCTTAAGAAAGCATTATTGTGTTTTGATAAACAGACTTTACCCCCGGTTTATCTAATAGTAGTAGATAATTCAAGTAATGATGGAACTGAGGAGTATTTGCAAAAATGGATAAAAATAGATTCTAAATATAAAAAATATGTGTTAAGAAATCAACAAAATGTAGGTGGATCAGGCGGATTCAATAGTGGATTGATGAAGGCAGTTTCTTTAGATGCTGATTATATATGGTTGCAGGATGATGATGCATATGCAGAGAAAGATGCTTTATATCAGGCTGATCTTTTTTTAAAGAATGCCAAGGATTCAGATATATCCGCTATTTGTGGAATGGTAATGAATAAGACAACGATAGATTGCTATCACAGAAGGACTTATGCTACCAGAGGACTGAATATTATTGAAAAGATTTCTGTGGAAGATGACTATAAAAAGGAGTTCTTTGAGATAAACTGCTTTTCTTATGTAGGAACACTGGTAAATAGAAAAAAAATAAATTTGGTAGGCGTTACAAAGAAAAAGTATTTTATTGCATATGATGATTGTGAGCATAGCTTAAGGTTAAGTAAAGTGGGGAAAATAATATGCGTTCCTAAAATTGTGATATATCATGAGTCGGTTAGTGATTCAAATATTGTAGATTGGAAGACATATTATTGTTACAGGAACAGACTGGACATGTATAAAGAGCATATGCCTGGATACTGCTTTTATTTTTACTTATTCAAACTGCTGTTTTATACTTTTGTTTGGATTTTTAATGGTAAAAGGATAAAAAGAAAAATTGTTCTGGATGCTATAAAAGATTTTTTAGACAATGATTTTGGAACATCGGATAATTATCTTCCCAAAGGCTAGAAAAAATAGTGTATAAGCCGGAAAGAACTCAAACGAATATTATTTATGCCTATGAAAGTATCAATCATTACACCGGTATACAATGCAGAAAAACATATTAGAAAAACTATCGATTCAGTAATGCAACAAGCATATCATGACTATGAATGGATACTTATTGATGATGGGTCTACAGACACTAGTGGAAGGATCATAGATGATGCTGCTTCAAATGATGAACGCATTTTAGTCGTTCATCAGGAAAATCAGGGTGTATCTGCGGCGCGTAATAAGGGGCTTGACATTTGTCGCGGAAAGTATGTGGTTTTTCTGGATGCTGATGATTTTTTACTGGAGGACTCCATTTCAAACAGACTGGATAAGATAAGAAAATGTGACTGTTTGTTTACGGATTATATTGAGCTAAATGCTGGTTTTAATCCTTACAGAGTGCTTCGTGATCGTATATGTAAATCAGAAGTGGCAATAAAGTATTTGTTTGCACCAGGAAAACTCGGTTATCAGGGATATCTTTCAAATAAAATGTTTGTTTCTGATATTATTCGAAGAAACAATATCAGATTTGATGCAAATATATCATATAACGAGGACAGGCTGTTTGTTTTTCGCTACCTGCGGCACTGTAAAAATGTAGCAATATCGTCTGATAAAACTTATGCATATGTTCATAATGAAGAAAGTAAAATGGGAAGAGTCCTGGCAGGGAAGTTCGAAAAAGAGATGTTGACCGAGTTGGATGCGTTTGACATTATGAAACAGCAGTTGAAGGTGGATAACAGTAAGACATATTATTATTGCTGCAAGGAGATGCGGGACGCGGCATTAAGATTATCAGATATGACCCCAAACGATATAAGTGTTTTAAGGATGCTGAATGAGATTGAATACTCAAACTTTAAAGAAATTATCCACGCAAAGGGAATGTACAGGCTAAAGTTTAAGGTTATAAAAGACAGAATGTTAAGGATTTCTTTGAAAAAATCAGGTAATAAGAATGATCTTTAATCAAAAATCCCGAAAGTATAATATTGTAATGTCAGTAGCGCTTTCTACAATCTGTAAAGTAGTAACTATGGCTTTCGGATTTTGCTATAGAATACTGTTTTTAAAGGTCTTGACAATACAGTATCTTGGCATTAATGGTCTGTTTACAAATATACTGGGAGTGCTTTCTCTGGCAGAGCTTGGAATACAAAATGCAATAGTATATCGGTTATATGAGCCGATCAGCAAGGATGATGTAAAAAAAGTCGGCCAGATAATGTCATTTTTCAAAAGATCATATCATGTTATTGCGCTTGTGATTCTTTGTCTGGGAGTTATGATAACTCCTTTTCTTCATTTTTTCATAAGGGACGTTTCTGAAGTTCCGGTCGATATTAATATTTATTATGTCTTTATCCTGTTTCTGTTACAAACAGCCGCATCATATTTATTCACATATAAACTTACAATTTTAGTGGCTGACCAAAGGCAGTATTTATATTCAGTAATATCAACGGGAATTGCATTTGCAGGGTATTTGGTTCAGACTATTGTGCTTGTTTTTACGAGAAATTACATGATTACCCTTGCTTCCGGAATAGCTGTTATTCTTTTCCTCAACTGGGTAGCAAGTTTTTGGGTGACCAATCTATACAAAACTGTTTTTTCTGAAAGAAGCCGGCTGGATCAAAATGAGAAAAAAGAGATTTTCTCAGATACATTTGCCGCTATGCTTCATCGTGTTGGTGCCACTGTGCTTTCATCGACCGATAACATATTGCTTTCAAAGTTTATTGGACTTGTTGTTACGGGAATATATTCAAATTATGCAACGGTCACAACGAATTTATCCAATGTTCTAAGTATGGCCTTTTTCAGCTTCACTGCATCTCTTGGAAATGCACATGTTGCATTGGATAAGGAGGATAAGTATGACCTCTACAAAAAGGCCTTATATGTTAATTTTTATGTTGTTGGATTAACGACAGTCTGTCTTTATGAATTGATCAATGATTTTATTTATTTATGGCTTGGTGATGCTCTGTTTTTGGGAGATCTAACAGTGGCTTTCATCAGTATTCAGTTTTATATGATAAATGCCAGACGCGTTTCCATGTCTTATATTAGTGCAAGCGGGCTATTTGTAAGAGATAAGCCCAGACCGATAATTGAGGCAGTTCTTAATCTTGTGATTTCAATCGTTGCCCTGAGGTATATAGGAGTTGCGGGGATCTTCTTGGGAACGATTATAAGCTGCGGTGTTACTGCTTTTTGGAGAGAACCACTTTTGCTATACAAATATGCATTCGGAAAGAGCGTGTTCTTGTATTGGAAGGAATATTTAATTAATGTTTTGCTCTGCCTGGTGGCTATCGGTCTGGTTAAGCTCGTAAAGAATATCGTCGCACTGGATACCGGGTCAGTTACCGGTTGGCTTTGCTTTGGTATTATTATTTCTCTGGTATATATATTCTTACATTGGATCATATATCATAAAAGCGAGGAATATGCCTACTTCATTGCTCAGCTTAGAGGAATAATGAAGAGAGCCGGAATGAATCGTGAATGATCAGAATCCTTTATGGATATGTAAAACAAAACTAATAGATATTGGTAATGACATGTTTAATAGCTTTCAATGAATTTTAGATGGCTTTGAGATGAAAGTCATTTAGACAATACTGAAAGGAAAGGTTACTATTGCTCATATGCAGGAAACAATGAAACAAACAGAATCTTTCAAAACAACCATCACAAATGGTCATCGTTTATTTGACCTACATCTCAGAGAGACTTTTCAATATCGTGATCTGATCTTACTTTTTGTGAAGCGGGATTTTACTGCATTATACAAGCAGACTATCCTTGGACCTCTCTGGGCGATCATACAACCGCTGATGACTACGATTATGTTCACCATTATCTTCGGAAAAATGGCAAAACTCACTACAGCTGATGTCCCCGGCGATTATGTGATTCCGGCTTTCCTGTTTTATATGTCCGGCAACATCTGCTGGACGTATTTCTCATCTACACTTGAAGCCACCTCCAAAACTTTTCTTGCGAATCGTGCTATCATGGGCAAAGTCTATTACCCTCGTCTGGTTTCCCCTATTGCGACGGCTCTTTCTAACCTTATAGCTTTCAGCATTCAACTTGCCATGTTTCTGGGCATTTGTTTGATATATGTTATTAAAGGCGGAACGAGTATTAAGGTGACGCCCGCATTAGTGTTGATGCCACTTCTCGTGATTCATATGATTGTTTTATCGGTGGGGTTTGGCATAATTATCTCATCCGTAACAACGAAATATCGCGATCTCGCCATGTTGGTGGGGTTTGGTTTACAATTATGGCATTATGCCTGCCCGGTAGCGTATGGGCTTCAACTGGTTCCTGAACAATGGATGAGCATCTATATGATTAATCCCATATCTCCTATCATTACCACCTTCCGCTATTGTGCCTTTGGCTTTGGTTGTTTTGATCTTGGGTATTATCTTATCAGTTGTGGCATTAGTTTATCTGTATTTTTCATCGGACTAATACTGTTCAGTCGCATTGAGCGAAGTTTTATGGATACGATTTAGGAGGCTGGTATGGATGAATTGATACTTAAGGTTGATAATGTCTCCAAACAATACGTGCTTGGGCAAACAGGAGAAACCACCCTGCGGGAGGAATTGCAGCGTCTTAGCGCCAGACTACACCGTAGGGAGGAACCGAACATGCTGATAGGCGACGGGAATTATAAAATAGGTGATAAATTTCCTGCTCTTGATGGTGTATCTTTTGAGGTAAAAAAGGGGGAGCGGATAGGGATAATAGGTCACAACGGTGCCGGAAAATCAACGCTTTTGAAGCTCATTTCACGTATCACTGTCCCTACTGACGGAGAGATTGGGTTAAACGGAAGGGTTGCCTCCATATTGGAAGTGGGCACAGGCTTTCACGAAGAGCTCACCGGTCGTGAGAACATCTACATGAATGGTGCGATCCTTGGCATGACAAAAAAAGAGATCACTGATAAGCTGGAGGATATCATCGACTTCTCAGAGTGCCGACGTTTTATCGACACTCCGATAAAGCGATATTCCAGCGGCATGTGTGTAAAACTCGCCTTCTCAGTTACAGCGCACTTAGACTGTGAGATCATGATCATGGATGAGGTACTGGCTGTGGGTGATATGGCTTTTCAGAAGAAGTGCCTGGACAAAATGAACGACGTTTCGAAAACTGAGGGGCGCACAATTCTCTATGTTTCCCACAATATGAACACGATACGCCAGCTCTGTGAGCGTGTGATCGTACTGGACCATGGGAAGGTTGTGCATGATGGAGGTGTTGAAGAGGGGATTGCGATATATCTGGGCGCAAATGGAAATGCTGATACATGCATGCATTTTGATGAAAATCATGAACGAATTAGCGTTGATAACTCTCCATGTGTATTAAAACGATTGGAAGCTGTGGGTGCCGATCACATGATATTTGAGCGGGAAGAGATCATTAAGTTGAAACTTTACTATCAGATCTTTAGACCGGTAAAAGATCTGTTTTTCAGATTTGAGATACTGACTTCCTCCGGTCAACTTGTAGGGACGGCTTTTTCCGAAGAGTCTGTGCAGCTTCACGCTGATGAGCAGTATGTTATTATAGATTTTGATACCAAACATCTAGCTCCCGGAAAGTTTATTTCTTATGTTGTTGCATTTCAGAAAGATGATTTAGGAAATGAGGTTTTAATAGATGCAGTTTATCCGGGATTCTTGTTTGAGATCATTGATAGCGGTCATAACAAAAATCTGGTCTGGCTTTCTCAGTACTGGGGGCCGGCAGAATTGCATCCGCTGAATATCTATGTTGAGTGAGGATAGTCAGATGTTTATAGGGAAGGAGCGGGCATAATGAGCAGGGTTCTGCTTATGGTCCCACACGAGGACGATGAGCTGCTTGTGGGCGGACCAATGTTGGTAAACTTAAACCACAGCGGTTATGAGGTTTATGTATATATTGCAACTAATGGTGATTACTATCCCTTTGAGAGTGCGACAAGAGCTCATGAGAGCCTGAAAGCACTTAAGCTGTTGGGGGTGGATCGCAGCAGAGTCTTCTTCGGCGGATATGGAGACGGATGGCAGGGAACATGCTTATACGATTCGGGATATCATGAAGAAAGGATTTCAGCGGCCGGTTTTAAGGAGACTCACGGACCTGCTCGGGGGATAGAAGAGTGGCATTTTATTATGACTGGGGAGCATGCGCCCTACACAAAGAGTGCCTATCGAGAGGACATCAAGGAGCTTATCGACAGGCTGAGGCCGGAGATCATTATCACTGTAGGATTTGACTCACATTCTGATCATAGGGCACTGTATCAGATGACCCTCGAGGCACTGGCTATTTTATATGCAAAGGATTCATCTTATTCACCGGAGTTTCTTGAGAAATTCGCCTATGAGGGAAACCTTTTCGGTAAAAGAGATTTCTTCTGCTATCCACATCTTCCCTCAGCACCGCCCAGTGAAGACTTTGCGCCTGTATTTGATGATTGGGAGCGCAGGATATGCTACAGGGTTCCCGGGAATTGCAACACCTTTTTTCTGATGACAAACTTCCTTTTCAAAGTGCTTCGCTCTTATCGGACACAGGGTATCTGGCAGGAGGCAGACAGGATCATTAATTCAGATACGGTTTACTGGCAGAGGAATGCTGTGAATAAGCTCCTTTTGGCAGAGATATCTTCGTCATCCGGTGAAGTATGCTGGCTCAATGATAATAAGCTGTTTGAACCCGTAAGTGCTGATGAAATATATTGCGATCTTACGACGCTCTGCTTCAGACCGGAGGCGGATGACAATGAGAAGACAGTAAGAGTTAAGCTCAAGGCACCTTCTGATCTAAAGCTTCTCCTTCTGTATTTTAATACTCCGGGTGGTATTTCGACAGATATCATAGCTACTTTTTTTTACAAGGAAGGTTCGGAGCAGATCATTCATAAGTTTTACGAGAGCAAAGATGATTTTTCGATACTCAGAATAGAGCTTGATCGCCGGACCTGTCGGGAATTCAGTCTGAGCTTCAGAAAAGTTCAGGGAAATCTCGGACTGGGAGAGATTGAGGCATTGGAGGAGGAGCCAAGGCCTCCATTAGAGGAATTTCTGGCTGAATCACAAACCAGTGAGCAATCCCGGTTTCTGACCAAGGTGCTGCAGCCTGAAAGGCTGCTTTTTGGGGCGATGAAGCGTATCCGCAGGATTAAGAACCTCAGGGATTATAAAAGAGATAGATTCGACAGGAACAGATAACTTATTGGGGGATATTCCAAATGATTAGGGAGCAGTGTATATGAAAAAGTATTTATGGGTAATGGTTTTATCGATACCGCTGTTTCTTTTGATATTGGTATTTCTGATTTTGACCGGAAGGGCAGAAGAAAACCGCTCTTTGGCAGATAAGCTCTTTTTTTCACTTTCCTCAGAAGAGGGAATAGAGAAAGTAATACGCTGTTTCGAGAATGAATCGGGAGAGATTTTCGTGTTTCTGCCCTCTTATGCTAAGCATGACACGTTGACAGTAGATACAATAGGGAAAAGACCCATCAGTATTGACGGGACTGAAATTAGAAGCGGAATGGACTGCTCGTGGATTGATCTCGATACCGAGTACAGCATAACTGATGGTAGAGACGAAACAACGATACGGTTCCTGCAGTCTGCTGATGTTGCTACGATGTACATTGAAACTGAGTCGGGAACCATGGACAAAATTCATAAGGATAAGACACACAAGGAAGAAGCTGAGATCCTGCTGTTTACAAAAGATGGTGCACTCGACTACAGAGGAGATGGCATTGATCAGATAAGGGGACATGGTAATTCTACCTGGGAATTGGATAAGAAACCGTATAATCTGTATCTTTCAAAAAAGACTGATCTGCTTAACCTGGGGCAGGGAGCAAAATGGGTGCTTTTGTCCAATGGGTATGATTGTACCAACATTCGAAACAAATTGATTCTGGATCTGGCAGATAAAACGAGAAGCTTCGAAGGATTTTCACCAAACACAGCATATGTCGATCTGTATTTAAACGGCGAGTATGCAGGGTTGTATCTTCTTGCGGAGCATACTTCTAGCTTTGACAATATTGAGATACTCTCTGAACATGGAATACTGTTCTATACGGATGCGTATCACGATGACGAAGCTGTATTTTTCATGAATCCGGAATACTGGGTAATGACAGTTCTGCCTGATCCGATCACCGAATCACACTGCAGGGAACTGGAGAATGCTGTCAAACAGTTTCAGGAAGCAGTATCATCTGAGGATCCGGAGGATACACGATGGATTGACTATATTGATATCGATTCCTGGGCGAGGAAGTATCTGATAGAAGAGATGTTTATGAACAACGACGTTGGTACTTCCAGTATGTATTATATCTGGAATGATCAGAAGAACATTATATATGCCGGACCGTGTTGGGATTATGATGATACCTTTGGGGAATATCTACGTCGCAGTCCCAGGTCATTTCTGGCAAACAGAGAGTGGGAACAGGTGGGGCATTATTCGCCATGGTTTCATTGGCTGATGCAGAAACCAGAATTTATAGAGAAGGTGACCACACTGTACAGGGATATATATTCAGCTGAACTGGAATGGCTTTATAAAGACGGGATAGAAGAGTATGCAGATAATATCCGACAGGCTGCTTTATTAAATCAGATCCGCTGGAATATATCTGATTCAGAATGGGAGCTGGAAAGGATGATAAAATTCCTTGATGAACGTGCCAGCTTTTTGGATTCTGCCTGGATAGAGGGAGACGTATACCATACTGTTACGATGGATGGACTAAGACTATACCGGTTTTTCAGTATCCCTGATGGAGAGGATGGGGCTGGTCTGCCGTCTCCTGCCGAGCTGCCTTTGCCGGATTATTATAATATGACAGTCGAGGATACCTGGTACTATGAGGGTACTGATGAACCTTTTGATCCCAATGCTCCTATCACGGAGGATATCACGCTATATGCCGTTTCTCATATAATTGAGAATCAGGTTTCAAGTCCGAAGCATGGCTTCAAGAAGCAATATGTAGTATTTGTGACACTGTTTGTAATGATCATATTTCTGGCGGCCATGATGCTTACGGAATTTCGGAGAAACTGTTCGGGGAAAAGGTGGTGTGGACATGACTGATGAAAAATTAAAGTATCGTCATGAGTTGAAATATCTGGTCACTGATGCCCAGTGTGCCATTCTTAAGAACCGCATCCGGCCTCTGATGCGTCAGGATCTGCATGCCGGTGTCAGTGGTCAGTATAGTGTCCGCAGCCTATATTTTGATGACTATGATGATCGATGCTATTATGAAAACCTGGATGGAGTTGATCCTCGGGAGAAATACCGCATTCGTATATATGATCTTTCAGACAGGTGCATCAAGCTGGAATGTAAACGGAAGGAACGTGGTACGACGCGAAAAAAAACTTCTCAGATTCCCATTGACCTGGCACATTCTCTTATTGACTGTTCGAATTGGGACAATCAGATGTATCGGATTGATGAACTGTCGTCTGTGGCTAAAAGTCTGGTCATTAAAAGACTACAGCCAAAGATTATAGTCGAGTACACCAGGATACCGTTTGAGTATTCAGTGGGCAATGTCCGGATTACTTTTGATATGGGAATTTCATTTTCTTCCTCAATATCAGGATTTTTTGAAGAGAGTATTCCTAGACGACCAGTGATGCCGGGGGGGCTTCATATACTGGAGGTTAAATATGACGAGCTTGTGCCGGATCATATTTATCGTGCCCTGAATTTGGATACGCTTCAGAGGACAACATTATCAAAGTATTATATTTGCAGAAAACTATCTATGTAAGTTTTTTTAGTTGCCCCTATTTAGATACAATAAGAACAATAATCTATAACAAGGAAAAACCAGGAGGTCACATAATGAGCTTTTCAGACATATTCAAAAAATCCTTTCTGTATGGGTTTGAAGGAACTGATATCAATATATACACCGCATCTACGGCGATGCTTATAACCGCATTTATAGGACTGTACATCTTTGTTGTCTATCGTGTCCTTACAAGGAAGACATTTTATTCAAAATCCTTCAACATATCCCTTGCTGCGATAGCGGTAATCACCTCTGCAGTTATTATTACCATTCAGTCCAGCATAGTGGTCTCTCTCGGTATGGTGGGTGCACTGTCCATCGTGAGATTTCGTACTGCCATAAAGGATCCAATGGATCTGGTATTTTTATTCTGGTCAATTGTGGTGGGAATTATTTGCGGTGTCGGGCTTGCAGAGATCGCTATCCTGCTCAGTCTGATAATCACGGTGGGAATCGTTGCCCTTGACCGTCTTCCGGTGGCTAAGGCTCCTCAGATCCTGGTGGTGAACACTATCAATACTGATATCGAAAAGACCTTGCTCTCACTTGTAGAGAAATACTCAAAGCACAGCACCGTAAAATCACGCAATATGACGAATAACGCTCTTGATATGGTCATCGAACTGCGCACAGGAGCCGGAAGCGAATTGCTTAAGGAGGTCTTGAGTATGGAAGGAGTTACATCGGCATCTTTACTTGCACATGATGGTGAAGTTACATTTTGACGATTACGTCTGAATGAGGCAAAAGCTTCCTAAGAGTGTGTTTTTTGACTGCTTTTTGGAGATCAGATTAAATGTTCAGAGTTGGTTTGTAACCAATTGGAAAAGAGGCAAAATATGAAACAGCATATCCCAAAGGTATCCGTGATAATACCGGTCTATAATGTGGAACCGTTTCTGAGGGAGTGCCTTGAAAGTGTGATAAATCAGACTATGCGGGACATCGAGATTATCTGTGTGGATGATGGCTCTACCGATGGATCTCCCACTATACTGGAAGAGTATCGGCAGAAGGACGCCCGCATCACTGTAATCACACAACAGAACCTGGGACAGTCTGCAGCCAGGAACCGCGGTCTGGATGTGGCCTGTGGAGATTATATCTATTTTATAGACAGTGATGACTATGTAGAGCTTGAGCTGCTGGAAAAAACATCAGCGCTGTCGGATGAGATGAATCTGGATGTGCTGGTATTTGGAATGGATCAGTTTCTGGAATCAGATAATATAAATCCTGATCTATCTTTTGAGATCAGGGCGAAGGAAAATTCACCTGAGGTTCTCACCGGGGTAAAGTACATCAGGTGGTCGAGGGACAACGAAGCGTATCCAACGGTCGCGGTCGCGGAACTATGGAGAAGAAGCTTTCTGACTGATAATTCACTCCGGTTCAAGGAGGGGATTATCTATGAGGATCCTTTGTTTTCATTTCAGTGTTTCATGGCGGCCAAAAGGGTGTTTCAGATTACGGACATTTTCTATCATTACAGAAGGTGGGAGAATTCAACTACATTAAAACCGATTTCCCATATAAATGTAGAAGCCTATTTTGGATGTGCTTATGGAATGTTAGCTTATGCCTTCAGGGAATCAAATACCCCTGAGGAAAATTATGAGATATTGTGTGCCTATAAAAAATATTCCTGGCTGACAAATAAGTATTATCATGCCCTTTCTGCTAGGGAGAAAGCAAAGATTGTTTTGCCAGATGAGCTTCAGAAAAATCTCTTCCGCCAGATCATCATAAACAATAGTGTTACAGATAAAGAATTTCGGTTTTTTCGTGCTATAACCTGGTTGCCCCGGAAGATTCTGATTCGATACCGGAAGTTCCGTAAGCTTGGGCAGATTTCTAAGCTGAATCACCGGAAGCAGTGATGGACGCGCTGAGCAGGGAAACCACTTGAAAAAGCCACAGAGTTTTGCAGAGAAAATGGACTTCATTTTGATGCTGTTAATGACAATCTTCCTGATATCCTGATCAGGATTAAAAAGTGATAATGAATAAGCCGGGGGAATTTATTTAATGCCGGATTTGGATGCTATCAAGCAGAATTACAAAAAAATCACAGACAGACTGACGGACAAGGAATTTCACAAGACTTTTCTGCATAAGCTGAATCCGTCACCGCGCAAGGGTTCCGATTACTTTGTTGATTATATGATCAGAGTTCTGATCTTCCTGTTCCCGCTGTATGTCTATGAAAACAATGTTGTTATGGGGATATCCGGCAAGGATATCCTTGTTGGTATTGTTGTTCTTATCCTGTTCATATATTGCGTGATAAGGATTTTTAGAAACAGAGAACTTGATGAAAGCGATGTCGGAATACCGCATCTGATAATGCTTGGAATTTTTGGGATTACCGTTATTACTTTTGCATTCCAGGTTTTCCTTAAAAGCAGGGAAATGTCCCACACCTTCCGATATCTGGTATTATTTCTTTTGCCCTTCTGTGCGAAATATGCAGGAGGCTTCAGAAAGTACTATTTCCAGCTGCTTTCGTCGTCATTTGCGATACTTTATATAAGCATGTACAGGTACATATTTACAGGGAAGCCTACACTTATTGGCGCGGAGTATCTTCTGTCAGATCCCTACAGGCTCATGCCTCATTTAATGCTTGGAACAGCAGTAACGTCGATTCTGTACATAACTGAGAAAAAAGCAAAGCTTCAGAAAATCTGTCTTTTACTGACAGCAGCATCGCTGGTACTTCTTTTTCTCTATGGCGATATGGCAGCCTTCATTATTATGTTGTTTTTTATTATGGGACTGCAGTTTCTTTATCTTCCGAGAGTTTTCTTTATGAAGAAGAATATGGTCCTGCTTTTCTTATATGGATTATGCGCGTCAAATGCACCTCTTATAACATTTTTCAAGGCTCCGGGAATTGAAAGGCAATTTAATCTGGAATACAGCATATACATTGACATAGTTCTGGCAGTGGTCGGACTGATAATTACAGGCTGCTGGGAAAAAATGAAGAAGGAACAGGTTACAGAAAAGTCTCTGATGCCGAATTTTTCCAGATGGTACAAGAGGGCTTTTTGGGCTGTTGCTGGTGTTGTCGGAGTTTCTATTGCGCTTGGAAGCCGTAGCGGTGATCTTCAAAATGTTATAGGAGGAAAGGCTCTTTCAGGCTTTTCTGCCTCTCTTTGGGATGCGATAAATAACTCGAACGGTGAGCTCCTTCATGTGATATTTGTGTATGGCATCATAGGTTTATGCGTGATCTTACTCATGGGGGGGATTCTCATAGGATCAGTATCTGTGATTTTGCAAAATGAACAGTCAACAATTGCTGAGAAGGTATTGGCGCTTCTTATGCTTTTGTTTTTTGCACAAAGCTTCTTTTATCCGTTTGCAGCAACTTCTATGCCTGAATATCTGATATTTGTTGGTTTTGCTTCAGGTGCCAATGCCTGTGAATCCATTTTAGATTTCGAAACTATCAAGACGAAGAAAATTTCAATGATTGTATCGCGGGCAGTTGTGGTTCTTTCATCTTCAGTGGTGGTCACTGCGGTTTTATTTGTGGTATTTATGTTAAAGCCATATACCATTACAATTGACGCAAACGATGGAAGCGAACTTGTATATGAAACCTATAATCTCTTCGGTGGCGCTAAACAACTGGGCAAGCCTGAAAGAGAGGGTTACAGGTTTGTTGGATGGACAGGATCTAACGGTTCAACACCAAATCGCGATCTGATTATTGGAAAAGGAACGATAGGAGATTTGTCATATAAGGCAAACTGGAGTGAGGACCTCGTTTATTTCTGTCAGGATTGGGTAATTGACAACAATGGGAACCTGGTAAAAGAAATAACGGATGAGGTTGATCAGTTCCTTGAGGATGGCAAGAGCTCCGGGAACTACAAGTATATAGAAAGAGCACAACAATCAGTAAAGGGTACTACTGTTAATGCCTCAATTTGGGGAAAAGACAGGGCCTACAGAGCATATTGCCTTGATTATGTTTTTGTAGGAACCTCAGGAGATGTAGAGATAAACAGAGATGAGACGATTTTGTACAGATATTTTTACCCTGTTCTTGACGTCAATTGTCTGATTGATGAGGAACTTCTACCATCAATGAATTTTGAAGGCTCTGATGTAGCAAAGTTTGATCTTGTTGTTGATGGAAAGAAAGTTGCTTCTGATGAATCGGATTTTTGCAGTGGTGTAGCAGTGGGAGCTTCCTACAAGATTTTGGTCAAGGATGTCAACAAGAAATTCAGCTATGCGTTTTCTTCAAATAATACTGGAATTATGGGAGATGTCCGTAATGATGTTGATATTTCTTTTTCCACAGGGGAATAAGTAGCAGTCCATTTGGGCTTGTTTACAATAAAATGGACATTTGCTAGAATCAATATCTAGGATGCAATTCATTCAAATACAAAAAGAAAAGGTAATTTTCGCATATGAATAGTTTTTTGGACAAGATGGAAAGAAAGTTTGGCAGGTTTGCGATTAGAAATCTGACAATCTATATAATAGGACTTTATGTCATAGGGTATATTCTTCAGCTTGCACCAGCAAGTGTAAACATCTCATCTTACCTGACGCTAAACCCGTATCTTATACTTCACGGGCAGGTGTGGAGACTTGTTTCATGGGTTTTAATACCACCAGGTGCAGCAAGTATATGGCTCATAATCACGCTATATTTTTACTACTTCATTGGAACAACAATGGAGAGAACGATGGGGACCTTCAGGTATAACGTGTTTATCTTTGGAGGAATCATTGGAGTTATACTTTCGGCCTTTGTCTCTTACCTGGTTTATTATCTGATGCTTGGAGGAGATCAGGCAGCGCTGGCTTTTAACATGGCGTTGTATTCAGGTGTTTTTAGCACTTATTATATTCAGGAAGCCGTGTTCCTGTCGTTTGCCTTATGTTACCCTGATCTGCAGCTGCTGTTATTCTTTATCATTCCGGTTAAGGTGAAGTATCTAGGTATTTTCTATGCAGCAGTATTAGGCTACGAGGCAATTTTTACAGGCCTTATCAACCATGTATATCCTTTGTTCTTCGTGATTTTGTTCCAGTTCATCAACCTTCTGATATTCTACCTGCAGACAGGCAGATTAAGTCACCTGAAGCCAAAGGAAGTAAAAAGAAGAGCCGACTTCCAGAGAGGCACCAAGATGATGCCCAAGGGAGTAACAAGGCACAAATGTGCAGTCTGCGGAAGAACTGAGAGTTCAAATCCTGAGCTGGAATTCAGGTTCTGCTCCAAGTGCAACGGCAACTACGAGTACTGCCAGGACCACCTCTTTACTCACCAGCACGTGCAATAACTATTCGATAGAAAACGCAAGGAATAATAAATGGGAAACATTGATAATAAGGAAAAAGAATTCGCTGAAATACTTAAGTACGTAACCAGAACAGCGAGAGAGAACAAAAACGTAATTTCCAAAGAACAGGTGGAACTTGCCTTTTCAGAGCTTGATCTCGATGAGAAACAGCTGAAAATGGTATATGACTACCTTAAGAGTCACAAAATAGGTGTGGGAGAAGACGCTCCTGCAGAAGACAATTTCACTGAGGAAGAAAAGAACTACCTGAAAGATTATATAGAGAGTCTGAAGGGATTGCGTCACCTCTCCGACAGTGAAAAAGAAGCAGCTCAGATGTCGGCAATAAACGGCGACAAGGAGGCTCAGTCACAGCTTATTGAGCATTATCTGCCTCTTGTGGTCGACGTGGCCAGAATGTACTCCGAGCAGGGAGTTTTCATAGAGGACCTCATCGGCGAGGGAAATGTGGCTCTGACCAGGGGCGTGACCATGCTGGATGCAGTGGGAGAGCCTTCAGAGGTGGACGGCTTTATCTACAACCTGATGCTGGATGCCATGGAGAAGATTATCGAGGAAAATCTGACAGAAGATGCAGGAATGCAGAAGGTTCTCGAACTGGTAAACGAGGTCGCTGACAAGGCCAAAGAGCTGGCAGAGGACCTGAGGCGGAAGGTAACGGTAAAAGAGCTCATGGACGAGACCGGCTGGGATGAGGAAAAGATCAGAACCGCCATCAAATTCAGCGGAGACAATATCGAGGATCTGGACAGCAAATGAACAACATCGTAAACGAGAACGACTTCAAATATTATATGCAGGATATTGAGAGGTACTATTTTGGAGCCCGCTATAACTACAGCGAGCTCCTTAATAATGAAATGGTGCCTTTCAAGTTCAAGACCGTGATCACTAAGTACATCAAGGACGAGGTGGATTATGACACCACTCTTGAGTCCCACCTTTATTACATGAACAGGGAAGGCTTTGACTATAAGATATACAAACAGCTCAAATCCAGAGTCCGCGCCTCTCAGTATAAGAACCCAGAATCCCCGGAAAAGGGCTACAAGGAGAAGATCTACACAATAGAAGAGCTGGTGCGTATCACCCCCGAAGAAAAAGAAAAATCCGGAATGATAATACGGGAACTAATAGTCTCAAAGCTGGCGCTGTTTGCGTTTTCTGTCTGAATTTCAAAAAAATCCATTTAAACACTGTATTTTTGAATACAAGTATGTTATTATTCATTATTGTATAAATTCTTGATTGAGGAGGAAAAAAATATGTCATTCATGGAAGCAGTAAAATCAGTTTTTTCACAGTATGCAGGATTCTCAGGAAGAGCACGCCGCAGCGAGTATTGGTACTTCACACTCTTTAACTTTATTGTTACAGGTGTCTTTTCAGTACTTAGCTCAGTAACTGGAAGCACTATCTTCTCAGTTCTCAGCGGACTGTTTTCACTTGCAGTACTTATTCCCGGAATTGCAGTATGTATTCGCAGACTTCACGATATCGGAAAGTCAGGCTGGTACCTTCTGTTTGTACTGATCCCCCTTGTTGGAGCCATCATCCTTATCGTATGGTACTGCAAGGATTCAATGCCCGGTGAGAACCAGTATGGTCCTAACCCCAAGGAAGTACAGAACCCTGTAGCATAATCTGACACATAAGTGTTGTGAATTATAATAAAATATCAATCATACAGATATTAAAGTCCGCGGCAAGTTGCCGCGGGCTTTTTTTGTCCATGACTAAATACAAAGTTGCTATCGGTTTTGCCGGTAGCAATTTTATTTCAAATTTATAATTTATTTATGTAAATTTATTAATCCATTAATGGCTTTTAGTCGTATATATGTATGACAATCTATATATAGGCGTAGTATGTCCTTTTGTATATAGCTATATAAATACCTCTGTTAAGGAGAAATCTTTTATGATGAAAAGAAATTTCGGCAAAATTTTAAGTATCGTGCTTTCGGCGGCAATTGCATTTACATCGGTTCCTTCCCATGCGATGGAGGAGTATTCGGCTGATGCAAAGACTGCAGAAGAGTCGGTTTCGGAAGATCTTTCAACAGGCTATGATAATTTTACCGGGGAAGTGACGCAGCCTTATTCCGGTGAAGATGAGGATATTGATAAAGAAGCTGATAACGGCAAAAATGCTGAATCTGTTGAGGATACAGATACTTTTGAAGATCTCCTTCCTGACGAATACGAGGATATTATCGAGAAAGCAGAAGATGAGCCGGAGACAGTAGCGGATGAGGACTATGAGATCAATGCGCTACAGATACCTATTCAGTTGAATTTTGGATTTGACACTTCCATTCCATATGATTATTCCCGTATGTATCAGGAACTCGTGGTAAGCTCTTCAGATTGCGATGAAAATGGTGGAGAATATACACTTTCTGATCCGAACGGTTATGCTCCCGACGGTTATTATTTCGCTGGGTTTACGAGTCAGACTGAAGGCGTTACCGTGAAGGATAAAAGAACCGTAGTCATCTCAAAGGCTGCTGTTGACCAGGGAACTGCATATTCGGGTTTTATCGCACTCTACATTAATCTCGTGGCAGGATGGGAACCTTTAAAAGCCGATATAGTTTATCATACCAATGGCGGAATTTTCAGCGATGAATCTGACAGCTACACCACAGCTTCGTTGGAAGTTGGACAGAGATTCGGTGAGGTTTCTGAACCTTCAAGAGACGGTTACTGGTTTGAGGAGTGGTGCCTTGATCAGAATGGGGAAGGACCAACAATTACCTCAACCGGTGTTTTTACCACCTCTCTCTTTAATGAATACTGCCATGATGGTGTAGTGGACGTCTATGCTGTCTGGTGGAGGAATCCAACACACAAGGTGACTTTTGACCCCAATGGTGGCGGGGGGGTTCAATACATATATGCTCGGGATGATGTTACCATCAAGGCACCTGATATAACTCCTGCTATTACAGGGAGTACATTTAAGTACTGGTCTCTTGAGAATGATAAAAATGCTTCTGAATTTGTTTTTTCAGAGAACTCGATAACACGTGATCTGACACTTTATGCGATATATGATCCCTGGATCTACAACCTGATCGCGGATGCAAACGGAGGTCAGTTTGACGGCGGACAGACCTATACCAAAGCAGTTCATTTTGGTGATACCGTAGGCGAGCTTCCTGTACCTGTAAAGAAAGGGTTCACTCTGGATTACTGGTCAACGTCTCCGGGAGATGGAGGAAGGGCTGTTTATAGTGGCACGATAGTAGATAAATACAATCTGGAAGGACTTGTTCAGAGTGACACGCAGATACATATCTATGCTCACTATACTAAGGCTGAGTATTTTATCGAGTATGATTTTTCAAACGGAGGCGAGTTTCCGGATGAGGCCAGACGGCCGACCACGATTACTTACGAGACTAATTCATCGGTCATTGATGATCCTGTAAAAGAGCACTATTCCTTTGTGTGCTGGAACACGCAGCAAGACGGTGAAGGAAGCATATTTGCAAAGGAGAATCAGATAATCAATGCCTCGAATATCGATACCTTTGTGAGTGGAGGTATTGTCAGGATATATGCCATCTGGCGGCCAAATTACTACACCCTGAAGTTTAATGGTAATTTTCCTGCCGATACCACTTATTCAGGCACCATGTCTGATCTGAATGTTAATTTTGATGAGGAAAAAGAGCTTCCGGCCTGCGGTTTTGAGGCGGATGAATATGATTTTGCGGGATGGGCTTTATCTCCGGATGGCACGGTTATCTATGCTAATCTTGAAAAAGTCTTAAACATAGCCACCGAGGATTATGAAGAGATTAATCTGTATGCTATATGGAGTAAGAACACCTACAGGGTGAGATTCAATCCCAATCCCCCGGTGGAAAGGGAAGTAACGGGACAGATGGATGTCCAGGTATATAAGGTTAACCAGGAATATCCTCTGTATGAGAATGCTTACGGTATCGAAGGATATTATTTCCTTGGCTGGTCAATCAGCCCAACAGGTACATCAGTAGACTTCTATGATCATCAGTATGTTAAAAACATTGCCGGTGATGGCCAGAGGATCGTTGATCTGTATGCAGTATGGCAGGTGAAGAGCTATTATGTTAGATATTTTGCAAATGTTCCACAGGGAAGATCTTACACGGGTTATATGGACAGGCAGCTCCATACTGTGGATGTGAGCAAGGCTCTTTTTGAAAACCGTTTTGAAGTACCCGGATATGAGTTTGCAGGCTGGGCAACCTCTGCTACAGGAGATGTGGCTTATGAAAATGCTGAGGTTGTAGTAAACCTTTCCATGGGCGACGTCAATCCCGTAAGCTTATATGCTGTATGGACTCCAAAGAAATACAATGTTGTCTTTGATCCAAATCCTCCCGAAGGGAATGAGTATGAGGGTAGTATGGAACCTCAGCAGCTGACTATAGATGCTGAAGATAAGCTTGCGATGTGCGGATACACCGTTGCAGGATATGCTTTCGCCGGCTGGTCAAGGAAACCTTCAGGGAACGTGGTATATGAAAACGGCGCTGCCGTGAGCAATGTTTCCTATGATGCGGCAAGTGATGTGACGCTCTATGCGGTATGGAGTAAGAACAGCTATTCCGTAAGATTTAACCGCAATGACCCGGATGGAACAACAGGCGAAGGCATCATGGCTGATATGGCCCTCCGCTTTGATGAGAGGAGACTTCTGACCCCCAACGCCTTCAGTGCACCGGGATACACTTTCCAGGGCTGGGCTACCACGCCTCAGGGCGAAAAAGTATATGACGATGGATCGACTGTCATCAATCTGGCCACGGAGCAGGGAGCAGTTGTTAATCTTTATGCTATATGGAAAGCCAACCGATACACTGTAAGATTTAATGCAAACGCGCCGACAGGACGCACAGCGACAGGGACAATGGGCGAGGAGCTTTTCGAGTGCAACAAAGAACAGAACCTTACAGCAAATGCCTTTTTTGTAGAGCACTATACTTTCATCGGCTGGGCAACAAGCCCTGAGGGTGATGTGATCTATACTGACGGTCAGAGAGTAAAAGATCTGGTTCTTTTGGATGGTGCTGTTGTTGAACTATACGCAAAATGGAGCGCCGGCACTTATACCGTAAAGCTGATAGCCAATGCTCCCGGCACTAGAATCCCTACAGGATATATGGCTCCTGTAACAGTTGGCTTTGATTCACCTCAGGTTCTGCCTGAAAACAAGTATAGTGTTGATGGATATACTTTTAATGGATGGGCACTGACCCGGACCGGTGCAGTTGCCTATGCTGACAAGGCGACAATCCTTAATCTGTCGGATGTTGACGGAGGAGAAGTAGATCTTTATGCGGTCTGGACACCCTGGACCTACAGGATATCTTTTGACAAAAATGATGACCACGCCACAGGATCAATGCAGGATATTGAAATGACTGTGGATGTGTCAAAAGTCCTGCCGGCTGTTGGATTTGATAACTACGAGAAGTGGTTTGGGGGCTGGACTACGGAAAGTGACGGCTCAGGCAGTTACTATAGCGACAAAGACACTGTAAATTTAACGCCTCCCGGCGATGGTGCAGCCGTTGTTCTCTACGCTCAGTGGACTAACCGTGATGCCTTCAGGGTAAGGTTCCTGGACGGAGAAAATGTAATCTACATCAGGTCGGTATATGATTCAAATCCCGTAGCAAGACCGGAAGACCCGGAAAAGACAGGCTATGATTTCCTTGGCTGGTATGCTGACGCAGACTTTACTACAGAATATGATTTCAGCAGTCTGATCTCGCAAAACACGGATATCTATGCAAAATATGAAGGATATACCTACAATGTGATATTTGATGCGAACATGGACGATGTTTCAGAAACAATGGATCCGCTTCCTATGCGGAATGGGGCTTCATCTGTGCTTCCTGCCAACACGTACACGCATTTCTTTAAGTATTTCACGCATTGGAACACAGAGCGCGACGGGTCAGGGCTTTCATTTGCGGATGGCGACACGGTGGACTTCTTTGTTGCGACCAGGCAGGACAATGATATAACGCTCTATGCCCAGTGGGAAGATAAACTGATAGTAAGGTTTAATACTGCGGGCGGCGATCATGTGCCCATCGATCAGTACATAATCTATGGCGAAAAAGCCAGTGAGCCTGAGCTGAAGCCCGAACTTAAGGGATATATCTTTTCCGGATGGTTCAAGGACGGACAGGCGAGGGTGTATAGCTTTGACTCAAGAGTGACCGCAGGCTTTACACTGACCGCCAGATATATTCCCACCTCCTACACCATTCATTTCGACGGAAACGGCGGAAATGGTGACATGGAGGATATGCAGCTTAGTTACGATGAGATAGAAGCTCTTACTCCGAATGATTTCGAGAAAGAGGATCATGTATTCCTGGGCTGGAGTGAGTCGCCCGATGGCAATGTTGTGTACAAGGACCGGCAGGTCGTATGGAATCTTACGGATGAATTTGGAAAGGTCTGCACCCTCTATGCGGTATGGGGCAAGGGCATAACCCTCCACTACGGATATGACAGAGGAGATGGTTCAGAGGCTGAATATTGCTGGTGCGAAGAGGGGACACCCATCGACTGGGCAGGAAAATTATCTGATCCCCAGAGCTTTGACAATCCGGGATATTATTTTACCGGCTGGTACGATGATGACGAGGGCGGAAATAAGATAGATCTTTCGGATAATTACGATACAAGCTTTATGGAGCTGTGGGCCCGCTATGAGCCCGTGACTTATGATGTCACTTTCCATTCGAACCTTGAGACTGATACGAAGCAGAAAAAGAGCTATTCATCAGACCTGGTTGCAGGACTTGCCGATAATTTGACCCTTGAGTCTGTATTTGGAAACAATGCGGATGTCATGTCCCAAAAGGACAGGTTTATTGAGTGGTCATCACTCTATAACTCCTATGACGAGGATATGACTATAGAAGACTTTATCTATACCGAGGGCCTTTCCACGATATCAAAGTCATGTCAGGCACCGGTTGTCAACGTGGATGTATATGCAAAGTGGACACCGGTAAGTGATTATTACGTTGCTTTTATAACGGATAAGAACGCTGTCTATGACGAGGAAGCGCAGTCCTTCAGTCTTGGTGACATAGAAGAGCTTGGAGCCTATGGACACCTTGAAAGAGTAGATAAGAATGAGCAGCTCGTCCTTGCAGGAAATGAGATAATAAGAAAGGGCTACATCCTTAAGGGCTATGAATACTTTGACGGCAAGAAGACAAAGATCATCAGTCCCACAGGAGCATTAAAGGACCTTAATACCACAGGCAATATGGGAGAAAAGCAGCTTGCTGCCCTAAAGGCAGTTTGGAAGGCCTCTTCCTACAAGATTACCTGGAATAATGACGGCGGCAGGGTTTCTTCCGGAAGTCAGAAAAAGACATATATCTATGATGCAGTCTATAGCCTTCCTCAGATGACAAAGAAGGGCTACAGCTTTGACGGATGGTATCTTGACAGCGGCTTTACGAAGAAAGTGACAGTGCTTGGCGCAGGAGCGAAGGAAAAAGACGGCGATCACGGTGTAGAATACGGTGACGTCACTCTCTATGCAAAATTTACGTCCGCGGGTTACACTGTAAAACTGGATACCAATGACGGCGGCTCCGATGCGGTCATAACAAATTACTCGCCGTTTAGTCCCTTCAGCCTGTCCTATGATCAGAGCATAAGCTTAAAACCCTACCAGGCAACCTGGACCGGACATAAATTCAAAAACTGGAAAGCAGAGTGGACCGAAGGCGGCGCTGTAAAGACAAAGACCTATAAGGCAGGAGCTGATCTGAAGAACATAACAACTGTGGACGGGACCACAGTCACCCTTAAGGCCCAGTGGACAGATCTGACCTACACTGTTTCCTATGATTACGCCGGCGGAAAGCTTATAAACTGCAAGAATCCTTCAAAGTATAAGAGGGTGGAGCAAAATGATGCGGTTGTTATCAATACTCCTGTGAGGGATGGCTATGATTTTGAGGGATGGGAACTTTCGCAGAAGGGCATTTCTGTCAAAGAGCGCTGTACGGCTCTGATAGCAGAAGATGAGGGACGATATCTGCTCTACGGCTTCGGAAATGTAACACTGAAGGCCGTCTGGCAGCCTAAAAAGTACGATATTGAGTTCTATGCCTCCGCAGATGATGAACCTGTCCATATCCTCGAAAACCGTACTTTCGATGACAAGCTCACTCTGACAGATCTTGCTGATGCAGCGAAAAAGATTGATGAAAAGGATGCTTCAAAGATCGTCAAAGGTTTTGCAAAAGTACCTTCCGGAAGCGTTAAATATCTTTTGACAAAGGAATATAAGATTTCAACTGTAGCCGCGAATTCAGCATCAGCTGCAGTCAGGCTCTATGCCGTCAAAGGAAACAGGACTAAGGACCCTGTATATCAGCAGGGGACATATGTGATAACCGTCAATCCAAACGGAGCAGATATACTGGATGCACACGGCATTCCTGTTACAAACAGTCCCTATAAGCTGGCTGGAGGCGCTAAGATAAGTTATGCTGACGGAACAGCAGCCGGCATAGGTCCGGTGACGCTTCCAAGCGGCTGGCACAGAGCTGGATATGAGTTTAAGGGATTTGCTCTTTCCAAGGGCGCAAAAGAAGCTGTATTCCCCGAGGGTATAGTTGCAAGCGCCATAACTACCAAAACAGCATTAACGCTTTATGCGGTATGGACACCCGATGTATCACTGATCACCTACGAGCCTCATCCTGTGGTTGACGGATTTGTATCATATGCCTTTGAGATCGATGCGTCAAAGCTTCCGGGTTACACCATTTACGCATCAAAGGCTGTAAAACTCAAGAAGCTCACCCAGACAGGTTACACCTTCCTTGGATGGGAGATTGCGGGTGAAAATGCCGCTGATGCAGATGTGACCTATGATAAGAGCGGTAAGTATGTAACGAAGATCAATAAGGGAAATGATGTGGCGCTTACACTAAGAGCCTGCTTCAAAGAGCATACTTACAGATTAGTCATCGATCCCAACGGAGGATATGTAATTGATCCCGCCACCGGTTTATATTCTGACAAGCCGGTTACCTATGCGGTATTCAATTATTCTGAAAGACCGATGGTGATGAAGGACCTCTATAAAGAAGGGTGCTTCTTTAAAGATTTCACTACCGATAAGAAAGGAAAGAAGGTATTCCTTTCAGCCCGGGGGCTTTCTGCAAAGGATAATGACATATTCACGGTTTATGCACAGTGGAATAAGATCGACCTGCAGCAACCCGGTATTACGGCAGATCTTTCAAAGATCGGCGTTCTGACGGTGAGTGTTAATGGTGACATGGCATATTCAACAGGCACAATAAGGAAGTATCCTGTGCTCATGTATGAGGTAGAGTTCTCACCGGATAGGGATTTCAGATATGACGTCAGGAAGGTAGAGATATCTGAGACGAGCCAGAACAATAAGATCACGATAAACGGACTTAACGGAAATGCCTACTATGTAAGAGTAAGACAGTGGAAGCAGGATTCCAATACAGGTGCTTACGGAAAGTATTCAGAGACGGTCAGAGCGGTGAAGCCCGGGACTTCACCGTGACCTGATACGGTCAGACGCGTTATAAAAAAGAAGATAAGCATAAAAAATGGTGGTAAGCGAAATGCTTACCACCATTTTAGTGTACATGATTAAAAACTAAGAAAAACTATTATGCTCTCTCTACTTTGTTAGATCTAAGGCAGCTTGAGCATACATGCATTCTCTTTGTCGCACCGTTAATCTTAACAGCAACGTGCTGAACGTTGGACTTCCAAATTCTGTTAGACCTTCTATGAGAATGGCTTACGTTGTTACCGAAATGAACGCCCTTGCCACAAATTTCACATTTAGCCATTTTGACAC
>JAEEGL015049452.1_pt1 | contig 62021 bp, 26 predicted proteins | sample 9134231 | NCBI WGS metagenome assembly JAEEGL01 (sample SAMN16246548, study PRJNA631951) | gut metagenome | biome: gut microbiome; feature: rumen; material: fiber-attached | host: Bos | place: Iran: Karaj | collected 2018-10
ATATTGAGAATTTTTACAATCCAAAACGTATACACACAAAAGTAGGGTCTTTAAGTCCTATTGACTTTGAAAAAAGTCTAAATAAGTCTTAAATCCCCCTTTAAAAGTTCTATTAAATATTGACTTTATACCGCAAAAAAATAAGGGCTCACACAGCTCGCCCATACAACCCGTAGGCGCGAGTTACACGAGCGCAAAAAGGGGCTCGCCAAAGGGTGTCCCCAAATTTCAAATAATATACCCCGTCCCCAAATTTAAATCAAAAAAAGCAGGCTCTCGCCTGCTTTTTTATTGTTAAAGTGTGTTATGATACTCTTGTCGCTGCACCGCCATTTGATGGGTCACAGTAATATGATTCACCATTAACTGTAATGTAGCCAGTATAAACACTTCCTACTTTGTCGCCAGTCTCTGAGAAATAGTAAAGAACTCCATCAACCATTCTTAAGCCCATAGCCATGATGCCATTTTCATCAAAGTAATAATAATATCCTCCTATATTTCTTATGCCTGTTGCTTTTTTGAATGTGCTTTGTCCGTTTGCATCTACAGCTTTTTCCATATAATAGAATATACCATTACCTGCATTTATAAATCCTTCTACAAGCTCTGTTGCTGACATATTAGCTACAAGTGGAGATGCTTGAGCATTTGCTGCATTTTGACTTTGTGCATCCATATCATAAATTTTAAGTATATCTCCAAAGAGTGACATATCACCAATTATCTTACCACCTTCATCAGTTTCAAATATTACTCCATTGATAGTTACAGTAGCTCCGCCCATAAGTTTTCCCGTATCAGCGCCTGATTCTTGTAAGTAGTAAATTGCTCCATCCTTCTTTACAAGACCTGTGAGCATATTACCATTGCTATCAACAGCATACCAGCAATTAGCTCCAGATACATTGCTTGTGAAGAATTGGTTAGTCAACATAACACCATTCTGTGAATAATTCCAAGTATTAGTTAAAGGATTATAATTCCATGATGTTGCATCAGAATTATTTTCAGCTACAACTATTTGTATATTGTTGATGCCTGTTGTATCACCTATAAGCTGTCCTTGGTCATTAAACTCACGGACAGTTCCATCTATGTTTGCAAGACCTGTTATCATATTTCCACTATAGTCAAGATAATAAGTTCCTGTTCCATCATTTATCCAGCCTTTCTTAGCAGTTCCATCATCATTGAAGTAATGCCATGAAGTTCCTGTTCCATTTTCATTAGTTGTGTATTGCCAGCCTCTTACAGGATTACCATTTTGATCATGTGCATACATCTCACCAGTTACTGGATTTACTCCCCAAGATACATTGACAGTTATTGCTTGTGCCATCGGTCCGCCGACTCCACGTCCGCCGCCACCGCCGCCGCCTGTGCCACCACCACCACTTGGATCTTTTGTCCATGTGGCAGTAAGTACTAAGTCTTCAAATAATTTTACTGTTGTGTTGGCTCCATATCGTTTACCATTATCGCCTTGCCATCCACTAAATGAATAATTATTTCTATTGTATTGACAAGAAGCAATCTTATATTGTGAACCAGCCTTTATAGTAACTGGATCCATTCTGCCACTTCCGCCGCCACTTCTATAAGTAATAGTTATATCATATGCATCTATGAATATTGCATATACCCTTGTCTTACTTGGGTCAGTATATAATGTGCTTGCATCTATGAAAGTAGTTCCTTTTTGCTCTGTTGACCAACCTCTAAAGATCTTTCCTTCAGTAGCTATTGGATCAACAAATGAGCCATCAGCATTCTTTGGTTCACTTGTAGTTCCCTTTGTGAAGTATGGTGCATCTAAGTAACCTACAAATTTATTTGTATATCCTTCTGGCAACTCACCATCTTTAGTTAATACCATAGTTATAGTTACTTCGTCATTAGTCCACAATGGATATAAAGTAGTGTCAGATGTCGTTCTATATACGCTATCTTCTGTTATGTAGTTCTTACCATTGTATGTCTTTCTTGCATAAGGCTCTACAATTTGCATAGTTGTAAACTTACCAGTAAATGTATAATTTACTCTTGCCTTTGGTGCAAATGCTGGGTTGTCTGATAATAATTGATCAAAGTATACATCATAAGTTCCCTTATATGGATCTGGAACTTTTCCTACAGTTTCATTTTGTAAAAGAGTCAACTTATATTTATTTCTTCCCCACATAGCATAAAGTGTTATGCTATCTACCTCTTCTGCAATGAATGATACTACTTCTTTATCTACATAGTATTCTTTTCTTCTTGTAGGATCTTTCTCTATAGCTTCAGCTTCTTCAGCAGTAAGTTGTGTTCTTGACCAACCTATGAATCTATATCCATTCAAACTATAGTTGTTTGGCTCTAAGGCTGCTTTCTTACCACTCTGCATTGCTTGATTAGACATAGTTCCTTTTACTATATTTGCATATCCACCAGGTGATACTGGAGTATTCTTGTCAAATATGAGTTTATAACGGCTTGCACCCCATACAACTTTTAGAACTGCTATTTCATTCTCTGTAGCTCTTAAGTTGCTTACAAGTTCCTCGTCTTCATAATATGCAGTAGTTCTTGGTGCATCCATTGGATCTTTCTGAGTATAATCAATAGCATTGTCATCTTTCCAATATGAGAATGATGCTCTGGCTACAGAATATTTATTCTTTGGAAGTTTTATAGTTTCACCATAAGTTGCTATTATATCTGGCATAGTACCTGCATAAGAAGTAGTTGCTGGGTCAAATCTTATAATATAATGTATTGGGTCCCAGTTAGCATAAATGTCTGTGCCATGAATTACATTGTTATATTCTGTATCATTATTTACGAGTATTGCACCTGGGTCAGTCTTATTAGGTTTTGTTCTAAATGCATCAAATGTATATCCATATCTAGCTGGGTCTACTAAGTATTCTAACTTATATCCATTTGGTATGAGTATTGAATAAGTTGTAGGATTAACTACTCCTGGTTCTACATGTCTATGAGTATCAGGAGTTAAGCCTCTGAACTCACCACCATTTGCATGAATTATTACTTCATAAGTCTTATATCCAATATATACATTTTCAACTCCGCTTACAACTAAAGAGTATACAACCCATGGAATAGTTGGAGTTTCTACATCTCTGTATGGATCTTCAACATTTATTATATCAAGATAAGTATATGTGCCATCAAATCCTGTAGTTGAACCTAAGTCATCAACAACTTTAGTTCCTCTCTCAAGTACATAGTATGAAAGCAACATATTCTTACTTGCTTCAACTATTCTAAATGTCTCTCTCATAGGGTCTGTCACATAAATATTCTTTATATTAGCAGCAGTTGCAAATGTTATATTTCCACTAAACTTCACATTTACATTGCCAGTAGTTGTAACAATTGATGGTGTTGTAAGTTTGTATGTATAAGTTTCTGGACTTACAGTATTCTTAAAGATACCGCCATACAATTCATAAGTTGCATTTGCATTACCTGAAAGAACATACTCACCTAAGTTATTTAAGAATACGATATCGTTTCTTGTGTTCTCTGTAATAGTTGTATCGTGAGCACCTGTAACTTTTACAAATCTCACAGTACCACCTTCATTGTAAATAGTATTATAGTTTCTTGCAAATACAGAATTCTTATCAATATGAACATTTGCTTTCTTTACATAGAATGCACCACCTACTGAATTAACATTACCATTGCCAGTAAATGTTGCCTTGTCAAATACTATTGTTCCTGAACCACCTTCAGCATAGATAGAACCATATTTTGCACTTGTTTCATCTACTATTGATATACTTGATACTTTTTGAGTTCCAGTAGTATCTTTAAATACAAGTGTAGCACCATATTCAGCTCTGTTGTTCTTATAAGTTATATTCTTTTCTGCATTCACAGTCACATTATAACTATTTAACTTATTGAAGTAAATAGCTCCAGCCATAGTTGCTATATTATCTCTGATTTCAATATTTGCATCTGTCTTAAATGAACCATTGTCTACATAAATTGCGCCACCATTTGAAGCCTTATTATTAGAAAGTGTAAGTTTCTTGCCTGTAGCAGTTTCTATCTGAGCATTCTTAATATGCATTACACCACCATTAAGTGCTTCATTGTTAGTCATAGACATTGTATCATTCAATTTAAGTTTTCCAGAGTTCATTCTAAGTACTGAACCATTGACACCCTTATTATTTCTTATTACTGAATCTGCTCCAGAAAGTGTCAATGTAGCACCATTTACAAGTAATACAGTTCCTTCAGTTGTTGAAGTATTATTTTCAATTGTGAAATCTTCAAGTTTAACTTCGTTTGTTCCACCTGCTGATAAGAAGTATCCATTGTTATTAGTAATATTTGTTATAGACACACTGCTTATAAGTGCATTTGTTGGGCTTATGTCTATAAACTTATTAGTGTTATTGATATTATTAAATACCACATTATCTACTATAAATGCCGCATTATTTGCAGTTATAAATCCACCTGCCACATTAGTAATATTAGTTATATTTGAAGTAGATATAACTACCTTACCGCCATTTGCATTTATGAATTTTTGATTATTTGCAGCACTAGTTGTAAGTCCATCTATATCAATATTATAAATGTAAAGTTCACCAGTTCCAGCAACATCAAACATAGGTTTTACATCTGTATGTTGTATACCAAGATGAGTAAGTTTACCTTTTGACTCTCTCGTTGCACAATCTGTTAAGTAAATCTTCTTATTATTTCCATTGAATAATTGGAGACCCTTAGCTACTCTTAATTCATATCCATTTAAGCATATAGCTGTTCCATCTACCAATGTATTAAGTGGTTTAGTTATTTCTACATCTGTAGCAAGTGCAAAATACTTGAATGCTGGATTGGCAATGATATCATCTTCACTATTTATTTCTATGAATGTATTTACATCAGTATGTATGCTTCCATCCTTATGAGTAGTTGTATCAGCCACATCATTACCGCAAACTGTATGAGCATGGCTTGACATTGAAATTATAATGTCATCTGCAATCTTCAAGTGCATAAGTGAATTAAACATATTTACTATTATAAATTCAGATGGATTATCAACCTTTGGTGCCAACCAGTTCTGTGCAGCTTCATCCATACCAGGTACTTGAACCATATCTACATAAGTTTCAATATTCTTAGCAATATATTGAGTTGCAATAGTTATTCTATCTGCTGGTGCTTTTCTGAAGAGTACTGTTGCATAATTATTGCCAAGTCTAAGAGCTACGTCACTATACTTGCCGCTCTTATACAATCTTGTATTTGTTCCAGCATACTCACCATCAAGTTTAAACATATCATGTGGTAAATAAACTGGTGCAGTATTAAATCCATCAATTGTATCTTTATTCCAGAAATGTAATATATCTTTGTCATTAGTCTCTGCAGACAATGATATATCTGACCTAGATGACAACATATGACTTGCATCAATAGTAATCATTCCTTCATTTCCAACATATAAGTTACGTGCATGTCCAGTGTATGCTTTGTTATTATTAATAACAACTTTATCTCCAAGTGATATAGTTGCTTTTCTTACATACACAGCTTTTTCACTTATATTATTTACTACCTTTGTGTCATCATAGATATTTGCAAATACTTCATTTCCATATGCATATATTACTGAGCTTGAAGCGTTGTTATTTATTATTTCTGTTCCATTCTTAAGTGTAAGAGTTGTATTTGCTTCGCCAAGTTTTAAATTAGTATTTACTGCTATGATATTAGCTTTTGATTTATTATCTACAACTTGGACATTTTCAAATGTAGCATTTGTACTATATACACCGATTACTGCATTGTCAACATTTGCATTTGATATAGTAGTATCTTTAACAAGTACATTCTTAGCAAGAAGTCTCATTGCTGAACCAGCATAATTTCCTTTTGCTCCATCAATTATTACATTCTTAACTTCATAAGTATTATTGTCGCCATCTTTACTATCAACTACAAGTGTTGGTCCGTCATTGCCAAGAAGTCTAACTGGGTTTGTTGCATCAAACATACTGCTCTCAAGATAGATTCCTGCTCCATTTGCTCCAACATTATCTCTCATATCAATAGTAGAAAGACTTGGGTCAACATTTAATATACTATCTTTTGCATAGATTGCACCTTCAGTTACACTATTGCTTGAAATATGTAATTTATCAGTGATTGTAAATGTTGTATTCTCTACATCTATAGCACTTACATTGTTATTTACAAATGTAGCATTGCCATTTATAGTAAGCTCTGCATTTACTATACTCATAGCTGATGTCTTCTTACCATAAGGTGAAGCTGCAGTGTTTTCTGTAAAGCTTATAGTTCCAAGGCTTACATTCTTAACAGCAGTAGCTGATCCTTGAGCTGATACTTTAAGTGCTGATGTAGGAACATTGTTATTGATGAACGATACACTAGCAAAGCTTATGTTATAATTTGCAGGCAATTCAAATACATAATCAATGGTCTCTTCATCTCCAGCATTTGTTACAGTGTTGTTTTCAAATGTAACACCATTGAAGTGAACTTCTGCTGTTCTATTTATCTTTAACCAAGTATTTGAAGTCTCAGCATCTGTATATGTATTGTTTCTAAATCCTACTCCATCAAGAACAAGTTTTCCAGTATTACGAACATCTATCATCTTTGTAGAATCATCACTGCTATCAACATTAAATCCTTCAAAGTTTACATTGTATAAATATACTTCTGCATCTCTTACTGTGATGTGGTGAGACTTACCGCCTTCATCATCTACATGTTTTGTTGTAATGTATCCTTTGACATTATCCATACCACCACAATCAGTTATAGTTAAGTTATTAAGTCTAGCCGCTGATGTTATTATGCCATATCCTTTATCAAATACTAATTTATTGCCATTTAAGCAGATAGCATCACCTGATACAAGATAAGCATCTAAGTCTTCTGTAATCTCACAATCTGTTGCAAGCACGAAGTAATGCTTTCTTTCAGCCGCAGCTAATTTTGCATTCTCTCTAAAGTCATCCATATCACTTACATATGTCCATATTACTTCAGTATGAACTGAGCCATCCATATGGTTACAAGGAACACCAACTGGGAGACCACATAGTTTATGTTTATGAACTTTAAGTTCTACATAGTTAGGAACTGTCAAACGAACACTATGACGATCGCCTATAAATGTCCAATTGACTCTCTTGGTTTCGTCATTTACATCTGGTGCTGACCACTCTTGACTCTTTGACACACCTGCAATATGTACATTGTCTACATATGTTTCAATTCCTCTTGCTACATATTGAGTTGCAATTACTACTTCATCTACCTTAATCTCAAGTGGAACATAGTTTGTGCCAAGTACTAATTCTACATTGCTATATGTGCCTCTCTTATATACTCTTTGACCAAGAGCAAGGTTTGCTGCTGGAAGTACAAAGATATTTTCAGGTTTTAACATATCTCCTGTAATATCATCAAATCCTTCTATCATCTCAGCATTCCAATATTTAAATGCCACAGTATTGTCATTTACAGCAGCGATGCTAATTACTGAAGTAGTTGCAAGTTTATCGCCTTCTATTCCACGTAAGCTTCCATTTCCTGCAAGTACAACTCCTGCTTCATCATTGCCATTGTCATGAACATTAATCTTGCCTGCTACAAGCATTGTTCCTAATACATTGATTGCCTGTGTACCAGCTGGTAAATTATTATTTGTAATGTTTGCATCTCTAAGAGTAAGTTTTGCATCATTATCTACATAGATTACTCTCGTATCTTTTCCAGTGATCTCTATGTCGCTTAAAGTTGCATTTGTTCTTACATAGAATATAGCAGTTGCTACATTTGATGTTGCTTTCACAGTCTTATCAAACTTAACTTCTGCATCATCAAGTTCTGTCAACATATAAGTTGTGTTATCTTTTATATCTATCTTAGTTCCTTTAATTGTTCCATTGCCGCCTAACTTAACAAGTGGTGCATTCATTGTGTTATTGTTTACTATAGATAAAGTAGAAATTACCACATTGTCATCCTTAAGTTTTGCATTGATTAAACTTGCATTTTCTGAATTTGCATTAGTAATATTAACATTTGCAAGATATACTTTTGCTTCATCTGCAATATCTACAACTGGTCTTACACTTGCATTGTTAAAGTCTTTTATAGTTACATTTTCAAGATATACTTTTGAACCAGCATTTGCTTTTAATACATTTTGTGGTGCTGCAGCTGATACATTAAGTCCTACAATATTTACATTGTACATATTGAGTGTGCCGCTTACTTCAAATGCTGCATCACGAGTTGTAGAAGCTACTGCAGTGCCTGTAGTAATCATTCCTGTCTTTCTACAATCTGTAAATGTTATATCCTTACCTGCCACAACATTAAGAATATTCAATCCTTGTGCAACTCTCATTGTATGACCAGCAAGACAAATTATTGAACCAGTTGCAAGGAAGTCAAGTGCTTTATTTACTTCTATGTCATTGTCAAGGACAAAGTACTTAGAAGCTGCTTTTGCCTCAATATCATCAACGCTTACAACATTTGTAAACGATACTTCATCAGTATGTATAGTTCCATCAAGGTGTGCATATGAGTGAGTAGCTACTCCACAAGCTGCATGTATATGTGCATCAAATACTGCTACATTGTCAGTAGAAAGACGAACAGCATATCTATTAGAGCTCATATCCCAATTTGTAGTTACTTTCTCATCATCAAGTGATGGAGCTATCCAAATTTGTTCACTCATAGGTCTATCATGAAGTTCTACATAATCTACATAAGTTGTAGTATTCTTAGCAACATATTGAGTTGCAAGAACTGCAATTGAACTCTTTCTCTCTTTAAATAAGAGTTTTACATATTCTTTTCCGACTTTGAGTTCTACATTTGCATAATCATTGCTCTTATAAATCTTAGTATCATCTTCTTCACTATCAAGCTTAAAGATTTCTTCTGGTGAATAAGTAACTCTTGGACTAGTTGTATCAGAGAAGCTTGCTATATTGTCTTCATTCCAATACTTAAATACTGTATCCTCTGCATTATATGCATCAATGCCTATCTCTGAATCATCAGTAATCTTATTTTCAGTATCGCCATATACATTTGCATAACGAACTTTTAAGTTAGTAGTATTATCTTTTATAACAACCTTTCCACCGAGTGTAAGCCTTGCAGTTTCTGCTATATTTGCCACACCATTTGTATCGACTTCATTATTCTTAATAGTCAATCCGCCAAATGTAGTATTACCAGAAATAATATTTATAATTGAGTTGCTTGCCTTATTATTTTCAAATGTCACCTCATTCATCTTGTTATTGCCAGCAACATTTATAATATCTCTTCCAGCCTCATTATTAGTAAATGTCATATTAGTAGCCTGAGCATTGCCATTTACACTCATAAGCATTGACTTAACATTGTTGTTTCTAAATGCCACATTGTCTATATTTACATTTCCAATTGCATTTATTGCTACAATATTATCATCATTATCTTTATTTATATTTGCAAATGATAAGCTTGATACTCTTACATCCTTACCTGCTTCTACTACGATAGCAAGTTCAGAGCCAGAAGCAATATTAGTGCCTTCAAATGTGTAATTATCATCTTTTGGTTCTACATTTGCATTCTTAGCATATACTGCACCACCAAGTTCTGCAGTGTTGTCTTTAATTACTATGCCTGTGCCAAGTTTTAATGTACCACCATTTACATAGATACCAGCACCATTGACTGCCTCATTTTCTCTTATATCAAGTCTTCCATCAGCTTCAAATGTTGTATTATCTACAAAGATACCAGCACCTTCTCTTGCATTATTATTCTTTATATGAACTGTTTCTATTGCATTTACTTTAGCATTATTCATAATTACAAGACCAGTACCATAAGTTGAAGAAGAGTTAGATGCTATGAGAGTTTCTCTTGTAAATTCTACTTCTCCATTATTTACTACTATACCACGACCAGTATTTTCTACTATTGAGATAGTTCCAATTGAAGCCTTGCCAGCACCATTTAATCTCATCATTGCATTGTTGCCTATGTTATTATGTATAAATGATATGCTTGCATAAACTACTCCTGCATTCTTATTGTAATTAAGTATTGCAGTTTCATAAGTTCCGGCTATCTTATTATTTTCAAATACTACATCGTTATATATCACTCTACCATTTGTATTAATATGAACTAAGTTCTTAGCATTTCCGTCATCAGTTGTTCCTATAATATTATTTGCAAATCTTACACCCTCAAAGTTGAGTGTACCATTTGCTCCTGCTCTTGCAAATGTAGCATCATCAAGAACTAATGCATTATTAAATGTTGCAACATTTACATTATAGAAGTTCACAACGCCACCATTTACAGCAACTATGTTTTGCACTGAAGAACTTAATTCAGCGTGGCTTGTATCAAGTGTAAGTGCTCCGCCGTTTTCATATCCGCCTTTTACAACTTGACAATCACAGATATTAAGTGTTCTATTGTTCATACTAAATGCTGTTGTGCCATAGTCAAATATGAGTTTATGTCCATTTAGACATATAGTAGAACCTGATGCAATATTTGGTATATTACCTGTAAGTGTTATGTCATTTCTAAGCACTACATATGCTGCACTTATACCTCTGAGTTTATTTGATAATTCTTCAAATGTTGATGCATAAGCAAATGTTACTTTTCCATGCTCGCTGTAATCTTCTTCTCCGCGAATATTATGCTCATGTAATACCATATGAACATATTTAAGTTCTGATATACTTGCACTATACATAGTCTTGCCATCAAGTATCCATTCTACTTCAACATCTTCATCATCTATAGATGGTGCAAGCCAAATAGCATCAGTATCAGCCACACCAGGAGCTTTTACAAGATCTACATAAGTTAAAGTATTCTTAGCTATGTTTTGAGTTGCTATTATATCGCTACCTATTCTATAAACAAGTGGTACATATTGAGTTCCTACATATACTGAAACTTCACTGTATGTGCCTTTCTTATATATCTTAGCATCATCACTGCCATTTACTTTGAACATTGCTTCTGGGAAGTATCCTGGTACTGTGCTAGAAGTATAGTCAAATGCTTCAATATTATCTTTATTCCAATATCTAAATACTTCTTTATCGCGTGTTCCTTCACTATGATTAATATAAATTTCTGATTCTGAAGATATTAGTTCATTTGCTTCTAATATTGCATTTTCATTAAGTGTTAAGTTATGTTCATTGTTTGCTGCATCTTTATTGTTCTTTATAACAAGTTTATTTCCTACACTAATTACTGTGTTAGATGCTGCATAGATTACTGGATTATTTACAATATTATCTTTTACTATTAAGTTCTTTTCAAATGTCACTTTATCAACTGTCTCGTCAACATACAAGAATGACCCTGTGCTTCTTTCATATCTTACATCTTTATCAAATACTAAGTCGTCATTATTAACAGCATAGAGCACATAGCCAGCTACTTCATTGTTTATAAATTCAGTCTTTTCATCTGGTATATAGTTGTTATTGTCAATATAGAACATATTGTTTACTGTATTGTCAATATATCTTGCTGTGCCTTCAATATTAAGTTCTGTATCACCACCTAAGGCGAGTAAATCAAGTGCAGTATTGTTATCAAATACTAAAGCTTCACTTATAGTTGCTCTTACATTGTTGAGTCTTAATAATGCTTTATCATCTGAGTCATTATTTCTAATCACAACTGTATTTGCAAGAAGTTTTGCATCTTTAGCGTCTATTATAGACTTAGTAGAAATCTCGTTGTTAATTATGCTTGTTGTTGCTATATAAATTGTATCAGCATTGTTTTCTGCTCTTACAAGTGCTGTGCTATCAAATCTATTGTTAGCAATCTTTGTATTGTCAAACATCACACTACCATTTGCTCCAAGTTTTATGATAGAGTCAATTGCATTGTCGCTATCAGTATAACTCATAGAAGCAAGGTCAACATTTACAAAGTTCACTTGTCCATTTACTACTTCCATCATAGCATCTTGCATTGCATATCCAATTGGTCTTGTAGCACCATTTGTCATATATCCTGTGCCCTTGCAATCAGTAAATGTAATTGTTTCTCCACTTGCAAATCTGAATAATTTAACACCTTTATCTACTTTCAATGTATGTCCATTTAAGCAGATACTTGTATTTTCTTTAAATGGTACAGCTCTTGTTATCTCTACATCTGTTGCAAGTACGAAGTAATTATAACCAGCATTTATATTTCTTATAATCTCATTTTCAGATTTTACTTGTATGAAGTTTACTACCTCAGTATGCATTGAGCCATCAATATGTGCTTCAGTATCAGGATATCTATTGCCACAAATTGTATGTAAATGTGATAGCATCAAGATGTCATATACATCTTTATTGCTAAGTTTAACTGAACTATGAGAAGCTTCATAGAATACATATACTTCGTTTTCAGTTTCATCTTCAACTGTTGGTTTTAACCACAATTGATCTTCTAATCTAGCACCATCTATTACAACTCTATCCACATAAGTCTCAATACCTTTTGCTACATATTGAGTTGCAATTACTACATCAGGATTTACTTCTCTCTTGAAGAGTAAAGTTACATACTCAGTACCTACATTGAGTGATACATTGCTATATGTTCCACTCTTATATAATCTTTGTCCTTCATCAAGAGTCTCTTTGTCAAGTACAAATATTTCTTCTGCAACAGTTTGTATCTTACCATCATCATGCTTGTCAAATCCTGCATAAGAATTCTCATTCCAATATTTAAATATCTCTGTATCATACTTATGAGAATTATTTACACTTATGATAGAACCTGTTGCGATGCGAGCACCATCAATCATCTCAATATGGCTGTTTCCATTTCTAAATCTTACAGAACCTGCGCCATCTACTCCACGGTGATTATCGTATATAAGTGCTTTTCCATCAATAACAAGTGTTCCACCGATTATGATTGCTGAAGTTGCTACTGGTATATCATTGTCATGTATCTCTGTGTTGCCTATAAATGCAAGTCTTGATCTATTAACTGTATTGATAAGTCTTCCATCTTTATTGCTTATAGTCAAATCGCTAAATGTAGCAACTGCTCTACTTGTCACTAAGATAAGTTCATCGAAGTTATTGTCAATTACATCAAACTTATCTTCTATATTTCCATTAAATTCGCCTACTATTCTTATAAGTGATTCAGCAGTATTATTTCTTACATAACTCTTTGTTGCTCTTATTACTCCCTTACCACTTACTACAAATAATGAATTGTCAATATATTCACTTGATAAAGTACCATTGTCAACTACAGATATAGTGCTAATTCTTACATTGTTATCATTGTAACGAACTCTTGCTATACCTGCTTCTTCACCTTCAAACTTGTTGTTTACAAAGCTTACACTTGCTATATAAGTTTGAACCTCTTCACCAAGATCAAACAACATATTAGAACTATTGTTTTCATTTGCTCTTACAGTTATATTTTCAAGATATAATTTACTGTTGTTTACTGCCTTTAATATGCTTTGGTCATTGCTAGAATTGAAACTCATAGTAGCAATATTTACATTATACATATAAAGTTCGCCACCATCTAAGTCAATCATAGTATCTTCTATAACTGCTGCAGTATTTCCTGAATGAGAGATGACACCATCATGCTTACAATCTGTAAATGTAATGTCCTTGCCTTCTGTCAATTCAAGAAGTTTTACGCCCTTATCAACTAATAACTTATGTCCATTCAAACAAATTATTGAACCAGTTGCTAAGTCAAGAGTATCGTTAATTGTCAAATCTCTTTCAAGTGCAAAATAGAGAAGTTCTTTATTGTTTATTATACTACTTACATCTTTTACTTCTGTAAATGTGAGAAGTTCTGTATGCATACTTCCATCAATGTGAGGCTCTGTATCAGGATAGATACTTCCACAAACTGTATGACTATGTTGTTCAAATACTGCAAGTCCATTCTTAGTCAATTTTACAGTATACTTATTAGAACTAAAGTCCCAAGCTGTAGGCATATCTTCATCTTCAAGAGAAGGAGCCATCCAAATTTGTTCACTCATAGGTCTATCATGAAGTTCTACATAGTCCACAGAAGTTTCAACATTAAGTGCTACATATTGAGTTGCTATAGCTACAGGTGATGACTTTCTCTCCTTAAATTCAAGTGCAGCATAGTTTCTACCAACTTTAAGTTCAACTTCTGGATCTTTTCCGCTCTTATAAATCTTTGAACCATCGTTAGTGTCAAGCTTAAATATCTCTTCAGGTGCATACATTACTCTATCACCTGACACATCACTGAAGCTTGCTATCATATCTTTGCTCCAATATTTAAATACAGTCATCTCAGGAACGCTTGCTTCTACATGAATTTCAGAATCACTGCTTATAGGATTAGATGCTATACCTTCTAAGTTTATTGTAAGAATTAAGTTAGATGGTGTAGTCACAGTTCCAAGTGATGCTACATTGTCTTTAACAACTACTTTTCCACCTACTACTACTTTTGCACTTGCATCTATCACTGCAACACCTTGAGTATCCACAGTATTATCCTTTATAATAAGTCCATCAAATGTTACATTGCCAGCAATATTCATAAGTGCTTTTTCAGTTTCATTGTCAGTTATAGAAATATTTTCAAACTCAATATTTCCATTTGCAATAACAGAAACTAATGTATCTCCTATATTAGTATTATTAGCTACTGATATGCTTGATACTTTATTATTCTTTCCTATAGCATTTGTAATAAATAATTCTGATGCCTCATCTCCACTATTACCATTTAATATGTATACTTTTTCATCGCCCTTAACATCTGAGTCTTCTGCATAAATAGCACCACCTCTTACAGCACTATTATTATTTATAATTAACTTATCTGTAAGTACAAGTGTAGAATCTTTTACATATACACCTGCTCCACCAAGAGTTGCAGCATTGTTAATTATACTCATAGTAGCAAGGAGATTAATATTTGCATTGTTATAAAGGCCAAGCCCTGTTCCATAGTTTGCATTGTTATTAGAAGCAATAAGCACTTCTTCATTGAAGTTGACTATACCTTCGCTTACTTCTATACCACGACCAGCATTGTCTATAATAGTTACTTTTCCTACATTGTCAGTTCCAGCACCAGTAAGTTTTATCATAGCATTGTCGCCTGTATTATTGTTAGTGAATGAAATGCTTGCTATTTCAACATTATTAACTTTAGTGTAATTGAGTAATGCTGTTGTATCTGCACCAGTATTTATGATTTCATTATCTTCAAAACGAACATCATCATAAAGCACTTTTCCAGTTCCAACTGCTTCTACAAGATTCTTAGCAAGTCCATTCATCTTGTTATTTACAAATCTTGTGCTATAAAGATTTACAGTTCCACCAGCACCAGCTCTTATAAATGTTGCATCATCAGTGTCAACATTGTTATAAGTTGCTACATTGGTCTTGTAAATATTTACTGTCGCATCCGCGAGCACCATAATATTTGGATAACCCATACTATCGCCATTATCAACTACTGAAATATGACCAGCATGTTCATATCCATCTCGGACAGCTGCACAATCACAGATATTAAGTGTTCTATTTCTTAAGTTAAATGCTGCATTACCATTATTAAATATTAAGTTATGGCCATCAAGACATATTGTTGAGCCAGATGCAAGATTAGTTATAGTCACACCAGCTGGAATTACTATGTCTTTTCTAAGTACTACATATCCAGGATTTACTCCAGTAAGTTTTCTTGCCATATCTTCATAAGTTGATACAAAGTTAAATATTACTGGGTTGTCATCTGTACCTGTTATGCCGTGTTCATGTGTTACCATATGTGCATATCTAAGTTGAGAAATACTTGCAGAATATATTGCTCTACCATCAAATACCCATTCTACTTCTTTTGTCTCATCTTCAAGTGATGGAGCAAGCCATACTGCATCAGAATCTTCTATACCTTCTACCCTAACTTTATCTACATATGTCTTAGTATTCTTTGCTATATTTTGAGTTGCTATTATATCGCTATCACCAATTCTAAATACAAGTGGAGCATAGTTCTTACCTAATACTATTGATACTTCACTATAAGTTCCCTTCTTGTAAATTCTATATCCATCACGATATGAATCTTCATCTACCTTAAATAATTCATCTGGGAGATATGCTACTCTAGCATCAAAATTGTTGAATCCTACTATATTATCTTTATTCCAATATCTAAATACTTCATTGTCTTCATCTATATCTGAGAAGTGAAGTTCAGATCTTGTTGATATAGCATATTCACCATATTCCGCATTAATTATACCGCCTTTTCCTACAATTATATTCTTATCTCTGCCAGCAGTATCTTTATTGTCTTTTACTATTACATCATTGCTTACTATGATTGAACCTGTAGCAATATGAATTACACCATATCTATCAACTCTGTTATTTCTTACATCCAAGTTGTCTTCAAATTCAACTATTGCGTTTTCATCATTTACATATAAGAATGAACCTGTATTGCCAATATATGAGATTGATGAAATTGTAAGTTCTGTGTTAAGTCTATATTCATCTACTGGGTCTATTTCAAATGCTGCCTTAGCTACTTCAACATTATTCAAGTCTAATTCTGCAATATCTACATAAGCACCATTGATATAGAATATAGAATTACTTGCAACATTAGTGCCAGTAAATGTTATATCTTTTCCTACCTTTACATCATTCAACGCATACATTCTTACAAATGAATTACTAACTGCGTTGTTTTCAAATGCCAACTTATCAAATCTTGTATTGTTAGCGCCTGAGAATTCTGTTGTAACAATGTTATTTGCAGTGTTTCCTTCAAACTTAATGTTTGCAACATTCAAATCTTGACTACTTCCTGTTCTTACAGTATTCATAAGTATTGAGCCCTCTGACTCATTATCCTTAAGAACAAGTCTAGTGCCATCTTCAACGTCTATTACTGAATCTATAAGTCCAATTATAGATGAGTATGTTGCAAGTATAGGATTAACAATATGTGATTCGTTATTGCTAATATCAACATCACCATTGCCTTCTATTATGAGTGTTGATCCATCGCTAACAACTATTCCTGCACCAATCTCTGCTTCATTTCGTGTGATTTCACTAATAGATGATAATCTAAATATTGTATTGTCCTTAACTGCAATCGCACCACCCAAATCTGCTTCATTGCCTTCATACTTTGCTTTATTAGTAAAGTTGACATTTGCTCCGTCATCAATACTTATACCAGCACCGATATATGCAATGTTGTCTATAGCCTCATAAGTGTTTATGTTTGCATTGCCATTTGAAAAACCTATTATTGTTCCACCTATAGATATATTCTCTCTTGAGATGAGTGCATTTACTACCTCTACACTTCTAGCATTAAATGATATAAATTTACCATCATGACTACCATTATCAACATGCATATTATTCATCACTGACATAGTAGAAATCTTTACTCTTTCATTATCAAAATGCATTAAGCTGCTATTTGTAGCTATATTGCTTATCACACTCATTGATGCTATAAATACATATCCAGTATTTTCAGTATTAATAAGTGGTAAATCTTTTACTGCGTTATTATGTGCATTGACATTGTCAATTACCAAATTACCGCTATTACTTACTTTTATAAAGCTTTGTAATCTTGTAGTATCTGCAAAATTAATGTCACTTAGATTAGAATTTATGAAACTGATAGTACCTCTTGTTACTTCAAATGCTTCTAACTCAGTTGAATATCCTCCTTCTCTATCAACTCCTGTAGTAACTTTACCAGGAGTAGTGCTGTGTTTGCAATCAGTAATAACAATGTTTTCACCATTTGCAAGTCTAAGAGCTTTCACACCTCTTCTTATTCTAAGCTCATGACCATTTAAGCAAATGCTTGAGTCTTGTGGGAGAGACATCGCCCTAGTTATCTCAACATTTGTAGCAAGCACGAAATACTTATATCCATTTCTTACATTTCTTAAAATCTCATTTTCATTATTTACTTGGATGAAGTTTACTACATCTGTATGCATGCTTCCATCAAAGTGTGCTTCTGTATCTGGCACATCGTTGCCACATATTGTATGTAAGTGTGAAAGTAATAAGATGTCATATGTATCTTTATTTCTTACTTTAACACTGCTATGAGATGCTTCATAGAATACAACTACTTCATTTTCAGTTTCATCTTCAGCTGTTGGTTTTAACCACAATTGATCTTCTAACTTAGCGCCATCAATTATAACTCTATCTACATATGTCTCGATGCCACGAGCTACATATTGAGTTGCTATAACTACGCTTGGATCACTTTCTCTCTTGAAGAGAAGTTTCGCATAATCTCTACCTACATAGAGAGATACATTACTATATGTTCCACTCTTATAGATACGATATCCGTCATCTAATAAACTATTTGGAAGAGTAAATAATTCTGTTGGATCAGTCATTGCCTTACCATCATCATGATTATCAAATCCATCATAAGTATTTTCATTCCAATATCTAAATATCTCTACATTATCAGTGCCTGTCGCATTTGCGATAGATATATTTGAACCAGTTGCTATAGTCTTACCTTCTACATTTGTTATGTAACCATTTGTCACATGTATAGAAGCGTGACCATTAGTTGTATTATTACTATGTATATCTACTTTTCCTTCAAGTGCAAGTACTGAAGACATAGTTAAGTCAATTGCACCCTCAACAGTTGTTGGCATATCATTGTCAACTATGCTTGTAGTGCCAGTAAGTGCAAGGTATGAATTATCAAGATAGAATAACTTATTAGTCTTTCCAGTTACAGTGAAGTTGCTAAGTGTTGCTCTACTATCTTTAATATCAATTAATCTATTTACATCTGTTGATGTAATATTAAATACATCTTCTATCTCGCCTTCAAAGTCACCTAAACTTACAAGTGCATTTGCTCTATTATCTCTTATTTCATTTTCTTTTACACTTAACTTTCCTTTTCCGTTTATAGCAAATAATGAATATTCAAGAGCTTCTCCTGCAATAAGTGTATTTCTTATAACTGATAATGTGCTTATAACCACATTGTCATCTGCATATTTAACTTTTGCAAGACCTGAATCTGCTCTACCGAGTGTGTTGTCAATAAAGCTCATACTTGCTGCATAAAGTGCAATATTATCATCATCAAAGTCAAATAACATATGGTCTGATTTATTTTCATTTGCTTCTACAGCCACATTCTCAAAGTAAACTTTGCTATCATTTGCTGCATTGATAATACTTTGATTGATAGTTGTATCAAATGTCATATTAGCAAATCTTACATTATACATGAAGAGCTTGCCACCATTTACATTTATCATCTGAGGAGCTACGAGTGCTGCATCATGTGTATCTTGAGTTATAGAACCTTCGCCCTTACAATCAGTAAATGTAAACTCATAATCAGGATTTAATGTTAAGAATTCAAGTCCTTTTTCAACTTTTAAGTTATGTCCATTTAAGCAAATTGCTGAACCAGATGCGAGGTTAAGAGGATGAGTAAGTGTTATATCATTTTCAAGTACAAAATACTTACCTGCAAGTGGGTCAAAGCCATCTTCATTCATAACATTTATAAATATTACAGTATCACTATGTTTATTTCCATCCATATGAGCAGTTGAATCTGTAGCAGTATGTCCACAAAGTGTATGTATGTGATCTACAAGATAAACTTCTTGTGGTTTTGTTATCTTCACACTATGTTTAGTTCCATCAAATAGCCATACATCTATTAAGTCTTCATCTGCTACACTTGGAGCTATCCATCTTTGAACAGATCTTTCCATATCATTTAAGATTACATCATCTACATAAGTCTCAACATTGTTTGCTACATATTGAGTTGCAACAACAACTGTGTCTGTTTTCTTCTTCTTAAATGTAAGAGGTTTAAAGTTTCTACCAAGTTTAAGTTCTACATTACTATAAGTTCCACTCTTATAAATCTTGACTGTAGGGTCTGCACTCTCATTGTCAAGTTTAAAGAGTTCTTCTGGCAAGTATGCTTGTCTATCTTCACTTATGCTATTGAAGCTTGCTATGTTATATTCATTCCAGTATCTGAAGAATGTATTGTCCATACTTGTTCCTGGATTTACATAAATTTCAGAACTTGATGCAAGCATATTATCTATATTACCATAGTAAATGTGATATGCATTACCAGCTGATAAGTTGTTTTCAAGTCCAGTATTTATATCATTATTGTTCTTAATTATTACTTCTCCACCAAGATGTATTTTATTAACCGATCCTGCTATACCTTCTAATACACCTCGTTCAGATACTCTGTTGTTCTCTATTTGAATATTATTCAAGTAGAAGTTTCCAGTATTTGCTCCAAGACCAGCAAGTCCTATAAGAGCACCTGTTGTAGTTGTTTTTTCTGTATCACTTATATGTATATTGTTAAATGTTATCTTATCTGATTCACCATATATTGCATAATCAAGTCCTCTCATATTAGTAATAGATACTGATGATATATAAGTTTCATTTCCAGCTGTATTAGTTACATATACTTCAGATTTTTCAAGTGTGCTTACGCCATCACCAACAAGATTAAACATATCACTCATTACTTCAAGTTTTGCATCTTTCATATAGAGTGTATTAGCTTTAGCATTTGTTCCTTCTGCTTTATTATTTAAAATTGTATAATGTATTGAATCTTTTGGCACAACAAGTGCTGCTCCATTTAGGGCTATAGCCCCACCATTACGAGCAGTATTTTCTGAAATTGTTGCTTTATCTGATAAGTATACTTTTGAGCCTTCATCTGCATAAATAGCACCACCATATGTGTCAGATGTAGCATTAGTTTTATTTCCACTTATTATAATTCTATCAGCAAGTCTAAAGTCTGCATTTGCAGCTACATAGATACCACCAGCATTGTTAGTTGATATGTTGTCCACTATTTCAAGCAAACCATCTATAGCCATAGTTCCATTTTCACCTACATAGATAGCACCACCATTTGCACCACTATTGTTACTAATAACTACACTCTCACTACCTTTGAGAACTGCATTTAAGTAAATAGGTGCATATGTTGCTGCAGTGTTTCCTGTTGCTACTATAGGAGCCATAACATCTAAATCTTTATTGATAACAAGTGCTGAACCATTATTTCCAGTATTGCCTTCAAAGTAAAGCATACCAGTGTTCTTAAGTTCTCCATCAAGAGTAAGAGCACCAGCGATATCTGAAGTCACAACATTGTCTATAAAGCTCATAGTAGATACTGTAAGAACTCCACTACCTACAACATTGAGTATTGCCTTAGGTGCAGTATTTCTCATAAATGATACACTTGCAAATACTACATTCTTATATGCATCGATTGATATGAAGTTAGTCTTTTCTGTTGCTCTGCTTACATCTGATATTACTTCATTATCTTCAAATGTAGTATTCATAAATTTAAGTTCATAATCTCCAGTATTTGCGAGATCAAAGAGATTTGTATCTGCCTCAGCATGATTATACTTAATATTGCTAAACTTAGATTCTATAAAGTTTACTTTACCATTTTGTCTAACATTCATAAGTGCTGAGTAAGAATTCTCAGTATTAGTTATAGTAGCAATATTGATTCCGTAGAAATTAATTGTTCCATTTGCTATTATGAATTCATTTCCAAATTCACTTTCACCATCAGTCTCTGTAATATATCCTTTTTCTGCGAAGCCGTTTGCTACCACATTTCCACAATCACAGAAGTTCACAGTATTGTCATTTACACCTGTCATAGAGAATAAAGTTTTACCTTTCTTCAATATCAATCTATGACCATTGAGACATATTGCTGATCCTGATGCAAGGTTTGCAATTTGTCTATCAAGGATTAAGTCATCATAAAGTGCAATATAAACTGGTCTTCCTTCGCTTTCACCTATAACATCAAATATATCGTCTTGATTCATCACATATGTAAATGCCACTTCACTATGAACATTTCCATCCATATGTTCACAAGATATTTTACCGTCCAAGCCACATACTTTATGTTTATGAGCCAATAAGTAGACATCTCTATTATCTACATATACCTTTGTATTGTAAGTGCCTCTTGCCATTTGCCAGTTGACATTCTTTGTATTGTCATTGTCATCTGGTCCACCCCAAAGTTGATTACGCTCATCAACTCCTCTAAGCATAATCTTATCTACATAAGTCTTTACATTCTTAGCTACATATTGAGTTGCGATTATATCGCTGTCCTTATCACCTGTTCTAAATGTGAGAGTAGAGTATTCACGACCTACATTAAGTGTTACTTCGCTGTCTGTTCCTTTCTTATACACAGCATATCCTCTTGCTCTATCACCACCATCAAGTTTAAATATTCTATCATGCAAGTAAGCTTCAAATGCATCAAAGTTATTGAACTCTGCTATATAATTTTTATTCCAATATCTAAATACTTCTTGTTCTGGTGATTCAACTGTAAATCTAATTACTGAACCAGAAGCTATTGCATTTTGTCCAGCAAATCTTGATGAGATATATGCTCCTGAAGCTACATATACGTTTACAGGATTTGCATTTGTTGTATTGTTATTATCTATATAGAATGAATCTGATAAATAAAGCATAGCATCCTTTTCTACATAGATTATTGGTTTTCCGTCTATTGCATTATTATTTGTTATGTTGTTTTCACCTTTGAATACAACATTAGCACCCTTACCTACATAAATAAGTGTATCAGTAAGTCCTGTAGTACTATAGCTTGCAAGTATTGCATATGCATCAGAACCAGTTGCATAGAGTATACCTTTTATATCATTATCTCTTATATCAACATCGCCTTTAAATACATGAGAACCATCAAATGCTATAAGTCTTGCAAAACCAACTGTCTTATTGTTTCTAATATTTGTTTCTTTTACAGACATTGCTGTATCTTTACCTACAACATTTATAATCTGACTATCTGCAGTATTACTTATAAATGATACAGTAGAAAGAGTTGTGTTAGTTGCATCTACATTGTAAAGTGTAAAGAATGCTGAGTCAGAACCCTTAATAGTATTATTTGCGAAGCTTACACTCGCTAAATGAAGTTCTGCAGTCTTTCCATATATACCAATAAATGATGATATATTGTCAACCGTGTTGTTATTGAATCTTGTATTCTCTACAAATCCCTTACCTAAGCCAGTTACATATAAGAATGTTTGCTTGTCTGTCTTGCTTGCGCTTGAGACTTGCATATCTTTTATATCTATATTGTAAATACTTACAACACCATTTGTAACTTCTATAATGTGATTGCTGCTATCTGTTTCACTTATACTATTTTCTGATCTTGTTATGTTTCCAATGTTACTATTTATCTTACAGTCTGTGATAGTAATATGCTCGCCATTCTTGACATTGAGTAAGCCTGCGCCTTTTGCAACTTTTAATGTATAACCATTGAGACATATTGAAGAACCTGAAGCAAAGTCATATGTCTTTGAAATTTCTACATCAGTAGCAAGTGCAAAATATTTCTGTTTTCCAGTGCTTAAGTTATATTCAAGTCCTGCCTCATCTTTAATCATAGTATAATTTACTATCTCTGTATGAATTTCTCCATTGTAATGTATCACAGTATCAGGAACATCATTACCACAGATAGTATGTCTATGGTTGTTGATATATGCTATTGCATTCTTAGTAAGTTTTACACTGTAGTTTCCTTCATTGAAGTACCAAGAAGTTAAGTTTTCTTCATCATCAAGTGATGGTCCAAGCCACTCTTGGTTAGTTATATCTCTATCATTAAGTATTACTTTATCTACATATGTTTCTATATTGTTTGCAACATATTGAGTAGCAATTACAACTGTGGCATCCTTATCCTCTTTAAACTCAAGTGCTACATATTCACTACCTACTTTCAATGTTACATTTGGATATGCACCTTCTTTGTAAACTCTATATCCAAGAACTGTCATAGCATTGTCTGCTTTAAATGTGTCATCTGGAGTAAATATAATATTTGGATACTCAATATATGAGAATGATGCAATATTATCTTCATTCCAATATTCAAATATCTTATCGCCATTGTTTTGAACTGTGTAATAAATTTCAGACTCTGTTGATAATTTATTGTCTGCAAAGCCAGTTACTACACCGCTACCATAGCGATATACATTTCTATATGTGCTACTATCATTGCCATTGTTCTTAACAACAACTTTGCCACCGAGTCTGAGTGTACTATTGCCAAGTGCAATTACTCCTGTATCAATTTGAGTGTTGTTTACTATCTCTGATATGTTTGCAAAGATTATCTCTTTGTTAGCATTTGCGAGGTCTATGAATTGACCTTCATTAGCACTATAATTAAGTTTTCCATTAACTTCCAATACTTCTCTTCTTGTTTCTGAGAATACAATGGCTGCTTCAGAAATTCTATTGCGATTTATATCTACAACATCACTAAATGTTGCATATTTCTCAGCGATGTTACCTTCATCATTCAATGCAAATATTGCATAAGTAGTGTTGTTCTCAATCTTCATACCACCACTTACGAGCAATCTCTTACTTTCATCTTTAAGTAAGCTTGAGTTATCGGCAACATTTGTAGTATTTAATACGAATCTTGTCTTTTCAAATGTTGTCTTAGCTTCTCTATTTACTACATATACAATGCTGCTAGTAGCAGTATTGTTTTCAAATGTTACATTCTTAAATGTCACATCTTCATGAGTTGTTGCAGTTGACAATTCATTGTAATAAAGAGCAGCTCCGTTATATCCCTTGTTGTTCTTTATAGTCCATTCATTTTCAACATCAAGTTTTGAAGATTCAAGTGCAACTACTGAACCAAGATATGCTTCATTCTCTTCTATAATAGATTTAGTTGAAGCATTTGGAATATTAAGTATAGATTCAGTCAAGTAGTATACTGCACCTTCATATGCTTTATTATTACTGAAGTTTGCTTTTGCTGGTAAATCTATACGTGCATTATTTACATAGAATACTGAACCATATGTTCCATCATTTGGATTCTCAGCATAGATACCGTTGCCGTCTATATTTACCTCATCATTAAAGCTTATTGCACTTGTATCCAAATTAGTAGATACAGCTCTAAATACTGCACCATACTTTCCTGTGTTTGCAGATGCTGATACTTTGCCATCAAATGTAAGTGATGCATTTGCACTTTCAACATATACAGCACCATAGTCACCTTTATTATTTGTTATAAGTGCTTGATTTTTAATTACTACTTCTGCATTACCAACATAGAGCACACCACCGACAGTATTGCTATCGCCCGCAGCATTTATTACTCTATTGTTATCAATTATAATATTATCAAGTTCTACATTGCCACTCAAGCCAACAGGTGCATGATTAAATCTCACAAGTGTCGTTCTTGCAGTATTGTTAAGGAGTGACATGGTAGCTATTTTGAATTTATATCCTTCATACAAATCCATAAATCCATAATGTTCATTGTCACTTTGTGAATTCTTTATAGTCACATTTGATATAGTTGAAAGAACTTGACCATTAGCAATTCTAACAAGTGGGTTTATATTATAAGAATTTCCATAAGTGATATTATCAAATGTAAGATTCTCTGCATATACACGACCATTTGCACTTACATTGATAAGTGTTTCCAATGTAGAAGATTCTACCATACTTATAGTTGCAAATCTTATATTATATAGTTTAAGGTCTCCTCTTGTTACTTGGAATATCTGAGTTGCTGATACTGCTCCATTTACTGTGATACCTTCTTTATATTCATCACTTGCACAATCACAGACATAGAGTTCTCTGTCGCCAAGTACTCTAAACTCTCCACCATTTTCAAATGTCATTGTATGACCATTTAAGCAAATTGCAGAATTATCAAGAAGTGTTATGTCACGAGTGATAGTTATATCTGCTGCAAGTGCCCAGCTTCTTTGGTTAAGACTTCTAAGTATATCATCTTCATTCATTATAAATGCGAAATTAACAACTGAGTGCGAAGCCAAATCATAGTGTGCACAACTTTCACTAGCGAAAGTTCCACATATTCTATGCTTATGACCAGCAAGATATACGATTATGTCTTTAGTTATTTTTGCATTTATAATCTTAGTCTCATCTCTTCCCCACAACCACTCTACTATTACATCTTCATTTTCAATAGATGGGCCATCCCAGATTTGTACTTCAGTTCTTACTTCTTCATCAGGAAGTAATACTCTATCCACATAAGTTTCTACTCTATTTGCTATGTATTGAGTTGCAACTACAAACTCTGTGGCATCTTTCTTAAAGATAAGAGAACTATAGTCATAACCCCATCTAAGTTGTATGTCTTCATATGTTCCATACTTATAAACTCTTGCATGTTTACCATCTTTCTCATATGGTTCATCAGACTTAAATACTTCTTGAACTTCGAAATGATATGCTTCGTGGAATCTTGTCACATAAGTACCATTCCAATATTCAAATATATTTACATCTTCCTCGAATGAAGAAATACTAATCATTGATCCAGATGCAATCTTATGATCTGATATTCCCTTCATAATATATGAATCAGATGCTCTTGAGAATACTAAGTTATAACCTAAACTTCCATTTAAGTTATTATCATCAATTACTATCTTGTCACCTATATTTATATTACCTTTATCTACATATACTGTTCCATATGTAGAGTTTTCATTGTTAATAATAGAAGTTGATCCAATTATAGTAAGTGTAGAATCTTTATCATACATGCTGATAACTGATCCAGCAGCAGGAACCGCCTTATTTTCCATAGCAGCAAACTTATTTGTGATACTTACAGATGCCTTTCCACTTATAGATATAGCACCTGCTCCCTTTCCTTCATTTGCTATCACATTGCTACTTGATGCGAATATAACTTCTGATTCATTTCCTATATGAACTATAGCACCGTGTTCAGATACATTGTTTTCAAGTCTTAAATCTTCAAATATAGCACCAATATATTTATCAAATTCTATACCATCATTATCAAAGTTATTGTTATAAAGTAGTAAGTTTTTAATATTAGTTCTTGCTGCATTTGCACCTGTGAGATACATAGCGCGTTTCATAGTGTTATTTTCTATCTTCACATTTTTAATCTCATATGAAGCTTCACTGCCACTTGCTACTATCGCTGTATCCATGCTTGTATTGTCATTAAATGTTGTATCAATTATTCTTGCACCCTTATCCGTATTATAAATACCAATTACTTCTGAACCATTATTATTTACAAAACTCAAATTGGTAAGATTCTTTAATGTTGTGTTAGCAAGGTGAATTATACTTCCCTTCTTTCTGAAATCAGTAAATGTAGTATAAGAGATGCTTGCGATACCTCTTGTATAAATTGCAGCACCTTCATAATCTTCTGCCTTACTGTTGCTAAATGTTGCAAGATTTATATTGATAGTACTGTCATCGCTACCATATATGCTTGCACCTTTTGCAGATATATTCTTTGCAAATGTTACTAATTCATCTGAGCCATCTATATTAAGAGTTCCTGCATTTACATAGATTGTTCCTGCTTCTCTATAAGCAGATTTATTTCCTACAAAGCTTGCTCCATCTTTTATAGTTACATTTGATTCTATATCATCAATATTAAATATTACACCAAAGTTTGCTGATGGATTTGTCAAGCTATTTACGCTTGTATTATCTATATAGCGACCGCCAAGTATTGTTGTCTTTCCTGCGCCAAGTTTAATAAGTGATGAAGCTCTTGCAGCATTATCGTGAACATATAAGTTTTCAAATCTTGCTTCTTTAACTCTATCTAACTTAATTATTGCATCAGTATTGTAGTTAGTTGCAATTATTGCATCGTGAATGTTAAATCTTGCATTGCTTCCACTTGCCTTAAATGTTGAGGCAGTAGCTATATGACTAATAGTTGCATACACTATCTCTATGCTTCCTCTTTCCCCACCTTCAAAGATTGTTCCATTTGTATTGTCAAATGACATATGGTGAAGTAATACTGAACCTGAACTTACTGTAAATGGAGCTATGACATTATTATTGCCTCTTACATCAATGTGACCTGTTCCTTTACAATCAGTTACAACAAGACGAACACTATTTGTTATGTCAAGGAAGTTGACATTTGGTTCTATATGCATGGTTCTTCCATTTAAGCATATATTAATTTCTTCATATTCTTTCCAATCTCTCACTACAGCTTTTGTCACATACAAATCTCGTCTCAGATAAATATTTCTGAAATTCCTCTTGAATATTGACTCATGAATTGCATTGCTGTAAGTTGCTATTCTATCAATGATACCTTTAGCAATTTCATGACTGTGAACTTCTTCTTCTTCAGAATAAATATTTGCGAGTGGAAGAGTTGTGATTGTAACTTGTATATCTTCTACATCATCAGGATATACATCATATACTGTATCATCATCAACTGCTGGTCCATACCAGAGTGTCTTAGTCTCAGTAAGTATCTTTTCTACTGATGTAGTAACTCTCTTTGCTACATATTGAGTAGCAAGGATTATTTCAGTATCATTTTCATTATCTACATAGATGAATTGAACTGGCACACAATCCGCTCCGATATAAATGTCACAATTTGACTCTGTTCCTTTCTTATATACAGCATATCCTTCTGTTAAATCTTTATCTGCTACAAAGACTTTGTTTGCAGAAACATAGCCAGTGTTATGTCCTTCAATATTCGTCTTATACCATTCTTTATAGATGAGTTTATTGTTGTAATCATAGAATATAGGTATGACAGATGTTGAAGCTTTAAGTTTTGTTCCATTAGCTTGATAGAATAATTGAGTGCTATGCTCGGCCTCAAAGAATATACCTTGAGGTTCATAAGAAGCCACAGTACTTGTATTATTTGAAATTACTAATTCTATGTTGCCAAGTGTAAATGTTCCACTATTATATACACCAACCAAAGGAACTCTATTTGCTATAGGTCCTGGATTAAATGTGTTATTTCTGATATAGACATCACCATATAACTTTCTATCATAGTTTCTATCAAATTGAAGTAGTGCTCTACTTACAGTAAATGTATTATTCTCTACAACAAATTTTGAACCTGTGGCAATAGTAAATTCACCTGACTCATATAAGACACCACAATTGTCATAACTTTGATAATCAAAAGTATTGTTTATTACGCTTACATTCTTTATTTCATGAACATTACTTAAAACAAATCCATTATCTTGTTTTCCTACATAATGTGCATTTGAAATGGTTGCATTTTCATAATAAACTCTTATATCTGAGCCAAAGTTATCTACAAATGGTTGTGCATGATTACCGCCACTTATTGTGAGTCCTTTTACAAGAACTTTTGAAACTCTATCTGCGCTCACACCATTTCTTGATATAAATTGTATAGCAAGGTCTTCTGTATTATATCTTATAGTTGATTCTCCTGTGCCTACCAAACTAAATGAATTGTCAGTATAAATTGGATGCTTAGCATATCCATTGTTATTTACATCAAATACATAGTCAAGCACATAGTTCATATTAATGTCATAACCATTGGTATAGATATATCTCTCACCATATAATCTATCAAGAACATTGACATATTCTACTCTCTTTACTTCATCAAATGATATATCTTTTGCAAGTGCATATTGAGTATTATAATATCTAACTATGCTATCACTTGATTTATATTGATAATAAAGTTGTGCTATAGTTGATACATATACGAAGTTATCTCTTGCAACTACTTCTCTATTCTCACCGCCTCTATCATCTACTTTAAGTTTAGTATCTGCAAATACTGCATAAAGAACTCTATCATATCTACTTTGTTCAATATCTACTACATAATCTTTTGAGCCTGATTCTAATTTATGAACAACGATACCTTGAACTTCGTCTTTATTATAATCCCAAGAAGATATGAAACTTGTCTTGTCTTTTACTTTTATATCTCTTCCTACAAAACCTACAAAGACTTTGTTATTGTCAAACTTACTATATGATGCTATCTCATAAGGGACATCAACTATAGTTCCAAGTGAATTTCTTCTTATGTATGTATCTTTAGCAGATACCTTTACTCCATCAAGTGTCACATCATCATCTACATAGAATGATACTGGCACATAACTATATCCTACATACCACTTATCATCTTCACGATAGAATTTTTGTGTATCTCCACCAGCGATATTCCACCAGCCATCATAATATACATAATATCCTTTTTGTGTATAGCTTGATACAACAGGAAGTGCTCCTGGCTCTGTTCTTGACCACCACATCTCTTTTACGCCATTGTTATTATATAATCTAAGTGGCGCACTTGTGTTATTTGATTTTATGAATATACCTTCATTGACATACTCTAACCAATTTGTTTTTATATTATTATATTGAAGTGTTACATTTTGTGAAGTTCCGCTATCATCGACATATGTATAATGATATCCATCATCTTGGAAAGAACCTCCTACTATGCCACCATCATAATATCCCTCTATCACTACACCTGTCACATCATCTGGTACATAGTATAGAACTGATTGGTCTCCACTTGCTGGGAGACTACTTACAGTTTGTGCTGCACCACTAATAAAGTTATAATGGAAAATATTTTCAAACTGAGTTCCTTCATTAACTTTTTCTACATTTCTATTATTCCATCCACGGAATACTTCAATTTCAGATGCAGTTGATGAGAACCAAATATTTGAATCACCATATAACTTATGTCCATCCGCATTGGCAGTGACAATAGTTTTATTTAAAGCTACAAATAAGTTTTCACTTGATCCATTTCTTGTATTATCCTTATATGTTACTGTTCCTGCAAGTATTATCTTCAATCCTTTTTCTTTGCTATCATAATCATAAGTTCCAGTTAAAGCATTGTTTGTAATCTCACTATCTATGATTTGTAATTCACCACCATCGTCACCATCATAATCATAAATATATGAACCATTACTTCCTGTTATCTTTGTATTGATTATAGAAAGTGTTGCACCACTTACATAAAGTAAGTTTCCATTGCCTTCTGCCTCACTATCTATTACATATCCAGTCTTTATATCTCTTACAGTAATCAAACCATTATTTGATGTATTATTCTTGAGTGTTACATTGCTTATAGTTGCATAGGCATTGTAAAGGCTGTTTTCTCCAATCAAGTCAAATCTAAATGTCTCACTATATGTGGCAATCTTATCAGGATTAAGGTTGTCACACCACTTAAACATATCTACTCTATTTGCTTCTGCTGTTCTTGACACATTCATTCTTGACAAGTTAATTGAAACCAAGCTTTCATCGCCATAGAACATTCTTTCCATGTATGATGTCTCGCTGAAATCAAATCTTGACATATCTATCTTTCTTAATGCTTTAAGTCTTGCAAATGCTTCTCTCATATTAGATGGCATCTTTACATAATCTGCTTTAGTATATAAATATATCGTTGAATAGCCTTCATCCCACCACGCAAGTATCTGTTCATCAGATATATCATCTAGATTTGTAACTGGTCTTCCACCACCACTTTGAGACACATCAAATACATTGATGTTACTCATGATAGTTGACGACGGAGTTGCTTCTGCCCATTTAATCTCTTCTATCTTACCTTCTTCTATTACACTTGGGTCATGAGAAGAATTTACATTGACACTTGATACACTTCTCATAAGTTGATTTATAAGAGTTCCATCCATTAGACGTGCAAACTTAGTCCCTGCAGATTGATAAACATTTATTAAACCTGTATCTTCTGCTGAATTTATTGTGTTGCCATCAAATGTTACATTGTTTGTCAAAATCTTATTTCTTGTTCCAGCATTATTAATATTGATAAATGGAGCTTCAGTATTTATATTTATAAAACTTACTGATGCAAATATAATCTGACCAGCATGTTCTCCCACATTAAATATACTATGTTCAAGTGTTCCATCAGATGTGATATAGCCACCAGCAGTTGTGCCATCATCATGGCAGTTAGTTATAGTAACTTTTGATGTTGCATTAAATTCCATAAAGTTTTCTATATTATTAAATGTCAGCTTATGTCCATTTAAGCAAATCGAGTAATCACCATCTATATCTATAGCAAGTGGTCTAGTCACAGTGACATCCTTCTTAAGGAAGATTTCTGCTTCAGCCACACTTAAGTGACTTTCATTTCTTGCCTCTATCCAATATTTCTTTGTATCCTCATTTGTTACATCCTGATATGGCATATGGACATGATTTTCAGTCTCATATCCATAGATATACATACCCTTTCTTATCTTCATACCATGCACGGCACGTATATAGAAGTTTGGATCTGTATCCACATGGTGGATAGTTGCTATAGCGATTACGAAGTTTTTATCAAACACTTGATATGCTCCATAATTCACATCACCTTCTACAAGATAATTTCTATTTGGTCCTACCCAGAATACACCTTCATCAAGATCTTTTGTAAATGTTTCTCCAGTATTCCAAGTATATGATGATTGTCCCATAGGTTTTTCTACTTGAGTATATATATCTCTAGCTATCATCTGATAAGAAACTGTCGCAAATCTTGTATTGCTTAAGTTTTCTTCTTGATCACCTGGCAATCTTTCCATAAGAATTGCTGCAATCTCTATATATTCAATACCCATCATAACTTTTTCGATGATACCTTTTTGTTTCTTATACACTTCTCTAACCATTATTTCTTCTGGGTCGTAATAGTGGTCATCATCTTTGAAGAATGTGTTTATGATTTGTGATTTTTCTGTCTCATTGAAATGTTCTACTGTAAGAGTTGACCAAGTAGCCATCAAACATTGCTCAAAATATTTACCTGCTCTATCATCAGCATAGAAGTTGATAATTGATTCAGATGCTTTAAACTTATATCCATTTTTTACCTCAAATAATGCATGCACTTCACTCTCAGCTTTTATCTCATCATCTGTCCTTAAACTTCCGCCCACTGTTCTTGACAAATCATAAGCATAATGTATTTGCTGGAATCTTGTATTTAACAAATTGGTTCTATTCTCTTCTACATTAAGACCACCATCTAAGAAATACATTACATTTTCTGTATTACCATAATAAAGCCCTGCATTTATATAATCTGAAGGAACAGAAGTCATATCAAATGTGTTGCCATTTATATATAATACACCACTTATACTTAAGACTGACTCTGCTTTAACTATTGCTCTTAAACCTGTATCATCGCCTCTCTTTATAGTGTTGTTATTTACTTTTACTACTGTGTCTCTGTCATTTGTTTTTGCTCTTGGTTCTATGTGCATAATATATGTACCATCAGTTACACAGTTTGTTATATTGATCTCACCATCAAGTGTTACGCTTTCACTTCTTCCATAACGGGCATCACCAGTTTGAGAACCAAAATCTACAAGGTCTATAAGGGTCTCACTTGAGTGAACATTGTTAATTGTAGTATCAGTTATTATGAATTTTCTTGTTGTTCCATATAGTGTAAGTTCTGTATCAAATATAGATTTGATTTTTGTGTCGGTGTTATCTGTATAGTCAAGATTTAAATTACTTATATAAGATATAGGTTTCACTGCTGTCTGTTGTTTAAATATTGATTTATATATATCGCCATCTTTTATCTCTACATCTCTCATAGTAAATTTATCAATATAATAATTTCTTACATTGAATATTTCGTGATTATAAGTATTTGAATCATTGATATATACATTATCTATGTATAAGTTACCTGTGCCCATAGAAGGAGAAGCAACTGTATCTTTAAACAAACTATCTTGAGTTGCTACACCAAAGCCCTCTATGTTGATATTCTTTACAAATGCTTCTTTTATACCATTTAAACTTACAATTGATTGTTTCTTTGTTAAACTTGCATCAGCTTTTATCGTCGCATTTTGAGTATTGTCTGATGCTTCATCTGCTGCACCAACTATTTTTATATAACTATCTCCTACTGTCTGAGTTTTACAAGTTAGATAACCTTTATTTTCATCAGTATCTATACGTCCATATTCACCACCTGTATATTTTGTTCCCCACTTTGTGCCATTGCCACCTACAAGTTTATAGCAACCTTTAAATGCATTGTTACTTTCTTCAGCAGTAAGTAAGCCATAATTTGTTTTTCTTACATATATGTGAGTAAGCTCATTGCATTCTTCAAACATAGATTCACCTGATATTGGGTTTTCATGATGATCCGATTTTAATGTTGACAAATCAATAGATTTTAAATTGTGGCAATTTTTAAACATACTAGTTGCATCATGAATCTCAGATGTAGGTGCCACCATCTTGCTTGTATCTATATATTCAAGAGAAGTGAAGTTAGCAAACATATTGTCAACTGTATTTCTTGGCCATCTTGCTTTTCCATTTTTTGTCCATAGATATATTTCATTGCCAGATGGGTTTTTAAGCCACAAGAGTATAGCACCATCAGTTATATTATCAAAGTTTGTTATAGGATTGTCCCAAGTATTGCTTGAGTCTCTAGTCGTAGATATATCCCAGGCTTCCATTCCATTTTGTGGTCTCTCTTCTGTCCATTGTATTCGTTCTAAATAAGTATCAGTTGTATCATAATTTACAGAACCATTGACAATTAAAATTCTCTTAAGAAGAGTGTTAAATTCTCTTCCTGTCATGATGCTTGGCACACTACCATCCACTGTGCTTACATCATCATTAAGTTCAGTGTCTATTTGAATAGTTTCTTTTACATAATTAATTTCTGTCAAAGTTCTTGTTTTTCTACCAAAGTCTGATGTCATATCAAAAAGTCCGTGATTCTCATCAGCATAAGTTAAAGTATGAGAATTTAAGTGCATAACCATACCTTTTGTTATTACATTTTTATATGTATCATCTATCGTTATGTCACCGGTTAAATAATATCCTGGTCTTGATACTTTTTCAGATATTATATTGCCGCTATCATCTTTTTCTTGTTCTACATCCATATAATATAATTGTTCTATTCTATTTACTTCTACAAAGGTATGTGCAAGGTCTGAGGCATCCATATCTTTATGTCCTGACTCACCATCATTGTTAATCATACCTATATGATCACATACGCTACTTTGACTTAAGCCGCAAGTTTTAAGTTTCAAAGTATCTTGTCCTTCACTATCTTTATATGCATATACACCATAAAGAGTTATCTTTCCTTCTTCTGCATCTTTTGGATCTATAGTGCTTGTGTCAAAATCTATAAGTCTATATCTATCTATAAAGAAATTGTCATAATTATATATTCTTTGTGCATCACCACTATATTCATAATCCCATCTTGTATTGCCTTCTTTACCTATAAATCCAAGTAAAGATTTTGTAGCAAAATTATAATTTTTAGTATCTATCAATGCTCTTGGCATATCTATGTTTGTTTTTCTTGTATTCTTAGAAATATACTGACTCTCTGGAGTTAGCAAACTACTTGTGTCCCCTGATACAGCATAATCATATGCAACTTCTACACATTCTTTTCCAAGATATATATTTTTGCCATCTCTATACAATTGATAATCTTCAAAGTCATCTCCGCTACCATTTGCATCAGCAGTAAAGAAGGTGCTAAACAATTCTCCTTTATTATATTTGTCAGAAAGGACTGTATTATCTTTTGACCAGTTGTCATATACTAAAGTTTCTGGATAATCAACAAAAAGACCTATGCTACTTGATGCTTTGATAGTATTGTCAAAACTATATTTTACATTTCTTGTCTTAAAGTAGACATTTCTCTCTTTAGCTGAATTGTCACTGCTGTCCCAATAGTTTTCATCTATATATACACTACCTGTAAATGTGACATTGGTAGTTTTATATCTATTGTTAGTGATACCTGTCCAACGGAGTATATCAGCATTTTCTGCTGTCTTTTTAATTTCCTTCTTTATAACATATGGAGTAGCTAGTTTATGAGTTGGTACATCTACAAGTGTAAGATAACCTTCTCCCGCGGTATCTTCATCAAAGGCCAAAGCATAAGCATAACTATCATTAGAAGGATTATCTGCAAATTTATAACCATTACCACCTATAAGCTTAGAGCAGCCTGTAAATACGTTGGCTCCAGCAGTTACTGCTGCATTTGTCCATTTTGATGATACATATATAGTGGTCAATTCAGTACAATTATTGAATAGGGAATCCATATTTGTAACTTTAGATGTATCAAATCCTGATATATCTATTTTTCTCAAATTCACACAATCATAAAACATTGATGATATTTTAGTCACATTGCTTGTATTTAAGTTAGATAAATCTATTTCCTTTAAATTGCTACATCCATAAAACATGTCACCCATTTCAGTTACATTTTTTGTATCAAATGTATATAAATTTAATTTTGTCAATCCACCCATATGAGCAAACATACGATACATATTTCTAACTTTCGATGTATCAAACGAACTCAGGTCTAAATCTGATATATTTCTAGCCCAACAAAACATATAGCTCATGTTTTCTACTTTTGAAGTATCAAAATTTGTTACATCCAAACTATTTATTCTTATTTCGCTGAACATGTATGCCATGTTAGTAACACTTCTTGTATCAAAAGAAGATAAATCTAAACTATTTATACTCATCAAATAGTAAAACATATAACCTGCATTAGTATCTATACTTGTATTAAATCTTAGTTTGCCAAAATCAATTTTTTCACAACTATGTAATCGTGAAAATAAATAACTCGTATCGGCATTATAATAAACAATATCAGCTTTTGAATATATCTTAATTATACCACTATCAAACCAAATTAAGACATCTGTATCTCCTACCACAAGTGTACTCGTTAAAGTAGTTGTTGAAAAATTACTATTTGATACAAAATATGCATTTCTGCCATCTATAGGAATTTCATTGGTCCATTCAATTCCAGTAACTTTATTATCATCACTTGAATATTCATATCTTACACTATCATTTGCAAGTCTCTTCATTGCTTTATTAAACTCCTTTCCTGTTGTCAACGTAGTAGTCTTATCCATTATTATTTCAGATGGAGTCTCTTCAGTTTGACCAGGATTAGTAAGATATTTTACAAAATCTTTTGTCTCACCATTTTCAAGATGATTTTTTCTTATATCAGTTCCGTCTTTAAAGTTAATATTATTTTCTCTATTATTTGTATATCCTAATACATAGCGACCTTTGTTGTCAGTCATTTTTGCTTCCACATTGATAGTAGCACCACAGGCATATACTGCATCGTCGTTATCTGAAATTTCAAAATTATTTTTAAGATCTACTTTTGAGTATCCCATAGCATATATAGCACCACCACCCCAGCTTACATATTTCCAAGCATCAGCTCCTTCTTTATTTGCTGCTGCTACTCCATTGCCTTCCATGACACCAGCATTGCAAAGAACTTCATTTTCACCAGCAACATACTCTTCAGTTTTCTTTCCAGTTCTATCATATAATGCAAGACGACCAGAGCATATAGCTCCACCATTTACAGCTTCATTGTCTTCAAAGGTAACTTTTGTATTTGTATTATCTGCACCACCTATGTTTATTGTTACATATCCTTTTGAATAGATTGCTCCACCAAATGAATTAAAGTAATAATCATTGCCTCCATGAGTTCCTTTTATACCTACTGCCTTATTTTTCTTAAAATCTGTCGCATTGATATCTGCAACTATTTTCATTCCTTGATGCATTTCTTTTTCTGAGAAATAAGATGTGTTGAATCCTATAGCGCCACCATAGTGTTCTGCTTCATTTTCCTCAAATGTAGTATTCTTTTCTGTAGCATCATCTATATTATATTTACCAATATTTATTTGTTTATTTGCTACACCTTCGTATGGCACAGCACTATTTACAACTGCAAGTGCTCCACCAGTACTTCCAGCTTTATTTTTCTTAAATGAACATGAGTTGATAGTTGTTTTATCTCCATCATAACATATAGCACCACCATAAGTGCCTGCACTGTTATCTTCAAAAGTACATTTATCCACTCTTACATCTACACCCTTTGCAGATGGTATATACATAGCTCCACCATTTGCATCAGCTCTATTTTTTATAAATACTGAGTTAGCTACATATAAAGTTCCGCCATTTGATGTATTCATACATATAGCACCACCATTTTCAGTAACCTTATTGTTTGTAAAATTACATCCTACTATATGAGATGTACCATTTCCTGCATTTACTATACCATTGCTTCTTGTAGCTATACAATCTTTAAAATCTACATCATATATATTAAGAGAGTTATTTGCTGTTATTACAGAACCAAAGCCGTGCGACATAGACCAGTTGGCTACTGTATAATCATCTTTCATATATTCTTTACATATATTGTTTCTGAAGTTATTTCTTATCTCTATATCATCAAATACTAAGTTGCATATTCCTTCAGTATCTGTGCCATATATATTTACATTACGAGCAGATATAAGTGGGTCCTCTCTATTGATGATTCTTGACATAGTTGCAGGCCACTTTACACCGAATTGATCAAGATAATATATATTTTTCTCTGCTGTAATTGTAGAAGTGATAGGAGTTCCTACTGGGTTCTCACGGCAGTTACATAAGTATACAGTTCCTTCACCATATATTTTACTTGCAGAAGCAAATAATATATCTACACCATTTGTGCAAAGATAAAGTGTTACTCCACCTTTTACTTCTATTGGGTGAGTTAAAGTAAACTTATCATCTCCTGCATCTTTTAAGAATGCGAATGCTTTATTACTTGTGATACTTATAGTTGATAAAGTTTTTTCTACAAGTTCTGGTATACCACCTTCTTCTGCAGGTGCATTGAGTCCAAGATACGATACATTTGAATGTGCAAGAGATTTTTCACCAGTATATACATCTATTATATGACCATCACAGTCCAATATACCGCAAGCCTTATGTGATGCAGGTCTTCCATTGTCAGGGTGAACTATATCTTGCCCTCTTCCAAAAAGTTCAAATTCATTTCCAACTACTTCTGGAATCAAAGTAAGAGATAAACCAAAACTAATCTCATTGATTACATTTTCATTTGGTGTGATTTCAAGAAGTGTTTTGCTGAGTCCGTTGACAGTTTCATCGGCAGTAGATTCAGTTGCATTTTCCACATTTTCAGAATCTATATTTGCTTTTACTGTTTCGCTTGTCTCTTCTGTCTCATTTGTTTCTTCTGTCTCATTTGCTGCTTCATCATCATTGCTACTTCCAAAAAGAGAACCAAAGAAATTTGAAACTGAATCGCCTATCATTTCAAACACATTTTTTTCTTCTTTCTCTGTCTCTATATCTTCTATGCCATCATTTTCTATGTCCTCTTCATCTTTTGCAACTTCATTTGTTCCATTTAAAACCAATAAGATTTGTTCATTCAAATCTTCTGCATCCAAAACATAGGTGCTTATAGCTGTTAATTCATATACTCCGTTTACATATCTATCATTTTCTTTTGTACTATCTTTGTATTCTATATTTATTTCTTCGTCTTTTATCACTTCGCTTTCAGTGCTTACTTCTGCATCAGAAATGGTAGCGAGAGTGTCGGCTGTGGTTTCTTCGGCTGGGCTTGTAGCTTCGGTTGTGGTTTCTTCGGCTGAGCTCGTAGCTTCGGTTGTGGTTTCTTCGGGGCTCGCTGAGCTCGCCCATACGCTTGACTCTTCAGCAGGGCTCTCTGAGCTCGTAGCTACAGTTGTTGTTTCTTCAGGGCTCGCTGAGCTCGCCCATACGCTTGATTCTTCGGCTGAGCTCGCAGCTTCAGTTGTGGTTTCTTCAGCTGAGCTCGCAGCTTCAGTTGTGGTTTCTTCAGCTGTTGTCTCTTCTTCAGTTATATTTTCTGCATTGGTAAAACCTGCAACTGTAGGGTCGTCTGTCTTAGTCTCTTCGACAGGGCTCGCTGAGCTCGCAGCTTCGGTTGTGGTTTCTTCGGCAGTGCTAGCTGAGCTCGTAGCTACAGTTGTTGTTTCTTCTTCATCTTTTTCTACTACTTCATCGTCATCTTTTGTCAATTTCTCTATCTCTTTTTCTTCCAACTCAACTACATTTTGTTTCAACTCTAAATCTTTTACATCATTTGCAGTTGCTTTAATGATGACTATGAGAGAATCATTTCCATATTCTGCTTTTAAATCATCTTTTACTTTATCTACAACTTTTATCTCATCGTCAGTTGCTTTTACATCTTCAACTTTTATGTTCTCATCTTTTATATCTTTTGCATATTTTCCAAGTCCAAGTTCCTTTTGCCACTTATCTTTTTTAAATGGTATCGTATCTGGAGCTGTCCTTGTTGCTATCTTTACAGTTTCTTTCAATTTCCATTTTATATTAACATTGATTATTTTCTTTTCACCAAGATTGTTACTTACTAATACTCTTGCTGTCTTTGCAAGATAATCTTCGGCTTTGTCTATATCATTTTTTGTGGCTGCATTGCTGACCAATATATCCATCTCGCCTCTAGTTGCTATAAATATTTTTTCAACATTCCAAGTTAAGACTGGCACAGTCGCTATAACTACTCTTGAGTAAGTTGCTATATCAGTCTTATCACTTGCCTCACTTGCTGTTGATATTAATTCACTATCAGTTGCAGTTTTTGTAATTTCACTCTCTGTCGCTGTTTTTTCAATCTCACTATCAGTTGCAACATTTACAACTTCACTATCAGTTGCAATATTTGTAGCTTCACTTGCACTTGCATTTTCAACTTGTTCTATCTCAGAATCTGTTGCAGTACTTTCTTTTGTTTCAGATTCTGTTGCTACATTTTCTATATTCTCTATCTCACTTGTTGTAGCTGTATGTTCTTCATCTACTATGTCATCTTGGTTTTGACTTGCTTCACTATCTGTAGCACTTTCGCTTGTTGTTTCACTGCTTTGTTCTATCGTTGATTCTTTTTCACTTGTAGTTTCGCTTTCACCTGTTGTTGTCTCACCTTCACGTGTTGTCTCTTCCAATGTTGTTTCACTTTCTTCTTTATTTGCAGTTGTTGTTTCACTTGTTGATTCATCTGTTGACTCATCTGTTATTTCTTTTTTATCTTCTGATTTTATAGTTTCTTCAACATTTTCATCATCTGTGTTTTCATTTTTAGTTGTTGTGGTTTCTTTATCATCTTCTTTTTCTACATCTTCGGCTTCTTCAGATTTTACATTAACACTTGTCTCTTCTTCCTCAGGCTCTTCTTCAGCTTCAGCTTTTTCAGAATTGTCAGAATCTTCTTCAAGATTTTTAGCATCAGAACCATTAGGGAGTTGGTTCTCCTTGCTATCATCAATACTAGTGCTTGTGTTATCAGCACCATTTTCATCATTGCTTAAGGCTTCATCCAGTTTTGTTTTAACTTTTTCTTTCAGCTCATCACTTATCTCGCCTTCAGCATCATACTCAGCATAATACTTCACGCTTTGCTCGTATTGATACTTCTCCTCCTGATAGAGATAATAATAATTCTTTATCTCCTTTTCATTGATAGCTGCATCATAAACCAACTGGCTAACACTACCAGCGAATACAGCGAATCCTGATGATGCAACAACATTTGCAACAATCAAGACAGTCGCAATGACTTTTTTGATTTCAAATTTCGTTTCCATAATTTTCTCCCTAAAATTTTCTGACAAATTCTATTTTTAATTTATGCTTAAGCAAGCGCCTGTAGCCTTATCAAATGTGTAAATACTACCATTTATATTTACTATACCACCTTCAAGCATCCTTCCATCACTTTCTAAGTAATAATATTTGTTATCATATATTGTAAGCCCTGTCTTTGGTATTCCTTCTTCATCAAGACAATAATAATATCCATCAATTAACATCCAGCCTGTAGCTATCTCTGTCGCTCTTAAAACTCCTGGAACTTCTTTATAAAGCAAGAAACTTCTTAAACCATCATCACCAATTTTCCAATATCCATCAACTCTTGATATATAATTTTTTTTGCCAATAACTGGAAATCTTTTTACAGTTACTTTTCCTTTTTTTAATATTCCATTTTCATCAAACACATAATTCTTTCCCGCAATTATTGTTTCTCCTGTTATAAGTTCTCCTCTTGAATTTGCTTTCTGCGAAAAGTAATAAAAATCTCCATTGTATTTTGCAAAACCTGTAATCATATTTCCATTTTCGTCTACCGCATACCAACTATCTTTTCCTTTATCATTAATTTTATGTATCCAACAGTTGTAATAAATCTTAAGCATATTTCCATTTGCATCAAAAACTTTAAACTTCCAATTATCAGTGTAAGGGTCGTAATCCCAGACTCCTTCATCTATATATGTTTTTGATACATTTATATTTTCAATGTTTGTTGTTTGAGTGTTTGTTTCATTTATTGCCTGCATTGTTGCACTATTATTTATATTACCTATAATATTTCCATTTGCATCAACTCTCAATCCGCTTGGATATTCAATCACACCATTTACAAAATAAGTAATTCCATTTGGCATCTTAACAGAACCATCAGTGTAATGCACAGTTCCATTTGCTTCCATGTATACTCCGTCTGGATATACTACAGATCCATCCGCACGATAAATTGTTCCATCATTACCTATTATGTCATCACCAGCGTAATAAACTTTTGCTTTTCCTATTTCTGCATTAATACTTTTATCTATGGCAAATGTTTTAATAATCAAACAATTGGTGGACAAAAAAACCACCAGCAAAAAATATATTATTTTTTTTGCCCCCCATGACTTCATAACATTAGCATCAAAAATAATTTTTGCACTCTAAAATACGAATGAGCACAATACCCCATTCAAATATATTATAAGTATAACTATACTTTATGAATGTTTATTTTGCAATATTTTAAGGTCATTCTTAATAAATTCTTAATAATTTAGCCTTAAATTCCACTTTGCAAAAATGCACAAAAAAAAGAAGGTTAAACCTTCTTTTTGAGTAGCGGGGACAGGATTTGAACCTATGACCTCCGGGTTATGAGCCCGACGAGCTACCAAGCTGCTCTACCCCGCGATAGTAAAAATGGGGCGTATAGGGCTCGAACCTATGACCCCCTGCTTGTAAGGCAGATGCTCTCCCAGCTGAGCTAACACCCCATAAAATAACCTTGGATGGGGGTGGATTCGAACCACCGAAAGCGATGCTAACAGATTTACAGTCTGCCCCCTTTGGCCACTCGGGAACCCATCCATAAAATTGTAGGGGCGGATAATATCCGCCCACTGCGACCCGAAGGGGACTTGAACCCCTGACCTCTGCCGTGACAGGGCAGCGCTCTAACCATCTGAGCCACCGGGCCATAAAAAACTAAAACTTACTCATCCAACCCGCATTGATAATATACTACACGAATGTCCACTGGACATTCGCGAGCCACCGGGCCAATAACAAAACTTAACCTTACCTATTAGATAAGCCCTATTATTTTACTATAAAAAATAAAATTTTGCAAGTGTTTTTTTGACTTTTTTTACAACTTTTTTTGTTCAATTTTGCAGTTTTTTTATATAAAAGATTCTCGGAAAAAGCAATATTTTTCTACATTTTTAAGTCAAGTTGCCATTAAAACCCATAATTATGCCATTTTTACAAGCTTTTTATGCCCAAATATAGTATTATTTAAATAATATCTTCCTCTGCGGTGGGCAAAAAACTCATCGCTATCAAAATATTTAGCCTTATAAGTCCTGCTATATCCCTGAGTATCAATATCAGCAGTATAAAATCCTATCGCTTTTATTCTTTGATGCATACATGTTTTAGAGCAATTGAAATATTTTGACAAAGAATTTGAAATCTTAATTAAAATTTCACTCTTGTTTTCAGCAAAATAAAAATCATACTTTATATAATTATCAATCAACATTTTTGATAACTCATCACTTGGCACTAACAAAAGACTCGCCTCATATATATCACCTATGTAATTTTTCGCCAATGCATTTTTTAATAATGACATATGTACTTTTAATTATACTATGATGTGTGAAAATTACATAGAATATGTAATAATTTTATAAACAAATTACTAACTAAGAATCATTACAAAATATTAATTAAGCTACTTTTTTATAATCAATTACTGAAATTTCTTGCAATTGATTTTTTGCCTTACTAATAATGTCATCTAATAATAAAGCAACTTCATTGGTATAATATTTTTCACCACACTGAATACATTCCTCGCAAGGAACATTTTTAATAATAATGGTATAATCACCCAAGTTTACAACATGAGTAGTAATACTATTAATCATTTTATCATTTCCACAATACTTACACATATCTATTTTCTCCTTGTTTTCATATCATCTTCAAACTTATCTAAACTAGGATAGTATGCCGTCACAAAATATAATTGCTCTTCATCATACCCAATTACAACATGAATTATTTCCCCATTTTTATTTTTACCATAAATCAAGACACTTGACTTTGCTGGTGGATTATCTGGATAATTCTCAATAACTTCTCCACTTATTATACAGTTTTTTATATCTTCAGTCGTTAAACCTCGCTCATGAATTCTCATAAGTCCATGTGAAGACCACTTTATTTTATTATCATTTATGAGTTTTGCTATTTCTTCTATATTCACCTAAAAACCTCTTTGAGTCAACATTTATTATTTAATTCTTTACAAATTCCATAGTTTTATTATGCCATAAATTTTATTATTTTTCAATATGAGCCAAAATATCATCCCCTCATTTACGATTCTTTACTTTAAAATCAAAGGTTATAACTATTTGTTAATTTAAGAATCAAAAAAGGGCGGATATCCGCCCCTTCAATTGGGCTCGCATAGCTCGCCCGTACACAGCCTTATTATTTCTTTATTAATTTTTTAAGTTCTGCATTTTTTTCAGTAATTTTTTTATTGCAAGTTGCTATTTTATCAAGACAAGCTTTTATCTTTTCATTTGTTTTTGCGATTGGTAAACCGCTCTTTACAACTTCAGAACCAATATCATATTTTGCTTTTTCAATTTGTGCCTTGCACTTTACAACTTCAGCTTGAAGTTTTGCAACTTTAGATAATGCCTTGCCTGTCTTTAAAACTTCTTTGCCAATTTCTTTTCCTTTCTTGGCAACTTTTGCCATAACTTTCTTGCCTTCCTTTACAGTCTCATTTACAGTTTTTGTAACTTCCTTTTCATCTTTTTTTGACATACCAAATAGTCCCATAGTTTTTTCTCCTTTATAATTTATTATTATTTAAAATCTTTATTATGCATTTGCTGAGTTTTGCGAATTTAATGGCTGGCTATTTCCAGAAAACAAGTTAGCAAAAATATTATATATAACATTATTTTGATAAAGTTGTCCTACTAAAAATGATGAGTTTATGTTGTCCACCAAAATTTTTACTTGTGGTACACTTTCAAAAGTTTTTAATACTGCAAATATTATCCATACAACAAATATAGTTTCAACAACTCCGAGCACACCACCAAGTATTTTATTTAATTGCCCTACAAGCGGAATATAATTTACAACATCCAAAGCCTTTACCATTATTTTCAATGCTATAAATATTGCTATAAATAATGCAATTCCGCAAAGCAAATGTATAATTGCATTTGCCAAACCATTGCACACATTATCTCTCAACATATTTTCTATGTTGCCAGTATCAATTGCATTTTTCATAAATGGCAAATCAATCTTGTCATAAATATTAGTTTTTGTTATTGCATCATATATTGCCGATGTCAATGACGATTCAATATTGGTTATGTTTTTTATTGTTTCTGCAGTCGTTGGCGTCAGCATCCTTGTAAGCACTATAGAAACTATAAGGCTTCCAAAAGAAATAACCATTTTTAAAAAACCTTTTGCGAAGCCGCTCATAAAACTAAAGACAACGAACACTATAAATAAAATTGTTATTAAATTTTTTAATATTAACTCTTGCATTAGAAATTAAAATGCTCCTCCAAAAGTATTAAGCAACCATCTTTATCATACTTAGGTTTCTTAAATAGTTTTGGCTTTTCAGCTCTATCAGCTGCTTCCTCTATAAGTGCTTCAGTATTTTCTTTATTCAAAACTATGTTCTTATCTTTCATTTCTTCTACTTTTTCGTAAAGTGCTGGTATGGTTTCTCCTGGGAGTGAACAGTCTATACTTTTTGCATAGGTTTTGCATTCTTCTACAAATTCATCCACTGTCATTTCATTATTTTTTATTTCTCTTTGTTGTCTATTATTTGTTGAATCATTATTCGTATTGTGGTCCGATGAGTTTTGTGCTTTATGTGTTTCACTTACACTTGAATGTGCTACTATTGTGTCATCTTTCTCCATCACCGCTTCTTTTTTCTCAAGTGTATTTTTGTTACTTTGCTCTCTCTCTAATTTAAATTCTTTTACTTCCTCTTTGCTTGCTGTTAAAGATTCTTGAGGCCTACTTGATAACACAGAGTAAATATCAAATCTACCTATGAACGATGGTCTATCTGTTGCTATCTTGTCAAAATTATTTATAAGATCAACAAGAGCGAATATTGTTTTTCCTCTTTTATTAATGATATATTCTTCTATGTCATCTAATATTTCATTTTTAAGTTGTCCTGCATTTTCTATTATGAAATCTTTATCCTTAACTTTTTCTGCATAAAACTTAAAACCTTTTTCATTCATATTATAAGCAGAGGCTTTTACAATAGATGGTTTTTCTTCAAGTATACTATGAATATACTCTATTTCTTTTTTTGCGATATCAACTCCTTCTTCTTTTGAATGTGCCTCTATTATCATATGTAGTTTTGTATCACTCAGTTTCATTTTTTTAAACCTCCTACCTCTTTCAAAACTCTTCTGCCTAAATTTATTAAATTCACTATTTTTAGTTTTCTCTTCTTCTTTTAATTCTTTTATTAGTTCTCTAAGTTTTGCCTTGTCATCTCGCTCCTTACTTAAAAATGCCATCTTGTTTTTTTCTTTTTCTGCATAGCTTTCTTCATCCGGCGTGTATGAGATGCTTATGCTGTTTGGTACTTCTTTTTCATTCAGCTCATCTTCATTTGGCTCCGTCACTGTCTTTTCATTTTCACGGACAACCCTTTCTACTGCCATATTTGTTCTCTCTTCTTCCGAGCGAACATCATTGTAAAATTCCAAGTCCTCTTTGAACTGTATGTCTTTATCTTCATCTTTTACGTATCCTATCTCAGCATCTTCAAGCAATCTCTCTTCTTCCGAATTTAATTCAGTATATTTCTTTTTTAAAAGCAATGCATTTTTGCCATAACCATTTTTCTTCACTCCAAAAAAATCTACAATGAAGTTACATATCTCTATTACCTCGCTTGTCTCTCCAAGTTTCTCGCAAACAAGTGCAAGTTCAAAAGACCTCTTCTCATCTTTTTCTTCACTTAAGTATTCTGACAAAACTCTTTTTAGTTGTTCATACGAAGCATTTTTTGCTTTTAAAATATAATACTCAAGTAATTTTTTTCTTATATCATCAGGAAAACTTTTATCAAAATCTATAAAATAACTTATAGCATCTTTTAACTCTTTACATTTTGCATTGATAAGGCAAAGAGCAAAATACAATCTATTTTTTACTGGAGCTATCTCATATGCATATTCTAAAATTAACTTTGCATCTTTATAATGTTCACCTTCTTCATATATACCTGCAACATATATCAATAAGTTTATATCTTCAACTTCATCCCAAGGAATCTTATTTGCAACTTTAATAGCAGTTTTTATATCACCTTCAGATTTTCGTTTCTTCAATTTTTCAACTAGGTTTTCAAATTCTATCTGATCCATCATAACTCCATTCTCCCATTATATGCCCTAAGTAAAGTAACTTCATCTATATTTTCTATGTCACCACCAACTGGGACACCTGAAGCAATTCTCGTTACTTTTATATTAAGTGGTTTAATAATTTTCGCAAGATAAGTCGCAGTTGTTTCTCCTTCAACTGATGAGTTTGTTGCAAGTATAACTTCATCTACATCACCAGATAATCTTGTCATCAATTCTTTTATTTTTAATTCATTTGGACCGATACCTATAAGTGGAGACAAGGCTCCACCTAAAATATGATATAGACCTTTATACTCGCCCACATTTTCATAAGCAAGCATATCTCTTTCATTTTCAACAACCATTATTTGTTTTTTATTTCTATTGTCACTACTGCAAATGTTGCATACATCATCATCCGAAATACAAAAACAAATTTTACATTTCTTCACATTATCTTTTACATTTTTTATCGCATCAATTAATGATTCAATTTTTTCTTTTGGAGCATTTGCAATATAATATGCAAGCCTTCCCGCAGACTTTCTTCCAAGCCCAGGAAGGTTGGCAAACTCAGAAATTAAATTTTGCAAATTTTCAGAACTATTTATCATTCTTCGCCAATCTCTCCATCTATTTTATCATAAAGGTCTTCTATTTTCCACAATACTTCTTTAGAATATTTTGAATCCTTTTCAGCCACCACTTTAAACTCTACATTCTTATTGACGAGTTTCTTTGCACCATTTGACAGTTGTTCTACAAATTCTTCTAGTTTTTGGTCATTATTCAACATATCATATAAGGAGTTTTCAATTTGCACTTCTATATAGTTAAGTTCTTTGTCACCCACTGGTATAAGTTTCGCTTTTGCAAATATAGTTTTTTTAGTCCGTGATATTTCAGATAATATAGAAATCCAGTTTTCCTTTATTTTGTTTGCATCTTCAAATGTAGCAGGAGACAAAACTAATTCTTTTATCTTTTCATCTTTTTTTTCATTATTTTCGCCTGCACTTTGTTTCACATTTTCAGTAGCTACATCTTTATCAGGCACTCTCACATAAGTTATCTGACCTTTTTCTTCTTCAAGTTTTTTTAATCTTGCCATCACAGCAGTCTCTGTGAAATTTGTCTCAGGGCTTGCAAGTCTTATAAATGCCGTCTCAAGAAGCACTCTTCTGTTCTCATCATATTTCATTAAATTTACTGTTTTAGATAATTCTTCTATATAATATATGAGCACATCTTTAGCAAAATGCTCTGATTCTTTTTTTAGTTTTTCAAAATTAATCTCCGTTATATTTAGTGTCTCAACTGCTTTGGTTAAATCCTTTGCTACCAAAAGATTTCTTAAGTACCAGATAAAATCATTTGTAAAATGAATTATGTCCTTGCCCTTTTCAAGACAATCGCTTAAAGTGTTAAATGCTATTTCTATATTTCCATTATTTATCGCATTTGAAATGGTACTGAAGTCATCATCATCTACCAAACCTAAGATGTCTAAAACTTTTTCTTTTGTCAACTTATCACTTCTTGAATATGCTCTTACTCTATCAAGAGTTGACAAACTTTCTCTCATGCTTCCATCACTTTTTTCTGCGATGAGTGTGAGTGCATCTTTTTCTATATCTATGTTTTCTTCTTTGCAAATTTTTTCTAGATAAGTTACTATTGCTTCAATATTTATTCTTCTGAAATTATATCTTTGACATCTTGATAAAATAGTTTCAGGTAATCTATTTGGGTCAGTTGTCGCAAGTATAAACACAACATACTCTGGTGGTTCTTCCAAAGTTTTTAAAAATGCTTGCACTGCTGATTGTGTAAGAGCATGTGCTTCATCTATTATAAATACTTTATACTTCTCACCATTTTGTGGAGGATACTCTAATTGATCAGTTATCTTTCTGATATTATCTACACCACTATTTGATGCAGCATCAAGTTCAAGAATATTTATATTGTTTCCTTCTATTGATTGCACACAGGTTGCACATTCATTGCAAGGATTACCATTTAATTCATTTGGACAATTAATTGCTCTTGCAAATATTTTTGCTATAGTTGTCTTTCCTGTTCCTCTTGTACCAGAAAATAAGTAAGCATGTGCTATGCTTCCTTCCTTAATTTGATTTCTAAGTGTTCGCACTATACTATCCTGCCCAACCACTGTGTCAAAATCAAGAGGTCTATATTTTCTATATAAGGTTTCCATATTTTTTCAACATAATAAACTATATTTCGTATATGCACTAATTTATTATTATACCACACTTTTAAAATAAATAATACACTTTTATTGTATTTTTAAAATTTAGTAGCCCATCAAAAAAGTGGCTAATGCCACCTTTGTCTATCTTTTTAGGACTCATATAAAGTCAACATTAAATAAAATTTCTTAAATTCTTAATATGCCACTTGAATAATTGGTCTAACACCAACTTTTTTATATTGTTTATAATCTCTGCTAACTGGAGTTACTCTTCCACTTGGATTTACACTCTCTGCACTTCCAGTCATTCCCAAATCCCTTAACCAATATCTTCCATATCCATTTTTATTGTCTAACTCATTATCACTTTTGCTAAGAGCATATGGTGTTATTAATGCTTTGGCATTATTTGTTTCTTCCTTGGCAAGTGCTGACACACCAAAAAAATATTCTTTTACTTTGTATTCATTTAGAAGAGAAACTTTATCCACACTTTCACCATATTGGTTCTTGCCCGTATAATTAGTAGTGACATAGTCTGTAATAATTACTTTTTCTGCATCAGTAAATGCTTCATTATAAAAAGTAGTGTTGAGAAAAGCTCTTAAACTACAATTCTCCCAATACCTTTGCTCATATGTCTTATTATCATATGGTTCACTTTCTATTATGTCCCTTGTTATTAAAATCGCTGTTCGTGTTTCAGGATCTTTTTTTAATATCATCCAATCTATATCTTTTCTATCTCTATTCGCAGTATAATAATAATTTCCAAATTGTATAGTGGCAATGGCATTTTCATTTGTATTTTCAGGATACTCATTTACGCAAGGCAAACTTTCTATCATGACACTGAAAGTTGTTAAATCAAATGCCCTACTTTTTGCTGTATTTTCGCGAACAGCAACCTGCTGTTGTTGCTTTCTTTGCTCTTCATTTTTTAATTCCATGTATTTTTGACCATCAAAATTTACCCATATTGCTGGTCTTACACCCATTGTAGTTCCATATGAACTTTGTAGTACACCAATTTTTTCAATGTCATTTTTTGTATCATTTTCTGTAAAAAAGGAATATGCAGCATTTGATTTTTCACTTGTTCTTTGCCAATAAGCACAAATATCGCCACTCAACTTTTGATGTTTTTCATCCCTATCTATATCTTTATTCAAACTTAAAGTTCTTCCATCCACCTTATGATTTTTTGCATATTCAGTTGCTCTTGTAGTTAGTTTTCTATTCTTTGAACTAAATGTTTCATAATTAGTCAGTTCATCAATTGATAAAATAAATACTTTGTCTGTTGTATTAAGATAGGTTTGTTCATAATCATCCAATGATTTTATCAACAAATAAGTATTATCTAAATATGTATTTTGTATAATATTTTTTTCTTTCTCATTAAATGCTTCTTTATAAAAATAATCATTAAGCCATCTTCTTAGTGAGCTATCAATCCAATTTGAATTAAATGGTTTATAAAAATTTTCTTTGCTTGGTTTTCTCTCATCATAATACTGGTGATCAAGTACATATCTACTTAAAAGCAAAGCTCTATTTTCTTCTTTTTTCATTATTAACCACTCTATTGGTTCTTTTGTAGTGCCCGACACATCATTTATATAATAATTACCAAAAGTTATAACTTCAAAATTATCAACAGTTGCTTCTCGTGGTTGTTCCCATATAGTTTTTGTATTTGTAATCTTTTCATTTAATTCAGATATATAATTTTCTTTGCTACTACTTTTATTTCCACAACATAAAACTAGCACCAAAGCAATAAATAATAATTGTGCTATTTTATTTTTCATAACATTCATTTTAATTATTCTACTTTACAAATTTTTTATAGTTGGTATAAAAACCACTTTCATTTAATTCTAATTTATCTTTATTAAATAATGGCATAGTCATAAGTACATTTTTTAGCTCATCACTTCCTATGTAAATACGCGCTCCACATGCCCCAGTTTTCAGACAATTATATACCTCATCGCCATTTATTAAACCAGCATTTTGATAATAATTCAATCTTTCTCTTTCATCAGACCATAAGTCTGCGACCAAATCTCCGAATGATTTACATATATAATCTTTACTAAAATCTGTTGCAATTTTATATTCTTCAGTTGAAAGCCTTGGTCCTGAACCAGTATAGGCAGGTATTGTTAAATCTTTTGCTACAATTCTTCTGTGATTAGGTCTATCTTTATACCTATATTCTTCTTGCCATGCTATATATTCAGGATCTTTCATGCTTTCATCATATATATCCCACATAATATTGGCAGATTTCAAAAGCTTTCTTATATCATAATAATACAATCCTTCTGATTCAAATACAGTACTTCTCCAAGCAATAGTATTGTTAAGATTATCTATTTCTTTTTGTGTTTCATCGCTTGGTCCTTCATTCTTGTAATATGCATATCCCGTTGTGTTTGTTATAATAATAGCACTTAGAAAAAATAAAATTAGTTTTTTAAACATTTGCAGCCTCCTATTTTATTGATAGAGAAATCCCAATAAAAGAATATGTTATTTCATTCTCATTTATAAAATTCTTATAATCATTGTTGTTTATTATAAATACCTTGTCGGGATTTAAAACTGTGCTTGTGATAAGTTCTTTTTCATAATCATTAAAAGCATTTTCCAAAAAATCTTGTTGCATCCAATGCATTATATCTAAATCATTGCAGTGAAGTTTACTCTTGCTTCCGATTGCATATAAGGGAATTTTGCAATATGCTATTGCCGAATCAATATTTCTATTGAGCAACACCCAAGTTAAATCTTCATTGTGAATAAAGCCATCAGGATATTCAACACTATAATTCCCAAAATTAAAGCTATCGCCATTTTTCAAATATTGATATCTATTTTTTACATTAACCACTTCTTTTCGTTCACTTATTATATGTTCTAAAGAGTCTGGCAAATACTCACCATTCTCGGTTGCAGCCTTACCCTTATTATCAAAATATATATATTGACTTTTATCTATTGACTTATTTGATTTTGTTTTTTTACTAATATATATACTAAGGTTTGTTACCATCTCACCTCTTGAACCAAAGTAGTATGAAGCACCTCTATAATCTTGTAAGAAAAAGTTTTTCTCTATATTTCCTTCATCATTCAAATAGAATTTTGACAAGCCCGAATTGACAATTTTATTTGTAGCATAATTCCCATCTGATTCTACATAATGCCATTCACCAATACTATCTTTTTCCCATCCACGTGCAAATACAGGGGATATGATAAAAAACATCAATAATAACAATAAAATTTTAAATTTTAAATTATATATCTCAAACATAATTAATATCCTTATTCCACCCAGTTTTCTAACCTCAACCCTTCTACCCTTTCAAACTCTTTTGAATTATTAGACACAAGTGTTATGTTTAATGATTTTGCATGTGCTGCTATAAGCATATCTAATGGACCTATAATTTTTCCCTGCTTTTCAAGCTTTGCTCTTATTGTTCCATAGTCAATAGATGCACTTTCGTCATATGACAAAATTTCAATATTTGATAAAAACATTGTTAATGCTAGCAAGTTTTTAGCGATGTTAGAACTCTTTTCTACACCATATAATAATTCACTATATGTTATGCTTGAAATACATATATTTGCATTTTTCATTTTTTTAAATTTGTCAATTACACTTTTAGGTTTCTGTTTTATAATATAAATACAAATATTCGTATCTAACATATACATCATAGCTCTTCCCTCTTTTCTATCGCTCCTTGGTTTCTTTCATCCATATAATCATCCGTAAATATATCTAGACTTTTAATCAAACTATTCCATTTACTTTTTTTAGGAATAAGTATAATTATATCTCCCACCTTATTCACACTAACTTCACTATCATTAACCCTATACTCTTTAGGCAATCTAACTGCTTGACTTCTTCCATTTTCAAATACCTTTGCACACTTCATAATTTCCCCTTTTTAATACATTTACAAATATTTCATAAATCCAATCAATAAATTATTTATAATATATACCACGGTATATATTTTGTCAAGTTTTTTGTTTTACTGATTCAATCTTTTATCTTTTTCTCATATAAAAATACATATCCAGCTAAAAGAAGCATTGGAGTTTATCCACCCAATGCCGCCATTATATAAATTAAAACACTTATTACTCTGCGATCTACTTTTATCTTGGTACTTTTCATTTGCATCTCCTTAAACTTTTTATTACTTATTTAACCAAACTTATAATCAATCCTATTGTTAAAACTTCACTCAATTATGTTTTCAAAACATAATAACATTTAAACTAATTATTTATCTTTATAATGTGACCCACACTGAAGAATTTCCAATTCATCTTGCCCATTTACATTATTTATTTTAAAAACAATTCTATTCTTTTCATCAATGTGCACACTATACTAGTCCTCAATTAAATCATGGTAGTGCATGTTCTTTCCACTCTTGGCATTTGCAACTGCACTTTCCAACCTCTCCATATTTTCTTTTAAATAAAACGGATCTCGCTCTACGCTGAAAGGAAGTTTTTGATTGGTAATGACATTTTTTACAGACATACTAACTGCGGTAGATATACTCATACCCACATCACTACAAAACTCTTCAAACATATGCTTATCCTTTGAATCTAATCTTACACTAATTGTTGACATAATTACACCTCTATAATGGCAAATGCATTTGTAATACATGTTTACTTAATAACTCTCTTATCCCTGCCTCATTTTTCTTCATAGTTTCGAGAGTTTTATTTAAAACTTCGTCAAGTTCAAGTTGCATATATTTTCCCGCACCTAATTTTATGACTTCTCTATCGCAGCCTGCTGCAAATCTCTTATCTTTAAATTTCTTTTTTAAGCTACTCAGTTCCATATCAGTGCAACTCTTACTTGGTCTCATCTTTGCTGCTGCAAATATGATACCAGTAAGTTCGTCAACTGTAAATAAAACTTTTTCCATTTCCTTGTTAAATTCTCCTCGTATAATATCTTTAATCAAATATAATCATACCAACATAATAAATATAGTGTTAGAAGCAAATCTACAACTTCAATGTCGGGTTAATCTATTTTTAATATTCAATCCACATCGCCGGCCTTACACCACGACGATTTAGCCCCGTTCCAACAAATCCACTTGTAGATATAATAGCATCAGGTCCTACTGCTGCTGTACGATCTTGCATCGCACCTGGACTTCTTAAATTATATGCGCTATTCTCCAACATCCACTCTTCATATTCATTATGTTTGTTTTTTGGTATTATACCTAATCGTCTATGTGCAGCATATTGAGTTCCTTTTGCTGCACCAGCTCTTACTAACTGATCTTTATTTCCTAAGTTATCACCATTTGAAAAATATTTTCTTGCTTCACTAATACTTAACAAAAATATTTTATCCATCGTATCTCGTCCACCAAGAGTCATATAATCATCATTGTCTTCGTTTACAAGTTGCACTTCTTTGATTTTATTTTTTTCTTCTGCTGTGAATGCACTATTATAAAATTTATCATTTAACCATGCGCGATTATTACTGTTTTCCCAAGTTGTGTTTTTCTCATCACTTTTATAAGTGATAGGTTTAACATCAATTATATATTTACTAATGATTAAAGCTCTTTTATTTTCACTATCTTTTTCCAATACAATCCATTCTATCGGATCTTCATTCCAATCATTTTTTTCTGAATTATATGATTGCTGGTATTTGCCAAATTCTATAATTTCAAAATCACTAATTTCTTTTTCATTATTATTCTCTTCCTTATTGTATTTAACCCATACTGCAGGTCTTATACCACCTTGACAATTTGCCACAGAATAATTAGACAAATTGATAAGAGCTCCATTACTATTGACTCTCTCAACAGAAGACAAATCAATTCCATTTGATCGAAGCCAGTAAAAGCTATTACCTATACACCACTCAAATTTTAATGCCTCATCTTTATATCTTTCTACAATTCTATTAACAAATATACCATCTTCTGATATGCTAAAAGTATTTTCACCAGTATTCTCTCGCACCCACAATTTTATGCCGTTGTTATCCACATTTTTAGCATAGTTAGTCCCTCTTGTTGCTAGTTTTTTATTTTCTTCATCCATATAAAATCTTTTAAAATATTTTCCCACTTCAGCATCTGATAGTATGAATACTTTATCGGTTACAGCATCAACATTCTCATCAAAAGATGTATTACTAATATGTGTATCTTCTAGTATTTGATTCTTTTCATTGTCATTAAATGCCTTGTCATAAAATGTTTGATTCATCCACTGCCTTAGTTCTGAATCTTTCCATTTACATTCTTTGTGTTCCGAATTAAAACTTACATTATCAAGTATATATTTACTTAAAAGTAATGCCCTATTATTTTTATAATCTCTTTCTAGTACCACCCATTCAATTGGCTCTAATTTATCTGCAGATGTGCTACTCTGCGGATATGAACCAAATGTAACTGTATCCATCTCGTCAATAGTACTCATATCACCATAAGTACTCACTAATTTTGCTTTTGATATTTGTTCTTCTATATCGTCACTATTGTTTTTTTGAACTTCAATATTTTTGCTGTTTGTTTTTTGTTGTTCAGTGCCAATTACTTGTGTCATTTTACATCCAGTAAGTAAAATTAGCATTGACATCATGATTATTATTTTTTTATAATTTTTACCTTTAAACATTATTTACTTCCCCTATGTTATTTTTTGTGTGATTTTATCTCTTCTAATAATTCTTCATAAGTCATCTTTGATTCAGCTAATTTATAACCCATACTTGCAATTTCTTCATTTGTAAAATTTGTTTTAACTCCATTTAATTCTAAAAATGTAAGCATAACATACATTCCTATTCTCTTATTTCCATCGACAAATGCATGATTAGATATAAGAGCATAGCCAAGCCTCGCTGCTTTTTCTTCTTTTGTCTTGTACAATTCTTTGCCATCAAAAGTTTGATAAACTTGCTGAATACTACTATCAAGCAACTTTATATCTCTTATACTTGGTTCTCCACCAGTTTCTTCAATTAGCAATTGATGAAGTAAAAGAACTTTTTCATTGTCAAATTTTATCATTTTGCTAATTCCTCAAATGCTTTATGATATTTTTTCAAAACTCTTTTACTTGCGATTTCAAATTTCTCTTCGTCTGTAATTTCCATCTCTTCAAAATTAAAATCAAGGCTTTTCACAGAAAACACCATCTTGTTATTCTTTAAAATAATAACCTCTCCAAGTTCTTTGCATTTTTTTGCTACTTTTGAAAAATTTCGATTAGCTTCAGTTATAGAAGTAAATTTTTCATCCATTCTATCCATATAAGTATACCTCAATATATCCTATTATTTGTCCTATTATTCATCCTATTATTTAAACAATTTTAACCGTTCAGAATAATTCACTTTATTTTACAACATTTTTTATATATTTGCAATGATTTTTTGACTTAATTTTTGCTAAAAAACAAAATTTTTTAACCTAATGGCTCTTTTACTGATTAAAATACGATGCAATCTCATTTTCATCAAAATTTGCAAAACACCTTCAAACAATGCAACTACCAGCCCAAATGTGATACAATTATATCTGATTGCATTTAAGGGAATGATGATTGAAATCAAATCACTATTTCTTAAATTTGAGATACACTTTACAACATATTATTTAAAGAGGTGACTAACTATTAAAAGTCAAGAGTAGTCACTAATTGCCTCCGATAATAATCAAAAAGGATGATGGCGACGATCATCCTTTTTTATAAATATTTCATATAATTTCTAATCTCATTTTTTAATATTTTATTGTTCTATTATCAATTCATAAGTATCACTATATTCTTGATCAGATACTACAATATACCCTTCAGCAATTTCATTTTCATTTAAATTTGATAAATCTGGGTATCTTTCCATAAACACTTCCATAACTAAGCCTTCAGTATTTTTTATCTTAAACTTTGGTTTAACATATATTTTCCCTTTGTTTGTTATTTTTATTTGATAATATAACCTTCCTGAACATCTATTCTTAATTTTATAAATCTGATTATTAAACTTTACTATTTCACATATCCCATATATAGACTTTAACTGCTCTTCTTCTTGCTTTTTTAATTTTCTTAACACATCATCAACGCCATTAACATTTTCATTTGATGAATTTATAATTCCTGAACCATCAATCACATCACTATCGCTATCATTATCTGATGCTATAACACTAAATTTATCCCATAACTCTTCTTGATATTCGGCTCCTGTCATACTATGTCCATACGATTTCTTTTTAGTAGTTTCTTCTGTAGACATTTTAATAATTCTACCCTTTTGATTTGAAATTAAGCTGTTATGATTTGTATTCCATGACACACTCTTAATATCATATTTTAGTTCATAGGGGAGTTTTGGAAATTTTATTGGTACAACAATTTCTTCTTTTTTAGGAATCAGGTCGCGTGTTATTTTTTTTCTTTGAAGTTTATTGTTGCATCCGAACATAACAAACACATTGATAAAACAAACTACTAGTACTATTACTCTAAATATATTTTTAGTTTTAAAGCATTTTCCATTGTAAATGGATTTCATTTTCCCTCCTACAAGCTCCAAAGATTGACATTGCAATATTGTTCAAATAAAAAATTATATTAAAGTTATGTATAATTTCATTATACCATAGGAACTACATTTTTCAAGCATTTTATCAATCCCAAGTCTTTATATTAAATATTGACAAAATCTAAAATGGGTGCTAATATATCTTAATACAATGTATTACAATGTATTAAACTATAGCGGAGGTCTTTTATTATGACAACTATAAGTCTTAGAATTGAAAATGATTTAAAGGCAAAAATCGAAGAACTATGTAAAAGTATTGGCATGAATGTATCAACATTTTTTACTATTTATGCTAAAAAGGCTGTCAAAGAACAAGCAATTCCTTTTAGCTTAACAAGTAATGATGATATTTTTTATAGTGAAACTAATATGAAAGCATTACAAAAATCTACAAATCAAATTAAGAAAGGAAAAGTTATAACCAAAACTTTGAAAGAGCTGGAGGATATAGTTAATGGCAAACATTAGTTTTTCTGAAGATTCTTTTGAAGAGTTTTTATCATGGGGAAACGAAGATAAAAAAACACAAAAAAAGATTAAACAATTAATTAAAGAGGCTTTGCGAACGCCTTTTAATGGGAAAGGAAAACCTGAGCCATTGAAACATGATAAAGAAGGCCGATGGAGTAAAAGAATTAATGAAAAAGATAGATTGGTATATAAATTTGAAAATGATATATTAACTATATATCAGTGCAAAGGTCATTATGACGACAAATAAAATGTGAGTCTTCGACACCTTGATTTTTATAGTCACAAAAAAAGACCCGGAGTTTTATCTCCGAGTCTTTTTTTGGGGGGGGGGATTAACCTTCTATCATAATTGTTTTCTTTTCTGGAACTTTCTTTGCATCAACTTTTGGTATGTCAAGCTTTAGAAGTCCATTTTCAAATTTTGCTTTTATATCTTGTTCTTTTAGGTTGTCACCTACATAAAAACTTCTTTGCATTGAGCCCGCATAACGTTCTTGGCGAATGATTCTGCCCTTGTTGTCCTTTTCATCCTTATCAAGACCTTTGGCTGCTGCAATAGTTATGTAGCCATCATTTAATGTGATATTAATTTCATCTTTCTTAAATCCAGGAAGGTCAACATCTAGCTCATAACTTCCCTCATGTTCACGAACATCAGTTTTCATAACCCTTGATGCTCTCTTTCCATAAAGCTTTCTGTCAATGTCCTCAAAATCTCTCATTTTCCCAAAGTCCATAAAATCGTCAAGTAAGTTCTCTCCAAAAATACTAGGTAATAACATAATCTTTTCCTCCTTATTCCTTTATATTGGAGCAAAGAATGGAGTGTTTAGATTCTATCATCTTCTCTTTTCCTTTGTTCTGACGATATTATAGCACAAATTGTTAGCACTGTCAAGTGGTGAGTGCTAATATTTTGTACACTATTATACCCTTCTGCCGGAAATATTGGTAAATAATGCTATTATATGCCCTGGTTTCCGCACTAATTAATTATACTGATTTAACATGTACTCCTTTGAATTTATCACTACACAGCTGTCATCTTTCCAATAAACTTCCATGTTTTTATATTCATCTATTCTGCCATTATATTTAATCCTTGATTTTTTTGTAATTTTTAATATAACTAAATCTATTTTATATTTTTCATTCACTTCTACTAAAGTGCTGGCTCCAGTCGCGCCTGCATCAGCATCTATTACCTCTATGTAATATTTTCCACTTGGTGAATCAATAGTGTTCACAACTGTTCTTGAAGTAAAGCCTATGAAAATAAAAGCTATAAAAGAAATAAGCCATGTGATACCCGCTGGAAGAAAAGATATAACCAAAGAAATAATTTTAAGTGCTATTGGTCTAGAAAAAAACAATGTTGTTGCTAGGCAACAAGATGAATATATTAGAAGAAATAGAATTTGCCATCTTGTCTCTGGCCCATAAGCAAATATAAAAATTGAGTTAATGAAAGAAAGAGGACAATTTAAAAATAAAACTATTTGAATTGCTCTATTATTTGATATATTTTCTTTAAAAGATATATTGTCTTTAACTTTAAATTCATTTACACAAAATATAATTAAAACTTTTATAGATATTATAGCAAGAATTATTTCATATATAAGGGCATAAGAAAACTCAATTATATATTTTGTGTTAAATCCAATACCAATAAAAAACAAAATAAGCCTAAACACTGGAACAAATATCGTCAACAAAAACAATAGATATATTGTAAACTTAACTTTTTTCATTTTTATAGTGAGTAATTGTTTCCTTCTGGCACTGTCACATTTGGGTTTTCGGTTGGCGCCTCTGTTGGCGCTTCGGTAGTTGGTGCTTCCTGACCTCTTGGTATCTCGTGAGGCAGTGGCTTACTTGGCTCTACATAATTTGGATCTTCTTTTTCTGCGTTTGAATCATACTCATTATATTTTTTTCGAGCACCTTCTTTATATAGAGTTACCTGGTTTATCGCCATACCGCTCATATCATATATGAATGTGAGAGAATTCTCAGTAAATAAAATTTCTTTTTCACTTGCTCCACTTCTTCCAAAACCAAAATCAAATGAAAACCAACTATTGCTTCTCCCTGTGTCAAGCCTTCTTGAAATTAACTTATTGTTTTCATCTAGCTCATGAGAATTGCAAGTACCATACCAATAAACAGTTCTTTCAAAAAAACTGGTTGAATAAATTGTTATAGTTCCCGCATCTACAACCGCTTCATAACTTGATATGCCACCACCTTTGTAGGTGCCGTGAATGTTGATGCGATTGATTTTGCTGTTGCAGGCAAATAATAATAATGCTGCTGCAAGTGATAAAATTTTTATAATTTTTATTTTCATAAATTCCTTTTATTCGAGGGCTTCAAGTTGGGCGAAGAGCACATAACCCCCATATATTACTGCCTCTCGCACCTCTTCTCTTGGAGTAAGTATTCTATCTTTATTTGCATATTCGAGAACGTAGTTATTGTTATCGTAACCTGTTATGAAAAATTGGAATGTGTCATGTTTAAACACTGCAACTTTTTCATTAAGACTTAGATAATATTCTAAATCTCTTTCGGTTACGCCTGTGACATTCATTACAAGTATAGCGTTGTTTTTTAGATAAATATTTTCAGTAAAGCCTTCAAGGTTTTCTAGTATGCTGTCACTTTGTCTTAGATAAGAGACATTTCCCTTGTTTGCTCTATTATAACATGTAATTCTGTCGTTTAATTTAACATATCCGTAATTATCTCTTATTTCATTTATTCCA